>Ga0209343_10002675_pt1 | contig 22838 bp, 21 predicted proteins | sample RifCSPlowO2_02_FD_184026 | JGI IMG/M metagenome (GOLD analysis project Ga0209343, IMG submission 184026) | Groundwater microbial communities from Rifle, Colorado - Rifle CSP2_plank lowO2_0.2 (SPAdes) (version 2) | ecosystem: Environmental > Aquatic > Deep subsurface > Groundwater | place... | reverse complement strand
CGACGAGCCAGCCGAGACGCCAGCCGGTCATGTTGAAGTACTTCGAGAAGCTGTTGACCACGAATATCCGGTCGCTGAATGCGAGCGCCGTCGCAAGCGGGTCGCCATAGGTGAGACCGTTATAGATCTCGTCGACCACGGCGTAGCCTCGTCTCGAGGCAGCAATATCGAGGATGCCGCGAAGCTCGTCCGTCGGGATGGTGGTGCCGGTGGGGTTGGAGGGCGACGCAAGCATGACGCCGCGTACATCACCATTCCATTCACGGCGGACGTCCGATGCACTGAGCTGATAGGACTGGCGCTCGTCGACCGCAACCCTGCGCGCGCGTCCCTCGAACAAGCGCACGAAGTGGCGGTTGCACGGGTAGCACGGGTCGGGCATGAGCACCTCGTCGTTCGGATCGACCAGCGCGCCGAGCGCCAGCAGGAACGCGCCCGAGGCGCCGGCGGTGACGACGATGCGTTCGGCAGGGACGTCCACGCCATGGCGCCCGCGATAAAAGTTCGAGATCGCCTCGCGCAGTTCGGGGACGCCGAGTGCGGCGGTATAACCGAGCGATCGCTCGCGCATGGCGCGGATCGCCGCCTCGATCACCTGTGGCGGTGCCGCAAAATCTGGCTGCCCGATCTCCATGTGGATGATGTGTCGCCCCTGGGCTTCGAGCGCCTGGGCACGGTTCTGCACCTCCATGACGTGAAACGGCTCGATATCCACTAGTCGGGTGGCGATGGGGAAAGGCTGATCGCGCTTCATTGAATTCTGTGGTTCGGCATCACGCCTAGAATGACATCTTTTTGCGTCGGCCGCACGAACGCGCGCTCTGCCGCTCCGGCGTAAGACCGGAATCGGCACAAGCAGCCGACGCGAGGCACACGCCATTTGAACTATACTCGTCACGGTCGGCAAGAAAATTCTCAATGCGGAGTGGTATCAGATGGATGTGATGTTACGCAAGGCGGCGCTCGATTATCACCGGCTTCCGAAACCAGGCAAGATTGCGATCGCGCCTACCAAGGAACTAGTCAACCAGCGAGACCTTTCGCTCGCGTATACGCCAGGGGTTGCGGCGGCATGCGAGGAAATCGTGCGCGATCCGTCCGAGGTGCGCAACCTTACTTCCCGTGGCAACCTAATCGGCGTGGTCAGCAACGGGACGGCGGTGCTTGGCCTTGGTGCCATTGGGCCGCTCGCCGCAAAGCCGGTCATGGAGGGTAAGGCGGTCCTGTTCAAGAAGTTCGCGGGAATCGACTGCTTCGACATCGAGATCAACGAGCGCGACCCGGACAAGCTGGTGGAGATCATCGCCTCGCTCGAGCCGACCTTCGGCGGCATCAATCTCGAAGACATCAAGGCGCCCGAGTGCTTCTACATCGAAAGGAAGCTGCGCGAGCGGCTGAAAATCCCCGTCTTCCACGACGATCAGCACGGCACCGCGATCATCGTTGGCGCGGCGATCCTGAACGGCTTGCGCGTGGTGGGCAAGCAGTTGAAGGATGTAAAGCTCGTCACCTCCGGGGCGGGCGCCGCGGCGCTCTCGTGTCTCGATCTTCTGGTCGGCCTCGGACTGCCGATGGAAAACATCTGGGTCACGGACATCAAGGGGGTCGTCTACGAGGGACGAGTCGAGGAGATGGACCCCAACAAGGCACGCTATGCCAAGAAGACCGATGCGCGGAATCTCGCCGAGGTCATCCCGGGTGCCGATGTCTTTCTCGGCTTGTCTGCAGGTGGCGTCCTTAAGGCCGAGATGGTGATAACGATGGCGGATAAGCCCCTCATCCTGGCGCTCGCCAACCCCGAACCTGAAATTCTGCCCAGCGTTGCCAAGGCAGCGCGGCCCGACGCGGTGATTGCCACCGGTCGCTCGGACTATCCGAACCAGGTGAACAACGTCCTGTGCTTTCCGTTCATATTTCGCGGCGCGCTCGACGTCGGTGCGACGCAGATCAACGAGGCGATGAAGCTCGCTGCCGTGCGCGCGATTGCGGACCTGGCGATGGCCGAGCAGTCGGAGGTCGTGTCGGCGGCCTACGGTGAGCAGAACCTGCGCTTCGGTCCGGATTACCTCATCCCCAAGCCATTCGACCCACGCTTGATCGTCACGATAGCCCCTGCGGTGGCCAGGGCGGCGATGGACTCCGGCGTTGCCACGCGGCCGGTCACCGATTTCGGCGTCTACAGCGACTCGCTGCAGCAGTTCGTATATCACTCCGGCCTGTTCATGAAGCCGCTGTTCACCTTGGCCAAGGAAGGCCCACGGCGGCGTATTGTCTACGCCGAGGGCGAGGACGAACGCGTGTTGCGCGCCGCCCAGGTGGTGGTCGATGAGGGTCTAGCATTGCCGATTCTTGTCGGCCGCCCGGCGGTAGTTGAGAAACGCATCGAGCGCTACGGCCTTCGCATCAAGCCGGGCTTGGACTTCCAACTCGTCAATCCCGAATATGATCCCCGTTACCGCGATTACTGGCAGGAATACCACCGGCTCACCGAGCGCCGCGGCATCTCGGTGCATTACGCCAAGATCGAGATGCGCCGGCGCCTCACCCTCATCGGGGCGATGATGCTCCACCGCGGCGAGGCCGACGGCATGCTCTGCGGTATGTTCGGAACTCACGGCATGCATCTGCAATATATCGACCAGGTGATCGGCAGGCGGCCCGGCGTGAACCATTTCTACGCGATGAACGTGCTGCTGCTTCCCAAGCGCACGGTGTTTCTCTGTGACACTTACGTCAACTACGATCCGAGCGCGGAGCAGGTCGCGGAGATGACCCTACTTGCGGCAGAGGAAATGCGGCGGTTCGGCATTACGCCGAAGGCCGCGCTGCTGTCCCATTCCTCGTTTGGTACCAGCGACGCGCCTTCGGCACAGAAGATGCGCCATGCTCTCGCGCTGGTGCAGGAGCACGCTCCCGAACTTGCGATCGACGGTGAGATGCACGGCGATGCCGCGCTTTCCGAGGAGTTGCGCCTTGCGACCTTTCCCCGGTCGCGGCTGAAGGGCGATGCGAACCTGCTCATCATGCCCACGCTGGACGCTGCCAACATCGCTTTCAACCTGCTCAAGACGGCCTCCGGCGATGGCATCACCATCGGGCCCATCCTTCTTGGCGCGGCGCGGCCCGCGCACATCCTGACGCCCTCGGCGACGGTGCGACGCATCGTCAACATGACGGCATTGACCGTTGTGGATGCCAACGCCGCCCGCGAGCAAATGAAACTTTTCGCACGCCAGGCGTAACTGGCTAACATCGGCTGCGCACCCGAGTACTCCTGCCGGGTGCGCTCTTTGCGCGGAACGGCATGGTGCAGGCGCCGGACATGCGGATATCGAAGACCGGCCTGATCCTGACCGGCGGCGGTGCGCGCGCCGCCTACCAGGTCGGCGTGATCAAGGCGGTCCGCGAGCTGCTTCCGATGCCCGAGCGCAATCCGTTCCACATTGTGTGCGGAACTTCGGCGGGAGCAATCAATGCGGCCGCGCTCGCGGTGTTTGCGGACAATTTCGACGCCGGGGTGCAGAACCTGATCGAGGTCTGGGAAAACTTCCGCGCCTACCATATTTACCGCTCCGACCCCATTGGTATCGTTGTCAAGAGCTTGGCCCACTGGCTCGCGGCGATGATGCGCTTGCGGCCGTCCAGCCCCATTTCCCTGCTGGATAGCACCCCGCTTGCCGACATGCTGCGGCGCAGTCTGGACCTCGGCCGCATCCAGGAAAACATCGACTCCGGGGCCCTTTATGCGGTGTCGATCACCTGCTCGGGGTATTCCTCTGGGCAGAGTGTCTCGTTTTATCAGGGGGGGCCGGGCGTGGTGGCCTGGGAGCGCACGCAGCGCGTGGGCAGCGCTACCGCGCTGCGGGTCGAGCACCTGATGGCCTCGAGCGCGCTGCCGTTCATCTTTCCGGCGGTCAAGATCAACCGTGAGTTTTTCGGTGACGGATCCATGCGGCAGATTTCACCGATCAGCCCGGCGCTGCACCTGGGCGCGGACCGGGTGCTGGTTATCGGCTCCGGCCGGCAGAATGTCGAGCCGCCGCGCGTGCACTCGGCGACCCATCCATCCTTGGCGCAGATTGCCGGCCACGCGCTGAACAGCATTTTCCTGGACAGTCTCCACGTTGACATCGAGCGCCTGCACCGCATCAACCGTACCATCAGCCTGATCCCGCAGGACAAGGCCAAGGAGGCCGGCATGCCGCTGCGGAAAATCAAAGTACTGGTGATGTCGCCAAGCCAGCAGATCTCCCGTATTGCCGCGCGCTACCTCAACGAACTTCCCTTGTCGGTTCGTTTCATGCTTCGCGGTGTCGGGGCGATGAACCGCAACGGCTCGAACCTGGCGAGCTATCTGTTGTTCGAGCGAGGGTTCTGCCGTGCCCTGATCGACCTCGGTTACCACGACACCATGGCGCGCCGTGCGGATATGCTGGAATTCCTTGGCGGAGGGCACTAAACTGAATGTTCTCCCCAGCCAGGCATACCCGTCATGACACAGTCCGCCGGCCCTGATCCCTTCGAATTCCTCAAAATGCTCTGGGGACCCATGGGCCTGCCCCTGCCGGGCATGGTGGCCCCGACGCTCGACGTGTCCGGGATCGACAAGCGCATCGCAGAGCTGAAGTCGGTTGAGACTTGGCTTACCATGAATCTGAACCTCTTGAAGATGACCATCCAGGGGATGGAGATGCAGCGCGCGACACTGTCGGCGATGCAGGGAATGCAGGCGGCCGGTGCCGAGGCGGCGAAAGCGGGCGCGGAGACCGCGCAGGCGGGGTCAACCGGCAATCCGTTTGCGGACGCCTGGTGGACTGTGTTGCAGCAGGCGCAGGTTACTCAGCCGGTGGATTCGAAAGACAAGAAATGAACCTCGTGTTCCGCCACGGCCGCGGCACCGGGCGCAACTGGCAGGAAGCGATCCATGCATGCCTCCATGGACTGGGGCCGGTTCCCTCCGGCGCGAGCCTCGGCTTCGTCTACTTCACCGATCATTTTGTGGCCCATGCCGAGGCAATCGTGGATGCGCTGCGTCGGCACACCGGGGTCCCCCACTGGGTTGGAAGCGTGGGTGTCGGCGTCATCGCGACGGGGACCGAGTATGTGGACGAACCGGCGGTCGTCGCCATGGTCGGCAGCTTTGCGGCCGATTCCTTCCGGGTGTTTTCCGGGAAATCCAGACCGCCAGCGCCAGGTTCGCGCACAGCGAACGGCGCGTACGCGGCGCACTTCGCCGTGGTGCACGGCGATCCCGGCACCGAGGATGTGCCGGGACTCATCGAGGACATGTCCCGCAAGGTCCAGAGCGGGTTTCTCGTGGGCGGTTTGTCGTCCTCGCGCACGCGCGCGCTTCAGGTGGCCGACGAGGTTCTGGAGGGCGGGCTCTCCGGCGTCGTGTTCTCTTCCGATATCGCCGTGGCGACCCGCCTCACGCAAGGCTGCGCACCGATGCGGGACGCCAAGGGAGCGGGCGACCCGATCCTGCACCGTGTCACCGCCTGCAAGCGCAACGTCATGGTGAGCCTCGACGACAGGCCGGCCCTGGACGTATTCAACGAAGCGGTTGGTCCGGCGCTGGCAACAGACCCCAGTCGTGCCGTCTATTCGGTGCTGGTCGGCCTTCCCGTACCCGGTTCGGACACAGGGGATTATCTGGTCCGCAACGTCGTCGGCATCGATCCGCGCAGCGGCATGATCGCCATCGGGGCGCCGGTGGAATTGGGCATGCCGGTGATGTTCTGCCGGCGCGGCGGGGCTGGCGCGCGCGAGGACCTCAAGCGGATGCTGGACAGCATCGCAGCGGATTCGGGGCCGGCGCCCAAGGCGGGCCTGTACTACGCGTGCATTGGCCGCGGCGAGCACATGTTCGGCGAGAAGTCAGCCGAACTGGGCCTCATACGTGACGCCCTCGGCGATATTCCGCTGGTGGGCTTTTTCGCCAACGGCGAAATCTCGCATGACCGCCTGTACGGTTATACCGGCGTGCTGACTCTGTTTCTCTGAACCGCCGGAATCAGCGAAAATACACAACTTTCGGGGAATCTCTGGATTTTCACGGACGCAAGGGGTATCGCACCCTTGATCCCCGATTTACGGTTACCAATAATCAACGAGGAACTCATGCCTAAAGCAATTCGAATCCACAAGGCCGGCGGACCGGAAGTACTTCAATGGGAAGATGTCAGTGTCGGTGATCCCGGGCCGGGACAGGCGCGCGTGCGCCATCATGCCGTCGGCCTCAATTACACCGACGTCTATTACCGCATCGGCCACTATCCGCAGCCGTATCCGTCGGGTCTCGGACTCGAGGGGTCCGGCGTGGTCGAGGCGGTGGGTGCCGGGGTCGGCAACGTCAAGCCGGGGGACCGCGTCGCCTATGCGAATCCGCCCATGGGAGCTTACTGCGAGGTGCGCAACATTCCCGCGGACCGGCTCCTGAACCTGCCCGACAATATATCGTTCGAGCAGGCGGCGGCGATGATGCTGCAGGGCATGACGGTGCAATACCTCACCAAGCGCGCCTACAAGGTTCAACCGGGCGACACCGTGGTGTGGCACGCGGCGGCCGGGGGCGTCGGACTGATCGCCTGCCAGTGGCTCGCAGCGCTCGGCGTCACCACGATCGGGACCGTTGGGTCCGACGAGAAGGCACAAGTCGCCAAGGCCCATGGCTGCCATCACGTGATCAATTACAGCCGGGAAAACTTTCTCGATCGGGTGAAGGAGATCACCAAGGGGGCCGGCGTTCCTGTCGTCTACGATTCGGTGGGCAAGGACACCTTCGACCGTTCGATCGAGTGCCTGCGCCCGTTCGGCATGATGGTAAGCTTCGGCAATGCCTCGGGCCCGGTGCCGCCGATCGACTTCGCCAAGGTCCTGAAGGGGTCGCTCTTTCTCACCCGTCCCTCGCTGATGCAATATACCGCCAGGCGCGAGGATCTCATGGCCACCGCGAAGGACCTGTTCGACATCGTGCTTTCGGGCAAGGTGAAGATCGAGGTCAACCAGCGCTATCCGCTACGCGAGGCGGCGCAGGCGCACCGCGATCTTGAAGCCCGGAAAACCACCGGCTCGACGATACTGCTTCCCTAGGCCGCAGGCGGAACGCAGCACCGGTTCGGGTGTCGAATTGCGATGACGATGGAACAGACCCTGCAGGATCTGGGCGAACAGTGGCTGCGCAGCCGATTTGCGCAGCCACGGGCCATCGCGCCTATGATCACGGGTGACGGACTTCTGTTTCTCGAGGCCGAGGCACTCAGGCCGGCCGCTGTACTCGTCCCCGTGATCAGCCGCGGCAGCGACCTCTCAGTGCTGTTCACGCGCCGGACCGATCATCTGTACGATCATGCCGGGCAGATCAGCTTTCCCGGTGGACGCGCGGAGCCGCATGAAGAAAGTGCCGTGCAGACGGCGCTGCGGGAGACCGAGGAGGAAATCGGGCTTGCAGCCGGCCGGGTCGAGATCCTGGGTAGCCTGAGTGAGTACGTGACCGTCACCGGTTATCGCGTCACGCCGGTGGTAGGTTTGGTGCGCCCGCCCTTGGAGCTGAAGCCCGATGAATTTGAAGTTGCGGAAATATTCGAGGTGCCGCTCCGGTTCCTGCTCGATCCGTCCAACCACCAGCGCAACAGCGTCGTCCACCTGGGTCGACAGCGGCACTATTACGCGCTGCCCTATGAGCAGTACTACATCTGGGGGGCGACCGCCGGGATGGTCATGAACTTCTACAGTTTCCTGACAAGCTAGGCCTCAATCCACGAATGCGCTTGCGGTCGCCCGCCCGCGCTCCGCCCCAAGCTGCGCCCGCCGGGAGCGCAGGCGTACCGCCGGGATGGTCATGAACTTCTATTCGTTCCTCACGGCCTAGGCCACGGCCTGCCTGGTCACGGCGCGCCAGACTCGTCGAAACGCGCCCTCAGATCCGCTGCGGGCTCTTGCTACGCACACCATGCGCTCGTTGCGCGGCGTGATCCGGAGTTCGGGCTGCTGCACCATCCTCTCGCGTCGGGACGGGGCACGAAATGTGCTATCTTCGGGCGCTATATTCGTCTGCTGCTTTCGCGCGCGCCGAAACCTTCCTTCCGATGGGCCTGATCTCATTAATCGCGGCGTTGTTGCTCGAGCAGTGGCGGCCGCTGGCCGATCAGCGCTACCTATTTTCGCAGGTGGCGCGTTATGCCTGTTTCCTGGAGCGCCAGTTCAATGCAGGCGAGGCCCAGCACGGCATCGTCGCATGGCTGGTTGCCGTGCTCCCGCCGGTGCTTCTGGCCGGGTTCGTGCATGCACTGCTCGTGCGCTGGAGTCCGTTGTTTGCGCTTGCTTTCAACGTGTTCGCGCTCTATCTCACGATGGGATTCCGGCAATTCAGCCATTATTTTACCGACATCCACCTGGCCCTCAAGCAGGATGACCTGGCGCGCGCACGCGAACGGCTTGCCGCCTGGCGTGGCCACGACTGCGGCGATCTGTCCCGCGAAGAGGTGGCACGGCTCACCATCGAGGGGGCGCTCGCGGCTTCCCACCGCCACGTGTTCGCCGTGGTCTTCTGGTTCGTGCTTCTACCCGGTCCGTCCGGCGCGATCCTCTACCGGCTCGCCTATTTTCTCTGCCGACGCTGGGGTGGATCCGATACGCCTGAACTGGTTCAGTTCGGCCGCTTCGCGAAGCAGGCGTTCGAGACGCTCGATTGGCTTCCAGTACGCTTCACGGCCGCGGCCTTTGCCGTGGTGGGGGACTTCGAGGATGCGATTTTCTGCTGGCGTACGCAAGCCGCCGGATGGTCCGATCCCGCATTGGGCATCGTGCTGGCCGCAGGCGCCGGCGCGATCGGGGTAAGGCTGGGCAATCCGGTCGTCATTCAGGGCACGGTAGTCGAGCGCCCGGAACTGGGGCTGGGCGAGGAGGCGGACGCCGGATTCTTCGACAGCACGATCGGGCTCGTTTGGCGCTCGCTCGTGCTGTGGTTGCTCATGCTACTGTTGTTGGGTGTCGCACGCGCCGTAAGCTAGCGGGGCAGGGCGGCAAGGGTTTACCGGCTAAGATTTCTCGATTCCGCAGTTCCAGCACGCTGTGAACTGCGCTTCGAGGTGCTCGCCGCAACCGGCACAAATCCATGTCCTGCCCGTCGCTGTGGCCGGTGCGTTGCTTCCGGTCATTTCATGCAAAATCGAGTTGGCGCGACCGCGGTCCGACTCATTCTCCAGCCAAATCTGCATCGCGCACTCGGTAAACGGCACCTCGCCGGCGAGCGTGGAAAGCCCTTCGTTTCGGAGCCTGCAACGGATGCCCGCCGACTGAAGCAGGTTCTTCAGGTGATGAATCTCGTGCGCCTTCAGCGAAGCGTAGAAGACCTTCATGCGGGTTCTATCTCGAGGCGGCGCTTCCCGGTTCGGAGGCGACAATGCGGTGGAACAGTTCCATGCGCCGAGGGTGGATGCGGCCTTTGGCACATGCGGCGTGGAGTGCGCATCCCGGATCGCTGCGATGGCGGCAGTCGGGAAAGCGGCACAGACCGAGGTGTGGACGAAACTCCGGAAATGCGGCCTCCATGTCGTTCCACGTAAGATTCGCAAGGCCGAATTCCTGCAGCCCCGGGCAGTCGATGATCGCGATGTCGCCGGTGCGGTACAGCCGCGAATGACTGGTTGTGTGGCGGCCCGCGGCAAGAAAGGTCGAGATCTCGCGCGTGGCGCGATTTGCCTGCGGCACGAGTTTGTTCAGGAGTGTCGATTTGCCCATGCCGGACTGGCCGACCAGCACTGTGACCTCGCCCTCGAGCGCTCGCGCCAGGGGGGCGGCGTCCTGCACTGCACTCATCACAATCACAGGATAGCCCGCCTGCTCGAACGGGGCCAGGCGCTCGCGCGCGGCCTCCAGCCTGTTCCTTAGATCCGATTTGTTCAATATTACCAGCGCCTTCAGGCCCTGATGCTCCGCTGCCACGAGCACGCGCGTTACAAGTTCGTCGCTGAAACTCGGGTCGGTGGCGCAGATGACGGCGACCTGCGTGGCGTTGGCTGCGATGAGCTTGGTGCGGTGTGCCGCCGAGCGAAAGAATTCGGTTGCCCGGGGGGCAATATCATCGATGACGCCTTGTCCGGGCCCGGTCGGTGCGACGCTCACGCGATCGCCGCAGGCGAGCAGGCTCTTCTTGCCGCGGGGAACACAAAGCAGCAGTGCGCCGGCGGCGCAGTCGACGAGGTACTGCCTGCCGTAGGCAGCGACGACCTCGCCGGAGATATGCTCAGCGGGGGCCAAACGGGGTCTGGAACGATACGGCCGGATTCGTCATCAGGCACATCAGCACTAGCCCTTCGCTGATTGGAGCCGCGCGATCCGAAGCGCGGCCGGCGGATGCGAGTCGTACACGGCCGAGTGCAGCGGGTCGGGCGTAAGCGTTGCCGCATTGTCCTGGTAGAGTTTCACCAGGGCCTGCACCAGGTCCGAAGCCGCGGCGTGCTGCGCCGCGTAGGCGTCGGCCTCGAATTCGTGGCGGCGCGAGTACAGACTCATGAGCGGCTGCAGCAGGAAGGCGAATACCGGAACGACCATGAAGAACAGCACCAGCGCCATGGCCGTGGTGTGCGTCTGTACGTTCAGCGCGCCGTAGAACCAGTCCTGGCCGATGAGATATCCGAGCAGCCACAGGAAGCCGAGGCTCGCACCGAACAGCAGTGCCAAGCGTTTCCAGACATGGTTGCGACTGTAGTGGCCGAGTTCGTGGGCGAGCACCGCCTCGATTTCCGGCGGCGCGAGGCGCGCGATCAGCGTGTCGAACAGTACGATGCGCTTTGCGGTGCCGAATCCGGTGAAATAGGCGTTGCCGTGGCTGGAGCGGCGTGAGCTATCCATCACGAACAGTCCCTGCGAGCGGAAGCCGCAGCGCGCGAGCAGATGCTCGATCCGGCCCTTCAGAGCCTCGTCCTCCAGCGGGCTGAAGCGATTGAACAGCGGCGCGATCAGGGTCGGATAGAACGTGACCACGAGCAAGTTGAACCCGACCCAGGTGAACCAGACGTACAGCCACCAGGCATCGCCCATGACCGCCATCAGCCACAGCACGCAGAACACGAGGGGTACGCCGAGCAGCAGGCCGAGCAGGGCCTGCTTGGCCAGGTCGAGGAAGTACAGGCCTAGGGTTATGCGGTTGAAGCCGTAGTGGACCTCGACGACGAAGGTGCGGTAGAGCCCGAACGGCAGGTCGAGGAGGCCGCCGATCACGGCCACCGTGACGATGAAGGCGATACCGTGGGCATAGCCGCCGGTCTCGAGCACCTGCGTCCAGCCCGTCGAGATCGCCTGCAGCCCGCCGCCGAGTGTGAAGGCAAGCAGCACGACGGCGCCGACCGCCGTCTCGACCGTCCCGACCCAGGTTCGTGCCGTGGTGTAGTCGGCGGCCTTCTGGTGCGCCGCGAGCGTGATCCGGTCGGAGAACTCCGGCGGAATCGCGTCGCGATGGGCTGCGACGTGGCGGATATGCCGCACGGCCAGCCATAGATGTGCGAACGTGGTGAGTGCCAGGGCGACAAGAAAGGCCAGCGTGAATGGATGCATCAGGTGTTCGGGCGCCGTGGCCCGCGTGTATGAGACAATTGAGCGTTAGACACAGGCATTTTACACACAGACTGCCCCGGAACCCGCAGCGATATGCCCCAGGATCAGAACAACCTCATCTGGCTCGACATGGAAATGACGGGTCTGAACCCGGACACCGATCGCATCATCGAAATCGCGATCGTGGTAACCGATTCGCAGCTTGTCACCGTTGCCGAGGCGCCCGTGCTGGTGATTCGCCAGACCGACGCGGCGCTCGATGCGATGGACAATTGGAACAGGGGCACGCACGCGCGGTCCGGCCTGATCGAGAAGGTCAAGGCATCTGCGCTTGCCGAAGCCGACGCCGAGCGCTCGATGCTGGACTTTCTCGCGCAGCATGTACCCACCCGCGCCTCGCCCATGTGCGGCAACTCGATCTGCCAGGACCGGCGGTTTCTCGCGCGCTGGATGCCCGAGCTTGAGGCCTACTTCCATTACCGCAACCTCGACGTCAGCACGCTCAAGGAACTGGTCCGGCGCTGGAAGCCGGAACTGGCCCGGGGAGTGGTCAAGAACGGCAAGCACGAGGCGCTTGCCGACATCTACGAGTCGATCGAGGAGATGAAGTACTACCGCGAGAACTTCATCAAACTGTGACGGCTAGGCCTCGGGCGAGACCACCTTCCCGGGATTCATCAGGTTGTCGGGGTCGAAGGTGTGCTTGATGGCGCGCATCAGGTCCACGCCCTCGCCGTGCTCTTTGGACAGCCACTTGATCTTGCCGAATCCCACGCCGTGCTCGCCCGTGCAGGTCCCCTCCATGTCCAGGGCGCGGTTCACCAACCTCTCGTTGAAGACCCGGGCCTCGGCGAGGTCGGCCTCGTTGTCCGTGCGCACCAGCACGACGCAGTGGAAATTGCCATCACCGACGTGCCCGAACAGCGGAATGGGCATCGATGCGCGCTCGATGTCCGTCGCCGTCTCGACGATGCACTCGGTGAGGCGGGAGATCGGCACGCACACGTCGGTGGCCACGCAACGCGTGCCGTGGCGCAGCTGCAGGCAGGCGAAATAGGCGTCGTGGCGCGCTTGCCAGAGCTTGTTTCTTTCCTCGGCCTTTGTCGCCCACTGGAACGCCATGCCGCCGTTCGCGTGCGCGATCTCCTGCACCATGCGGGCCTGCTCCTCGACGCTCGCCTGGGTACCGTGGAATTCCAGGAACAGCGTGGGCTGCTCCGGGTAATCGGTCTTGGAATACGCGTTGATGGCGCGCATGGTCGTGGCGCAGAGCGCCTCGCTGCGCGCGATCGGAATGCCCGACTGCAGCGTCTCGATCACGGCATCGACCGCCCCTGCGATGCCCTTGAACGAGCACACCGCTGCCGACATGGCCTCGGGAGTCGCGTAGAGGCGCAGGGTGACCTCGGTAATGATGCCCAGCGTGCCTTCAGAGCCGACGAACAGGCGCGTCAGGTCGTAGCCGGCCGATGACTTGCGCGAGCGGCGCGAGGTCTTGATGATGCGGCCGTCGGCGAGCACGACGGTGAGGGAAATCACGTTCTCGCGCATGGTGCCGTAGCGCACTGCGTTGGTGCCTGAAGCGCGCGTTGCGGCCATGCCGCCCAGGGTCGCGTCCGCACCTGGATCGATCGGAAACATAAGGCCGGAGTGGCGGATGTGTTCATTGAGCTGCTTGCGCGTGACGCCGGCCTGCACCGTGCAGTCCAGGTCGGCCTCGCGCACCGCCACGATCCTGTTCATCTGCGACAGGTCCACGCACACCCCGCCGTGAATGGCGAGCACATGACCCTCGAGCGACGTGCCGACCCCAAACGGGATAACCGGTGTCGTATGGAGGCGGCAGATATTGACGACGTCGCGCACTTCCTCCGTGGAGTGCGGGAACACGACGGCATCCGGCAGGGCGTAGGGGTAGTAGGACTCGTCCTTGCCGTGGTGTTCGCGTATGCCTCGCGACGTGGTGACACGCTCGCCGAGCAGGTTTTCAAGCTCCTCGAGGAGGGCGGGGGCTAGTTCGCGGGGTGTGTTCATGCCTCTCTCCTGTGGAGTCGGGATTATGCCCCGACTCGGGCACCTCGGGCCGACGGGTTCAGCACGAACGCATGCGGCGAAGTATCCCCCATTTTGTAACGAGATCTAGATTTGAGGCTGATTCAGTCATTCCGGAACAGCCTTTACGTACAGTCGGTAGCGCTCCTTGTCGCGGGGGCGGTTTCCTTCCCAGATTCGCCTCCATCCCGTTCTGACCAAGCGGTCCTCGTCGTCCGGGTGGGCCTGCACCAGCAGAATCGGGCAGCGGCTGCGGCCGTGTATTTCAGCCCTGCGGGTGACAACGCCGGCATGGTAGTCGAATGCCGCCCGCTGCGCCTCGCCCAGGCTGCGGGATTCGATGCAGCGGGTGCCCGGCGGCAGCGCCCGCTTCAGGGCGAGCGCGACCGGCCGGTAGGTCTTGCCGTAATCGATCCAGTCGATCCAAAGGGTCATGATCAGGCTCCACAGCAATGCGACACCGGCCGTCCAGAAGGTAACGCTGCGAAACGGGGAGCGCTCGCTGCGCATCAGGATGAACAGCCACGCAAGCGTGAATGCAGCCGCGACCATGAATTCGAACCACTGGAATTGGGGCACGTGTCCGGGCTCGAGCTTGGCGAAGTTGCGCTGAATCTGCCCCGGAATGCCGGTCATCATGGCAATCCAGCCGAGCCACACGAGGCCCCCGAAGAAACTGAAAGTCATAGCGCCGAACCAGGCAAGCGCACTCGCCGCGCCCCGCCGCAACAGAGGCACACTGGCGCCTGCCAGCAGCGCGAGCGGCAGGAGCAGCGGCAGCAAGTTCACTTCACGATTCCCGGGGGTCATCGCGACGACTGCAGTCGTGACCGCCAGTGCCGCCAGCGGGTGCGCAGCGCCGGCCTCGGCGAGGCGCCGGCGCCACGCCCACAGTATCCAAAGCGCGAGGGGCCATGCCGGCCATGCCGCCCAGGAAAATGTGACGCCGTAATCCGCTAGGGTCGCTGCGGTCGGTGCGGCGAGGGCTTTCGCTTGGTAGGCGAGCCACGCGGCGAGGGCCGCGGGCGCATGCAGGTGCGCAGCGAGCAGCCACGCGCCGGATATCGCTGCGCCAGTGACCGCTGCAAGCGCGAGCGCGGCGGCGTACCGGCGCGTGCGCCAGTCGCGGCAGGCAAGCGGTACGACGGCCGCTGTCAGCAACGGGATCAGCGCCGCGCCCATGCCCTTGGACAGCAACGCCGCGCCCCAGCCCGCGCCCAGCAGCACCGCGGCCAGCGCGGGTCTGCGCCGAGCAAGCGCAACCGCGAACAGTGCGAGCGCGTGCGCCGCGAGCATGCCGATTTCACTCAGATTCTCGTGAGCGTGCAGAAACAGTCCCAGCGAGCCGAGCAGGGCGAGCGCCGCACCGTCGCCTTCGGGTTTGCCGTAGAGTTCGCGCCCCGCCAAGCGGATGAGCACCAGCATGAGCAGCATGAGCGCACCGCTCGCGAGGCGCGCGCCGCTGTGCAGCTCGAGCAAGGGTGAGCCAAGCCACGCGAAGCCGGCAGCGATCCAGTAATAGAGAGGGCCGTCTTCCAGGAACGGCTCGCCGGCCAGGCTGGGCACCAGCCACTCCCCATGGTGCAGCATCCGGTGCACGATGCCGGTGCCGATCGCATCCTCGGTTTTCCATGGATCGTGGCCCAGGAGGCCCGGTAGGGTATAGGCCAGTGCAAGCGCGAGCAGAAGCACGGGCCCAGGCGGCAGCGACAGGCGGAGTGAAAATAGGCGGTGCGCGAGCCGGTTCATTCGATGACCTTGATGGGGTGTCCCGGTGTCGGATTGCCTCGGGGATGCAAGGCGTCGATCCCGGCGCTGTCGGGCACGGTGAAACGGTACTCCAGGCCGGGGCGCAACGTCGATCTCGCCTGCAACATTCTGTTACCCCGCAAAACAAAAAAGGCAGCCGAAGCTGCCTTTCACGCATTCACCGCACGTCTCACGCCGTGGCCGGCTTGGCGACCTTGGTGGTCTTGTTTCCGGCGTACTTCTGGCGGAATTTCTCGACGCGACCCGCGGTGTCGACGATCTTCTGCTTGCCGGTGTAGAACGGGTGGCAGGACGAGCAGACCTCGACGTGCAGCGGCTTTCCAAGCGTCGAGCGCGTCGTGAACTTGGTGCCGCAGCTGCAGGTGACTTCGACTTCCTTGTAGTCGGGATGGATCTTGGTCTTCATGATTCGAATCCTTGCGATGAGTCGCCAGGGCCAGGGCGGCGCGGAAAGGCCGCTATTATGCCAAAAGCGGAGTGGCGGCGCAATTCGGATGAAACATCAGTAGTTTAGCCGCGCTGCCTGGAATCCAGGAAGCAGGCATGCCTCCCGGACTGGGCGAATTACTGCCTGCGCATCGAATCGAAGAAATCCCCATTCGATTTCGTTGCCCGGATCTTGTCGACCAGGAATTCGGCTGCCTCGAGGTCGTCCATGGGGTAGAGGAGCTTTCTCAGCACCCACACCTTCTGCAGGATTTCCGGCTTGATGAGCAGTTCCTCGCGGCGCGTGCCGGAACGGTTGACGTTGATCGCCGGGAAAATCCGCTTCTCGTACATGCGCCGGTCGAGGTGAAGCTCCATGTTGCCGGTGCCCTTGAACTCCTCGAAGATCACGTCGTCCATGCGCGAGCCGGTGTCGATCAGCGCGGTGGCGAGAATGGTCAGCGAGCCGCCTTCCTCGACGTTGCGCGCCGCGCCGAAGAAGCGTTTGGGCCGCTGCAGGGCGTTAGCATCCACGCCGCCGGTGAGCACCTTGCCCGAGGCCGGCACCACCGTGTTATAGGCGCGCGCCAGGCGCGTGATCGAGTCGAGCAGGATCACCACGTCCTTCTTGTGTTCGACCAGGCGCTTGGCCTTCTCGATCACCATTTCGGCGACCTGCACGTGTCGGGAGGCCGGCTCGTCGAAGGTGGAGGCGACCACCTCGCCCCTTACCGTGCGGGTCATCTCGGTCACTTCCTCGGGCCGTTCGTCGATCAGCAGCACGATCAGCACGCACTCGGGGTAATTGGCGATGATGGCATGCGCCAGCTGCTGCATCAGCACTGTCTTGCCGGCCTTGGGCGGGGACACGATCAGGCCGCGCTGGCCTTTGCCGATGGGGGCGATGATGTCGATGATCCGGCTGGTGATGTTCTCCTCGCCCTTGATGTCGCGCTCGAGCTTGAGAATCTCATCCGGATGCAGGGGCGTGAGGTTCTCGAACAGGATCTTATGCTTGGAGGCCTCGGGGGGTTCGCTGTTGACCTTGTCGACCTTGACCAGCGCGAAATAGCGTTCGCCGTCCTTGGGCGTGCGGATTTCCCCCTCGATCGAGTCGCCGGTGTGAAGGTTGAAGCGGCGGATCTGGGAGGGGCTGACGTAGATGTCGTCAGTCGAGGCGAGGTAGGAAGTATCGGGAGAACGCAGGAAGCCGAAGCCGTCGGGAAGCACTTCGAGGGTGCCGTCCCCGAATATCGATTCGCCTTTCTTGGCGCGGTTCTTGAGCAGGGCGAAAATCAGTTCCTGCTTGCGCAGCCGGTTGGCGTTGTCGATCTCGTTGGTCACCGCTATTTCAAGCAGTTGGCTGACGTGGAGGGTTTTCAGCTCGGATAATTGCATATGGACTTTTGCGGGATGGCCCCGGTCCTCAGACGACCCGGGGACGAAAGCTGGAAGGAAAAGGCGCCTCGGAGCGACTGCCCGGAAGCGCTGGGCTATCGGCGGCGGCGGCAGGAAACCACTGCGCTGCCTTTCAATCTGAAACTAAGGTTAAAGGGTTCAGATGTTGCTGTCAAGGAAAGCGGTGAGCTGCGGTTTTGACATCATGCCGAGTTTGCTCGCCTGCACGTTGCCGTCCTTGAACAGCATCAATGTCGGGATGGCCTTGATGTTGTACTTCCGGGCAAGCTGCTGGTTCTCATCCACGTTGACCTTGGCGATTTTCAGCTTGCCGCCGTAGTCCTTGGCGAGATCTTCGAGCAGGGGGGCGAGAGCCTTGCACGGGCCGCACCATTCGGCCCAGTAGTCCACCAGCACCGGAACGTCCGATTTCAGGACGTTGGGCTCGAAGGTGTCCTCGGTCACATGTTGAATAAAATCGCTCATAACTCCTCACTTCAGGCGGTTGGGGATGTGCAGCGAACGCTGCGCAGTTCGGCTAATAAGTCGGCTATTACATCTACAGACCAATGCTAACAAAAAAATCGCATCCGGGTGCGGGCGGCTGTGTGACCCTGTGTGACACTGGGGCTTGCCCTTTTCGGGGGAAAGGCCGTTTTTTCCGCCGGGTCGCCGGGGCCTACCGTCGAGCGTGCTAGAATTTCGCGGCATTTTGCAGTCGGTTTTTACTGCATTCTGTGCCGATTACCGTGCCGATCACCGTGTCTATTACCGATTGCGAGGCTCACCCGTCATGACTTACGTTGTCACCGAAAGCTGCATTAAGTGCAAGTACACCGACTGCGTGGACGTCTGCCCGGTCGACTGCTTTCACGAAGGCCCGAATATGCTCGTCATCGACCCGGAGGAGTGCATCGACTGCACCCTTTGCGTCGCTGAATGCCCTGTCGAGGCGATTTTTGCCGAGGACGACGTGCCGGCCGAGCAGCGCGAATTCATTGCGCTCAACGCGGAGCTGTCCAGGAACTGGAAGCAGATCATCGAGCGCAAGGACGCGCCCAAGGATGCGGACCAGTGGAGTAAGGTAAAAGACAAGAAAGAATTGCTTGAACGATGAGCGGTGTCGCATCGCCGCATGCTGATCTTTCGCCAGCTGTGTGACCCGCAATCCTCGACCTACACCTATCTGTTGGGTGACGGGGATAGCGGGGCTGCCGTGCTCATCGACCCCGTGTTCGAGCAAGTCCGCCGTGATGAGGCTCTTATCCGCGAACTCCGATTGAGTCTTGCATGGACCCTGGAGACCCACGTGCACGCCGACCATGTGACCGGCGCGTGGCTCCTGAAGCATCGGCAGGGGAGCCGGATCGCGCTGTCTGCGAATGGAGGCGCGACCGGTGCCGACCGTCTGTTGCAGCACGGTGACAAGCTCGAGTTTGGGAATCGTTGGCTCGGAATTCGCGCGACGCCGGGCCACACGAATGGATGTCTGACCTGCGTTCTCGATGATCAGACGATGGCCTTCACCGGTGACTGCCTGATGATCCGCGGCAGCGGGAGGACCGACTTCCAGCAGGGTGACGCGCGCGCCCTCTACGGCTCGGTGCACCGGCAGATATTCACGCTCCCTTCGGCCTGCCTTCTATATCCGGGGCACGACTACCGCGGGCTGACGGTCACGAGCGTGGGAGAGGAACGGCGTTTCAATCCGCGTCTGGGCGGCGAAATCGGCGAGGAAGACTTCGTTGGCTACATGAAAAACCTCGGCTTGCCGCATCCCAGGAAGATCGACATCGCCGTCCCCGCGAATCTCCGCTGCGGCCGGCCTGAGCGTGACCAGACGGAGGGCATCGACCCGTCCTGGGCACCGTTGACCTATACGTTCGGTGGCATCTGGGAAATTGCGCCGCAAGCCCTGGAAGAAGCTGCGGACGCGGTACTGATCGTCGATGTGCGCGAGCCGCATGAATATGCGGGTGCCCTGGGGCACATCCCGGGGTCACGACCGGTCCCGCTGGGCCAACTCGAACTCAGAGCCGCGGAAATCGCAAAGGACACCAGGCCCGTAGTCACCGTCTGCCGTTCCGGGGCGCGCTCGGCACAGGCCGTCGCCATCTTGCAGCGGGCCGGTTTTCGCGACGTCGCCAACCTCGCGGGCGGCATGCTGCGATGGCGCGCGGAGGGCCATGCCGTAGAAGGAGGACGTGAATAGCGGCCCTCCGGCCGCGGCGAAAAAGGCGTATATGTAATTACCAACTCGTCGAGGCGATGGCACGGATTGCGCGGGATCTGGGTCGGGAAGTGGCAAGCGTCGATGAGGCCAGGGAGATCTTCGGACTGAAGCCTTAGGGCCTCTCAAGCGACAAAGCTATCTCGCTGAGTCCGCGGCGCGCCTACGCCAGGGTAGGCGCGCAATGACCTCCGCAGTCGACTTGGCGGTCAGTTTTTGCCCGGGGCGGCCTTGCCCGCGTCGCCTGCAGGAGCCGCCGCCGGCTTGGCATTGGCTGCGGGCTTGGCATCGGCTGCCGGGGCGGGCAGCAGCGCTTGGCAAGCGGCTGCGACTTCGACTTTCTTCGTGCTGCTGAGATTGACGGCAAGGCCCGCGACGCAACTGCCCTTGTCCACCGCGAGCGCCCGGTCCAGCGCGCTTAGCGCCGCTTCATGATTCGCACCGTGCGCGATCTGGCCGATCAGCCCGAGGCCGGCCAGCGCCGCGGCGCGCACATCCGGCTTGCCGGCCTTGCCGGCGGCCTCCAGCACGGGCGCGACCTGAGGCTCGATCTTCGCGAGCAGCGTCTTGATGGTGTCCGATTCACGCTGCTTTTCCCCAAGCTCGGCCGCCTTGGCATTTGCCGCCTTGAGATCGTCCTGCATCTTCTTGCTCGCCGTCGCCCAATCCCGGTTCGCTTTCTGGGAATCGGCTTGCGCCCGGGACGCCGCGGACTCGAGCTCACCGACCTTCATGTACTGCGACACGGCGAATGCCGCTACCAGCACCAGAGCGACCGTCATCCCCTGCGCGGCCCAGCGCAGCCCTTGCTCTCGCGTTACGTTCATTGTCATGGTGATCTCCTCTTTTTTTCGTGAATGGCGAGCCAACCGGTATTCTACCTAACCAAATGCCACCTACCCGTACGCCCGATCGATTTGATGCATCGCAACATGGTATGGCCGACATGGCGTAACAATGGTATAATATAATTAACATTATGAAGATAAACGCTAATATTATTTAATAGCACCAGTCGAATCGGCGGGCATAGAGATTGCGTTGCTGCATCGCAGTAGGCCGGACGAACAGCGGCTAGGATCTGTGGGCGGGCGTCTATGAGTGCCGACGTTGCATCCCGACTGAATGCCCCAATTAGTACCTCTACTCTTGTACGCGGTAACCAGGAGACAGCGATGACGAAGACGACAGCAAATCCCCACGTCGCCGAGATCGGCCGCGATGCGGTCGCGCGCCCGGGTCGGCGTGACGGTCTGCGAAACAGTCTGCGCAGTGGATGGGCGCGCATCATGGGTCGCATTTCGACGAAGGCCCGATGGAGCATTTCTGCCGCAGTCGGGCTGATAACACCGGCGGTTCTGATCGCCGAAAGCGCAGCGGCGCCCATCGCCGAAGCGATGGCGTGCTTTGGCAACGGTTCCTTCATGGCGCTGGCAGCCACTGCCAATGCGTTCACGCTGGTTCCCTGAGACGGCACGCCCGGAAGCAAACAGCCTGGCTCGAGTTGCCGTGCTGCTTCTCCCGATTTTGCGCAGTTGCAACTGCGCAACTGCGCAAATTCGGGAGATCTGCATGAACCCAAATTCTTCGCCAATTCTGTGAACACCCGCAAGTCATAAGAAACTAACGCCTGAACGCTGGGCGGCGGTTCCCCCGGACGTACTCGCGTCATCGCTCCCTCGCGGAACCTGGCGCAACGCCATTCCGCGCTAAAGTAGGCGCCCATGACGAGCGGCGCCGAGTTTCCCCGGATTCCGAAGCCCGAACTTCTCGGCCGCCTTGCCGAAGGGCACGCGGCGCGCACGAGCGTGGTCACGCCCAATTTGCGCCTCGCCGCCGCGCTCCGGCACGACTTCGACGCGCGCCAGATCGCCCGTGGCCTCGCCGCCTGGGAAGCGGCCGACATCCTGCCGCTCCCGGCGTTCGTCGAGCGGCTCTACGAAGACGCGCTGTACTCGGAACTGGCAGCCCGGCTGCCGATCCTGCTCACGAGCGCGCAGGAGCAGGTGCTGTGGGAAGACATCGTTCGCGGCTCGGAGGCGGGCGCTGCGCTGCTCTCGGCGCCTCCCGCGGCGGCGCTGGCGCGCGAGGCCTGGCAGCTTGCGCACGCCTGGCGGCTGATGCCGCGCCTGAAAGGCTATCCCGCGAACGACGATGCCAAGGCGTTCGCGGACTGGGCCTGGCGCTACGAAGGCATCACGAAGCGCGACCGCCATTGCGACCGCGCGCGCCTCGCGGATGTGGTCGCGCCGCATCTTGCGCACGCGGCGCTGCGAAAACCAGCGACCCTGGTCGCCTACGGCTTCGACATCCTGAATGCGCAGCAGCGCGAGTTGTTCGCCGCGCTGGCCAAGGCGGGCGTGGCAGTGGTGGCGTGCGGCCCCCGGTTGCACGACGGGCGCGAAGCCGCACCGCGCCGCGTGGCGTTCACCTCCGCGAAGGATGAAATCCTCGCGGCGGCGAGGTGGGCACGCTCCAGGCTCGAAGCCGCGCACTCGAACTCCCCCCTCCCCCCTGGTGGGGGAGGGGATGGGGGAGAGGGGGGAGCGTTAAAGCCCCCGCGCATCGGCATCGTCGTGCCCGACCTCGCGCAGTCGCGCAACGCCGTGCAGCGGATTTTCGCGCAGGTGATGGAGCCTGCCCACCTGTTGCCGGTTCAGGAAACGCGACCGCTACCGTTCAACCTTTCCCTCGGCGAGCCGCTGTCGTCGTATCCGCTCGTCGCAGCGGCGCTGCGTGTCCTGGAAGTCGCGCGCCATGAGGTCGAGTTCGAGCGTGCCAGCAGGCTCATCCGCTCGCCGTTCATCGCCGGAGCCGATGCGGAGTTCGCGCAGCGCGCACGGCTGGATGCGGAACTGCGCAAGGCAGCAGGGCCGAAGATCGGCCTGGAGCGGCTGCGGCGTGCGATCGCCAGGCTCACGGCATCGGATAACGGCTATGGCGTGCCGGCCTGCACTATCCTCGCGCAACGGCTCGCCGAGCTCTCGAAAATCGCCAGGGAGAAGCTACGCGGCGCGAGCCGCGCGGGCGAATGGGGGAAGATGATCTCCGCGCTGCTCGATGCGGTCGGCTTCCCCGGCGAGCGAACGCTCGACTCGGTCGAGTACCAGACGCTCAGAAAATTCCACGAGGTGATCGCCGGCTTCGCGGCGCTCGAGCGCGTCGCGGGGCGCATGCGCTTCGACGATGCCTGCGATCGCCTCGCGCGCATCGCCGCGGACACGCTCTTTCAGCCCGAGGCGCCGGAGCTGCCCATACAGGTGCTGGGCGTGCTCGAATCCGCAGGCCTTGAATTCGACCACCTGTGGGTGATGGGGCTCACCGACGAGGCCTGGCCGATTCCGGCGCGGCCCAACCCGTTCATCCCTGTGGCACTGCAGCGCGCGGCCGGCGTGCCCGAGTCTTC
>Ga0209343_10002669_pt1 | contig 22849 bp, 26 predicted proteins | sample RifCSPlowO2_02_FD_184026 | JGI IMG/M metagenome (GOLD analysis project Ga0209343, IMG submission 184026) | Groundwater microbial communities from Rifle, Colorado - Rifle CSP2_plank lowO2_0.2 (SPAdes) (version 2) | ecosystem: Environmental > Aquatic > Deep subsurface > Groundwater | place... | reverse complement strand
TTGGTGTTATTGGCAGATACCGCCCAGGATAGTTTTATGAACCTATTTATTGCCTTATGTGTTCCTTTATTAATTTGGCATGAGTAAGAATCAAAGATAAATTTTTTCTCAAAGTATGGGTAAAGAATCCTAAAGATGGCATGGTGTAAAACTCTATCCCTAACACTAGCTTTATGAATATCCCTGGTCTTAGGATCGTTAATCTTGAAAGCATAATAGAAACCATGTTTATATGTTTTTGAGGCTAAATCATTATGAAGATCAATCATATTGTCCATAACTTTAATTGAAAACCTGCTTACATCTTTTCGCTTCCTTTTACCTTTTAAAAATTCCTGCCAGGAGAGAAGCAAATTCTCTAAAGAAATGGTAGAATCAAACGTATTATGGCTGGGATTTCTAACTCTCTCTCTCTCTCTCTCGATAACGCCTCGATCCTCAATCGAGTTAAAGAGGGCTATTTGATTTGGATGGGTATTGTTCCTCATATTCCTAAAACTGCACGCTTCACCATAGGGGCAAGAATAGAAGATAAATTTCTAGATCTTTTAGAACTCTCATATACTTCATATTTTAGTGAAAAAGATAAAAAGGCAGAAAAATTATCTGAATGTATTTTTACAATAGATATCCTGAAATTTCTAGTATCTACTGCTTGGGAAGAGAAATTTATTTCTAATAAACAGTATGAAAATATTGCTACTAAGATGGGTGAAATAGGAAAGATGTTTTGGGGATGGAAAAAAAGCTTAGATAATCCACAGAAAACCCCGCTTAAAGCGGGGAAAAGATAGTACTTTCGGAGAGCGAACACAACCTGGTTGTTAGGATTCCACTTGTTGTCAGGTTTAGCCCAATTGTCGTTCAAGAAAAGCCCGTTAGCATTGTGTTCCAGTTTGAACACGTTCAGATTGCCGTTACGGTTGGTAATGTATGATATGCCATTTTTACCACTGCCTGCATAATTTCTTTTAAAAGATGTATAGCTGTATTTTATCTACGGATAAGCAGAGCTTCGCACTTCGCACTAAATCCGATAAGCACATCACACCAACACGAGTTTCGCACTTAAGCAATAGTTAATTCACATTTAAGTTGCTGGGCAATTGCTCTTTTAATGGTATCCCATTGTTGCTGGTAAAAGGTGAAATTATTATTCCTTCGTACATCAGCTGTTTTAATCCAACTCAATACCGAGAGCACAATATGATTTCTCTGCGCTCGTCCGTTACGGGACTGACAATGCTCCAGACCACAGGTCTGTTTGAGCTCCCGGTGAAAGACTTCGATCTCCCAGCGTTTCCGTACCAAGGATTTAATCTGTTGTCTGGTGGGATCTTGTATATTTGTCCCAATGTAATCCGTGCGTCTGTTGCTAGACACAAACCGGAACACAGTAATCCAACTATATCCCCTAAGATGGACTTTTAATCCTTCTTCCGGTATGGTCAGATCTTCCAGCTTTTGTTTCCTGTTTACACTTCTGTTTTTCCTCAAACCCATTACCCAATTCCACCCTAAATCACGTATGAACTTAAGGTTATCTAAACTTGAATACCAACTATCTGCAATCACTGCTTCTGGTTTCACCTCCCTTCGTTTGGCTTGTATTAACAGTTCCCTAAAATGGTCATTTTTGGTTTTCCCGTCTTCTTTTGGTTCATAGATCCGGACATCCATCGGACAGACTTCATTTGCCTCATTTACCCACAGCATATTAAGCATGCCAATACCACGGACAATATCATGTTCAGTTCCTGAGTACTGCCACCTTACCAGTTCAATCTTTTCACTCCTGGATTTATTGAGGATGGTATCATCAGCAATGATTACTCCACTTCCTCCCACTACATGAGCTTTGGCCTTTTCCCAGATATCTTTTGGCTGACAGTGAGCACTCTCAAGCCACCTGGAAATTGAGTCATGAGAAAGTTCAGTTGGTGAAACTTCTGAAAGAGACAAAGCAGAATACCGCTCTGAAGTTACCTTCAAGAATGTACAGTACAAGTCCCTTGAGCAGAGTGATTTACCCACACCTTAAGTGTATCTCAAATCACATCAATGTGCGAAACTCGTGTCTTATTGGCAGCCTTAATTACTTTATTGACACTATAAAGGGAAAAGTAAAACCGCAATATACATCTTGATAGTCACCTTACTTCTAACTGTTCTTATCAAGTTTAAGCTGGGTCGAGGTGAATGATATCTGTATTAGGTATAGTAGATAATTTTTTAACAAATTGCAGATTAATTTTGTCTGCAAATTTGTCATCTGCTGTGATTAGATCACATTTTTTTTCCTCTGCAATTACTGCATAAGTAGCATCATATACAGAAACTCGATATTTTTTAGAAAACCCGGCTGCTGTTTTCAGCAGTGTAAAATTTATCGGTATCATTTTGAGAGAGTACTTTTCCAGCCTTTTCAAATTATCTTTAATGTCTTTTTCATCAAGTTTTGTTTTTGTAGCCCAGGCATTTGTAATCTCATATAGCAGCAGAGTAGGTATTAAGATTTCATTGTTTTTTAATAAATGTTGTTTGAGCAGTGCTTTTGCTTGTAGATGAAATTCTTCAGTGGCATTAAACCATTTAAAAATAACAGAGGAGTCAATTATTATCATTTAGTTTTCGTCCCTGATCTCTCTTAAAGCCTGCAGCGAATTCCACCCCTTTAGTTTTTTTGAATTTCGTTTTGCTATTCTGTCTAAATCAGCCATTATATTCTCTATTTCAGTTTGACTGAGATCTTTATCAGTAGTAATTTTGTCTCGGATAACCGCAGCTAAACTTTTTCGCTTGTTAGCGGCTTCAGCTTTAAGTTTGAGATACTCATCTTCAGGCAATCTAATATTGGTAGTAATAAAGTTCATATAATACAATTATACTATTGTATTATTTTTTTGTCAACGGTTAAAGGAACCTGCTGTAAAAATGCGCAGATAATTTACTGATTTTTTAGCCTCTCCAGTTCTGAAATATTTACTTTAAATTTAATAACAGGTTTTAAATCACATTTATTACCCTGACAAATATTATTTCCTTCACCATCTGTTACCTCAATAGCATTATATAACTGTTCATTGGCCCTGGATTTAAATATCTGAGTATTTTGAACCAGGTAAATTAAGCTGATTAAGCCTGCCATCAGCAATAAAATCATTAAGAGTTTAAATTTATTCTGAATTAATATATTCATGGACATTCACCTTTGTTTCCCAAGTTATCTTTTTGATAATCAGTGATATTACCATTAAGATCACAAATTGGTGTAACCCAAATAGTATCAGTTTGGGGGTAATCCTCCAGTCCTGCTGTTTGTCCGCACTGTGAATAAGGGGAGGGACAGGAGGAAACAGAACCAGATTCCGGGACTGATGGGGCATCAGGAACAGGAGGGAATTGATCAGAGGCAGCATATCCGCATTGGCCGTCAACATAATGGTAGTTAAACTTTCTTACCTCATTTGTGCAGGAGTTTATCTCATAATCATAAACCTGATGTTTTTCCTGGTCACACTCTCCGTAAGGATCTTTATTCCAGATACAATTATCTTTTTCGGATCCCAAGGGCCCTACGGATAAATTATCCTCGAAGTTAAAAGCCAGATAATCGACAGACCCATCTGAGTAAACAATACCTATTGGAATTGAAGTCATTCGATCGGTCGGAGTAACCGAATCTACAACTTCACTCATACCGCTAAATACAGTCTGTCTCCTGTTGTGGATTGTAACCGCTGAAACTGTGATTCGAGGGTTTGTTACAGTATCGCGAGAAAGAGTGCTCGCACCAATAGTTAACAGTTGGTTGCCTGTGGCCAGTATCTCTTGAGAAGAAGTCGGTGACAGATAAGCTGTTAAGATATAAGTTCCGGATTTTAAATCATTCGGTAATATAAGTTCGCAAACATTCCCAACGCAGGAACCTTTTGGTAAAGCCTCGACATCTCTAATTAGTAGAGGTGCATAGCTATTGTTTTCATCAGCAATGGTACTTTTGATGGAATAAGTTAGACGATAAGCATTATCAAAAGATCCGTCAAAATCAAGGACTTTTCCATCTTCAGTTGCAAAAACTGACACTTTAATAGTTGAGCTGGGAGACAATAAACCCTCTACCTGATTGATTACTATTTCATGCCTTTTTAATAACTCAATATCTTCACCGCCAGGCGGAGTGACGGATATTATCTCCGTGTTTGAGGGTGCGGGTTGCCCTCTGTTTATTTTTGTAATCAGATCTGCTAAGAGAGCAGCTTCTACAACTGTTCCCGTGCTAATAGTTGAAATAAAGGCAACTTCTCTTGCCTTAACCCAATCAAATTTTCCATTTACTTTCGCATATACTTTTCTATTATCCAAACTCCTGTCCCAGATTTCATACATTCTTTGCAAGTTAGCAGTATTTATTGTGTTTTCAACAATAGCCAGAAACTCATCCGGAGACATTCTTGAGCTAATTTTGTCCATTAATACATAATCATTTCCTGTCATCGCATACTCCATAAAATCCAGATCACTTAAACCTAAGCGGTTTTTTAACTTCGTCATGGCAGTATACCTTTTAGGAAAGTGGCCGTAGTAAGGTCCGGGACCAGAGTCAAATACCTTTTCAGCTATTAAATCAGCGCCCAACTCCAGCCATTCAGACATGATTTGACCATATATATCAGCTTGTTTTTGAGAATATACAAAATTCCTAGGTACCATTCCTGATCCAAAAGAGAGAGCAGCTAAATGATGCGAAAATTCATGCTGGAAAACACCCCTTTTCATACGGTCCAAGTTATAACCAGCAAGCAGCATAATGTAACCAGTGCCTGCATCCGCAGTCGCTAAAGTCGCTAAACCTTCTATGTCTGGTGCGCCGCTGTAAGAATGCATTATCTCTCGAGTCACCACGAGAATTCTGCCCTCTTCAGCAATTTTTCTGATCACATTCGGATTAAAAGTAGCCTCCGGCCTGCCATTGTTACGGAAATAACTTTGAACTCTCACAATATAATCATCCACCATATCTAAAGCTGTTCGTCTATCCATAACTGCCACTTTACCTTGCCGATGTAACTCACGTAATCCTTGCCAAAAACCATAACGTTCCTGACCTCTTTTAACCAAAAAACCGGGCAGGAGATTTCTTTCCAAAGGAATATCAGTATCATCTAAGAGACTAGAAGAAGTTTGTACACTACTTCTGAGGGCTGCTGGTAATCTTCTGCTAAAGTAACTTTCCACAGCCTCACGAATAGACTCGTTTGCAAAAGGCGACCCTCTATTCACGGGAATCATTCCGCCTAAATCTATAAAAAGCAGCTTACCATTTTGGTTGACAACTGCCTCTGTATCGCCGGGATAAAATTTAAGTTCTTCTAAAATAGAAACAATATTGTCTATCTGCCGTCGCAATTCTGCCGACGACATATTCTCTAATCCGTTAACATCTATATCCACCTTTCCCATTTTAATAATGGGCACATTACTGCTTCTGTTTGTAACAGGAATGCTTATATGACCCGTAGCTTGATATCCTTCATAGTGAAAACCATAAGCGGGATCATTCAAAAGTCTGATTTGGTCATCAGTTAACCTGGGAGGGGTATATTCAACCAACTCCGGGGCAATTCCTCGTTCTGATAAAACTTTAAGTTTTCTAGCCTCCTCCTCTCCGTACCTCACTGAAGAAATCCATCTCTCTGCCGGATCGCCGGCAAGGCCAGGCTCATCTTTAATATAGACTTTGTAAACGTACTGAGGGTTATTTTTGTCAACATATATCACTGCAGAGCTGCCTTTTGTGGAGAAAACTTCAAAATTCCCTTCCGGATAAGCTTCAACCAAAAACTTAAATGTCTGGTCAATTCTTGCTTTGATTATCTGGCTTGCTGATTGAGGATATGTTGGTCTGTAAATCCATTCTTCCGTTCTCTTACCGATAGCTTTAAGTGATATAGCCTCGCCTCTTTGCAGACTGTTTCTTAATAAAGCTGCCTCCCGTATCATTCTGGGAAAATTCATTACGGTTACTTCTACTGCTGTCATCCCCGCTTTGGCAATTGATTTATGAGGACCAATAAAAATAGTTAAAGACAGCATGGCATTAATTTTGTCTTCATCAGTTAGTTTGCTTTTGGAAGGGCTGGATGTATCATAACCTTCAAATAAGTCGTATACCGATCTAAATCCAACAGTATCAATTACCTGCAACCAGAAAGGGTCCTGCAGGTTTTGTTTGGTAACTTCTTCTTGGATGAATTGAGCCAGTTTTTCCTCAGGGATAGTGGCTGCAAGTTCATTCAGGGCAGGTTCAAGCAACGGGCGTTTAATGCTGCGGATTTTGAAGGGAGTCAAATTTGGGAAATATTCCATTAAAGCATCGGGGTGATAGCCTTGGCTGATTAAAGTCAGCTGCAGAGACTGCAGTATTTCCTGGATATTTATTTGGCTGATAATCAACTGAGGGGATTTGGGCTCAAAGTAACAACCTGTCCGGCAATATTTTTTATTAAACTCTTCTTCTGAATAAAGAATAATTTCTCCGTTCTCCTGGGCCGGGTATATGCCAAACCCTCTCATATACTTAGCCCACTCGGCAAAATCCAGATCTTGCTGATTTTGAGCGTTTACCTTGGGGAAGGAAAGTTTCAAAAAGAAAGGTCTTGTGTCAGCAATCTCAAGCTGATAATTTTTAATGGATATCAGGCTGCCTGATTCATCATCAAGAAACAGAGTTAAAATATATTGTCCGGAAGGTAAGTTTTTAGGCAGCTTAAAAGTCCAGTTACCTTCTTTGTCTGTTTTTAATTTAGCATTGGTTTGACCCGGAGTCAGGGTAAGTGTTACTTCAGCTTGAGGCAAACCTCTGCCTAAGAGAATGACATTTTGAGGAATCCGGTTTATCTTAACAGAATCAAAACTTACTACCGAGACATATTTAGGTTTAAAAATATCCAGGTTTAGGTAAAACAGGACAGCTGCTGCGCTTATCAAAAGAACAACAAAAACAAAAAAAGCAACAATTAGAATCCTCCTGCGCTTTAACGCAGGAATATCCGGTAAAGAATCCTCCATATATTAAAGATATACCATGCCGGAATCGTTTTGCAAGATATGTGGATCTCCTTACTTTTGGTAGATTTTTTTCAAATTTTCATCAAAAGTCAAAAACTCATCCGGCTTAAAATTCTCTATTTGAGTTAAAATTATTGAATCAGTAAATGTCAAATTTGACTGGCTAAAAATGCTTAAAGCATTTTGTATAGCAGATTTGTTCTCAGTTGAGACTCCTTCTAAGGCAACTAAACTTTCAAGAAACTTAACAATAAGCTCCTTTGGTTGTTTATAAAAAGATCTTAATACCCATTCTAATTCCGGAAAAACAATACTAGGTATAAAAATCCGGATCCTGCCATCTAAACAATCCTCCAATAAAGGGCGTATTTTATTAAAGCCAGGATTTCTTTTTAGACGATAATCCAGCAAAACATTAGTGTCAACGGCTACGGTTTTTGTCATAGGGACGCTTTTGAGAAACCCATTCTTTAACAGCTAATTTTTCAGCTTCATTCCTTATTTCTTTCCAAGATTTTCCGTCATCTAAACCGGCAAGATCACCGGCAAATTCAGCAATATTTGATTGTCTCTTTGGTTTTCCAATAAAGCCACCATCGAGGGTAGGGAAAATATCAATTTTGGCGCCTGTTTTTAAACCCAGTTTATCTCTAACAGGTTTAGGTAGAGTTAATTGGTTCTTTGTAGTTAAAGTTGTTGTAAAATTCATCTTAATTTTCCTTATTTATTATATATTCTCCTTGATTTTTTGTCAATCTCCTTACTTTTTGTTAAGCAGAAAATAAAGAAATAATGGTGGCTGTTCCGGCTATTATCATCAGGGTTGTTATGAACCAGCCTAATACGCTAACCCATTTATTATTTACCCATCTACCCATAATCTTGGCATTACTGCTCATCAGTACAATTAAAATTAAAATAACCGGAGCTATTAAACCATTTAAAATAGCTGCATAAATTAAAGCTTTAATTGGATCCAGCCCAATAAAATTAATACATAATCCTATACCTGTTGAGATGATAATTACTCCATAAAAAGCATTAGCTTCTTTGAGCTTTCTATATAACCCAAATTTCCAGCCAAAACTTTCTGAGAGGGCATAGGAAGCTGATCCGGCCAATACAGGTACGGCTAACATACCTGTGCCGATTATGCCTAAAGCAAAGAGTAGATAGGCCTCATCGCCTGCAATAGGCTTTAAAGCTGCAGCAGCTTCAGCTGCGCTGCTGATTTCAGTAATGCCGTTAGCGTAGAGTGTGGCAGCGGCCGCTGCAATAATAAAAAACATGACTAAATTAGATAAAAACATGCCTGACCAAACATCCAGCCTCATATTTTTTACCTCCTGAGGCTTTGTTTCTTCCTGGCGCAGTTTCAAACTGGTTTTACCGCTTAAAATTTGTTCTTCCACTTCCTGAGAAGTTTGCCAGAAGAATAAATATGGCGAGATTGTCGTGCCTAAAACAGCAGTAACTAAAAATATCTGGTCCTTTGAAAATACCAGAGTGGGGACAACAGCTTTTTGCAAAAGCTCATTTAAGTCTAAATTAACAGTTAAGGCAGAAAAAACATACGATAAAAGCACCAAAGCCAGCCACTTTAAGTATCTGGCATATTTTTCATAAGTGGTAAAAATTTGTAATGCCAGAGAAACAACGGTAAACCCCAAAATTAAAGAAGTAAAACTTAAATTAGGAAAAAGCAGCTGGGTTGCTTTAGCCATTGCTCCTAAATCTGCTCCGATGTTTAAGGAATTAGCAAAAAACAGTAAAAAGGTAGCAGATAAAAGCACCCATTTTGGGTAATATTGCCGGATATTGGCAGCCAATCCTCTTCCGGTCACCAGCCCGATCCTGGCGCACATTTCCTGAACTATGGCCATAAACGGGAAGGTGAAACCGGCCAGCCAGAGTAAGTTAAAGCCATAGGCTGCGCCTGCCTGAGAATAAGTGGTAATGCCGGAAGGGTCATCATCAGCTGCGCCTGTAGTAAGCCCGGGACCTAGTGTTTTCCAATACTGTCTGGCCTGGCTTACATGCGCTTGAGAGGCTATTGTTTGGCTTATTTGTTTTGAAGTATCAATTGTCTTTTCCAAGAGAACTGCGGGCGCGCCGGCAACCTGTTCTAATATCTTATCATTTAAAACCATGGCAAATTTAAGAGTAGACCAGTAAATTTACATAGTCAAGCAGTATATTTATGGTAAAATCTAACTTATGGCAGCGTAGCTCAGTGGCGGAGCGAGCGACTCATAACCGCTAGGTCACAGGTTCGATCCCTGTCGCTGCCACTAATTAGTTAGTAGTTTGTAGTGAGTAGTGAGTAGTTGGTAGTAATATAAGTATATGAAAATAATTGTGCTGGCAGGGGGAGAGGGGAAGAGGATGTGGCCAATTCAAACAGATAAGTGTTTAATTCCTTTTTTAGGAAAGCCGCTGTTGTATCATAACCTCAAAAAGATTAAAGAAGCTTTAAATCCTACTGAAGTTATTATAGTTTCCAACCCAAATATCAAAGATCAAATATCAAAAATCAAAGAGGAGCTAAATATATCAGGTACAATAGCTCTTCAGTCTGAGCCTAAAGGTATGGCAGATGCGCTTTTGTCTGCCAAGGAGTACCTAGAAGGTGAAATATTGGTTGTTAATGCTGAGGATATAGTGGAGGGGGAAATTTATGGACAGATTTCAAAGAGTGGATCAGAGGCAGTTTTTGCAGGACTTAAGGTAGATAAATATTTCTCCGGAGGGTATCTGAAGCTGGAGGGAGATAAGATTGTTGGAATAGCAGAAAAACCAGGAGAAGGAAACGAGCCTTCGGATCTGGTTAAGCTGGTAGTGGATTATTTTAAAGACGGGAAGAAACTGGTTGAATACTTGGAAAAAACGAGTTCTGACAAAGATGACCGATATGAGGCGGCTCTGGATAAGATGATTACAGATGGAATAAATGTTAAACTGACAAAGTATGAAGGAGCCTGGATTCCTCTAAAATATCCCTGGCAGATTTTAGATATTACAGCTTACTTTTTATCTCATATTGAACAACAAATTTCCCCGGGGGCAAATGTCTCTGAAAAGGCCATTATTTCTGGAAAAGTGGTGATAGAGCAGGGGGCAAAAGTATTTGAAGGAGCAGTAATTAAAGGGCCCTGCTATATTGGTAAAAATTGTATTGTGGGAAATAACTCTATGATTAGGGAATCTAATTTAGAAGAAGGTTGTGTAACGGGATTTAATTCAGATATTACCAGGTCTTATATTGGTCCGAATTCATGGTTTCATACCAATTATATTGGAGATTCTGTCATAGAGGGTGATTTTGGGATGGGTTCGGGGGCAGTGCTAGCCAATTTAAGATTGGATGATCATACCATCAGAGTAGGACCAGAAAAAGACACCTGGAAGGTGGGCTTTGACTCCTTCCAGGTGGATACTGGTCGCCACAAATTAGGTCTAATTGCCGGTCAGGGTTCAAGGATTGGAGTTAATGCCTCAACTATGCCCGGAGCAAGAATTGGGACAAATTCTTTAGTAGGTCCCGGTGTGGTTTTATATGGAGATGTAAAAGATAATAAAAAGGTATTAGTTAAACAAGAATTAGAAATCACTGAACATACCCCTGCTTTAACCAGCTACGATCAATTTAGGGAGAGAATTAAATAATTAACCCGCCCAAGTTTCCTCAGGCGGGTTAACAGGTTTTGAGGATAGATTATCTTATTCCTCTGTTACCTTCCCACTCCCATGTGCTGATGATCCAATCATCAAGCTGACGATCTAGATCATAAGCTTCTCTAGTACGTCCTTTCACCAATGGATGTGTTGGAGTACTTTTTTCGTCTAAAACTCTTCCCTGATCTGGACTAACAGGCTGAGGGGTATCTTTTCTTTCCATAAAATCACCTCCTTTCATAATGTAGTTAAGTAATTTATCACTATATACACATTAAGACAATAACCTTATGGTATACTTGAACCTAATCTATGCTTCTTTACGAATACGAGGGGAAAAAGCTTTTTAAAGCTTGCGGAATTAATGTTCCTCAATCGCAACTGGTCCTAATATCAGAATCTCCTAATATCCAAATATCAGCGCCCTGTGTTTTAAAAGCCCAGGTATTGTCAGGTAAAAGGGCAGATGCAGGCGGGATTATAAAAGTTCAAAGTTTACTGAAAGAACTGTTTAGAAAAACGATTAATGGTGAGAGAGTGGAGAAAATTTTAGTAGAAGAGATGGTGGAGATAGATAAAGAGTATTATTTGTCTTTTTCCTATTCCACAGAATCTAGAGGACTGGTTTTAACCTTTGGTGAAGGAGGAACCGGAGCAGAGGAAAAGGGAGCTAAAACTTATCCAATAGATATTTTGTCCACCTCCGAGGTGAAAAAATTGCGGTTACACCTCGGAGGTGTGTTACCAGAGGAACTGATTGAGATAGCAATCAAGCTCTGGGAGGTATTTATTAAATACGACTGCGAACTGGCAGAGATCAATCCTTTAGTTACCACTGTCATTCCCGCGAAGCTTGCCCTCGACTCCGATCGGGGGGCGGGAATCCAAAATAATATAGATTCCGGATCGGGGTCCGGAATGACAAGTAGTAAGAATGACAAAATAGTTTATGCCTTGGATGCAAAGGTAATTCTGGATGATGACGCGGACTTCAGAAGAGAAGTAAAATTTCCTGAAAGAAATTTATTTGGCAGACCGCCGACTGAGGCGGAAATTGAAGCCAGAAAAATAGATGAAGGAGATCATAGGGGCACTGCCGGCTCGGTTTACTGGGATCTTCAAGGTGGTGATATTGCAGTGATCGCGGCAGGTGGCGGAGGCTCAATTGTGAATATGGATGCATTGCTTGCTTTTGGAGGCAAACCGGCCAATTATACTGAGCATTCAGGAAATCCTCCCAGAGAAAAATTAAAAAAGCTAACAAAAATTGTTCTTTCCAATCCAAATTTAAAAGGCTGTTGGTTTGTAGGAGGAACAGCCAATTTTACAGACATTTATGAAACCTTAATGGGTTTTGTAGAAGGCTTGCGGGAGCTTTCCCCCAAGCCAACTTACCCAATTGTGATAAGAAGGGGAGGACCAAGAGATAAAGAAGCTTTTGAAGCCTTAAAAGAAATTGGTGAAAAAGAAGGCTTTGATTTTCATATCTATGGCAGGGAAACCCCAATGACTCAAACAGCAAAGACTATGGTGGAGTTAGCCTATGGGAATACTAGTAACTGAAACAACCAAAGTTTTAATACAGGGAATTACCGGCAAAGAAGGGTCAAAGGTGGCTTTGCAGATGAGGAATTACAATACAAAAGTGCTAGCTGGTGTGACTCCAGGCAAGGGTGGACAGCAGGTACATGGAATTCCTGTTTATAACACTATAACTGAAGCTTTAGAAAATCATCCAGGTATAAATGCCTCCTTTGTAGCTGTGCCTAATTTTGCTGCATATGGGGCGATGAGAGAGGCAATAGAAGCCAAAATCCCTTTAATCAATGTTTTAACAGAACATATACCAATACAAGACACTGCCAAGGCAGTTGCTTTAGCCAAGCGAAATGGAGTGAAAATAGTTGGTCCTTCCTCCATTGGTATTATTTCTCCCGGCATTGGTAAAGTAGGATCCATCGGAGGAGATGACCCAAGAGGAGTTTATTCCAAAGGTTCGGTTGGGGTAATTTCCAAATCAGGAGGAATGGCCTCAGAAGTGTCCTGGATTTTAACTAAAAACGGCATTGGTCAATCAACAGTTGCCGGCATTGGCGGAGATGTATTAATCGGTTCAACTTTTGCAGATTTACTGGAAGAGTTTGAAAAAGATGAGCAAACAAAAGCAGTTATAATATTTGGAGAAATCGGCGGCACTTACGAAGAAGAGGCAGCAGATTTAATCAAAAGTGGTGGGTTTACTAAAAAAGTGGTAGCATTTATCTCAGGCTTATTTGCGGAGCAATTGCCGGCTGGAACAAAGCTTGGTCATGCAGGAGCCATAGTTTATGGCGATAAGGGAAGCTATAAATCCAAAATAGAAAGCTTAAAATCAGCTGGGATTAAAATTGCCAAAACTCCGGATGAAATACCGGATTTGTTAAGATGAGTTGTTGATTAAAAGTCAATTTTTAGGTAGAGTATGAGGCATGGATAAAAAGTGGAAGACATCAATATCAGGGATTGTGGATGGGGAAGTACACATCCATGGCTACAAAATCACTGATTTAATAAACCAGGTTAATTTTACAGATGCCATATGGTTGGAATTAAAGGGAGAACTGCCTACAGAAAAAGAAAGAACCATGTTGGATGCAATTTTAATCTCCACCATTGATAATGGGATGGGCCCGCCCTCTATAACCAATGCTAGAAATTCTGCTTCAGCCGGAAACCCTATGCAAGCTGCCGTGGCAGCAGGAGTTTTGGGGATAGGAGAATATCACGGCGGAGCAATAGAAGAATGCGCCAGGCTTTTACAAATGGGACTGGCAGCCTCGAAATTAGTAGAAAAAGTAATTAGTTCAGGAGATAGGATTCCGGGTTTTGGACACAAAGTTTATACAGAAGATCCAAGGGCCAAACAGATTTTTGAAAAAGCCAAAAAATTAGGTTTTTTTAGAGAACACTGTGAACTGGCTGTAGCAGTAGAACAGGAATTAGAAAAACTCAAAGGAAAAAAGATCCCCATCAATGTAGACGGAGCCATAGCAGCAGTTGTGTCTGATATGGGGTTTGATTATAGATTGGGCAAAGGATTTTTCATTATTGGAAGGGTAGTAGGGCTGGTTGCCCATATTTTTGAGGAATGGGTCAGGGAAAAACCATTTAGAAGGGTTCCTAATGAAGAAATTGAATATGATGGAGTTAGTCCCCGGAAACTGAAATAGTCATACTTGTCAAAGTATGGTATAAAGTATGAATTGAATATCCTGCTGGTGACTGTATACCCTCTGGCCAAGTTTTGGAGCCTATATGCTACGACGTTCCGGATGGTGATTTGTTGGGTCAGGCGAATGTGAAGCAAAGGTCTTTGCGAAGACCTTCTTGCTATCTGGAGTTGATGGAACTGGCGAGACGGTCCCTAGGTCCTAATTACTAACAGAGAATTTGCTTGACACGTATTGAGAATATTATGAACAATACACCCAGAAAAATTCTTGGCTACTTGACGCATACCCCGTAAGTGTTGCACTTCAACTGCGAATGCAGGGTTTTTAGGGAAGGTATGTTATAATAACTTATAGTATATAAATACTTGACGTAGAATAAATTTAGGTTTAGTATTTATGTAAGAAGTATGTAAGAGTGAAATTCCTTAAAGGGAATTTTTTAATTTAAAAATATGTCGCCTTCAATAGGGCGGTTTTTTAGTAGAAAGGAAAAAATATGACAGTTGATTATGAACAAATTATCAGGAGACAGCATCCGGATCAACAGAAAGAAACAATAGATGGCGCTGAACTTTGGGAAAGCAAAATTCCTGATGTAACTGGTAAATTAATTCCTGGAGCCCGTATAGTAGTCGCTACAAGTCCGGATTTACAGCCAGACGTTTTTGATATTATCGTTGTTGAAGACGGAATAGTATTTTTAGAACAGCAAGGTAATAGATTCCCCGTTCCTGTGGTTTCTATAGAGCTCGGCGAGTTTCGTGGGCTTGGTGATGAAATGCACAATGTGCTAGAGATACAGCCGCCTTTCCCAAATAATGATACGGGTTCATGTCGGTGGATGCTGGGATAAATTGCATTTTAAGTTACGTAATGCTATGGTTATGACAGTCAAATAAGCCCTTTCTGGGTTTTTTAAAGTACTTAATTAGTATTTCCAAAAACGATCGTTCAAAAAATGATAAAGTTATGAAAAAGAGAATTTTGACAGGGGACAGGCCCACCTATGACAGTTTCCATTTGGGAAACTATATTGGCTCGCTTAAAAACAGGGTAAAGCTGCAAGAGGAATACGAGACTTTTATACTCATAGCGGATATGCATGCTTTAACTACCCATTTTAATAAAACTGATACTTTGGAAGGCAATATCCGCGGCCTGATGCTGGGGTATTTGTCAGTCGGGCTGGATCCTAATAAAGTTACTTTTTGCCTGCAGTCAAAATTGCCGGAAACAGTAGAGCTAGCTTACTTTTTAGGCACTTTAACTCCAAGAGCTGTTTTGGAGAGGCAGCCGGCTCTTAAAGAAAAACTTGACCAAGGAGAACAGGATACCTTTGCGCTCTACAGTTATCCGGTCTTGATGGCTGCGGATATTTTACTGCCAAAAGCGAACCTGGTGCCGGTAGGTAAAGACCAAAAAGCCCATGTAGAATTTGCCCGGGATATTGCAATTAAGTTTAATAATTTGTATGGAGGAAGCCTGCCTGCCGGCAGACAGGTATTCCCAATCCCTGAGCCTTTAATAGGGGAAGTGCCAACTTTGCCAGGAACTGATGGCCAAGCCAAAATGGGGAAGTCTTTGAATAATGCTATCTTTTTAACTGATTCTGCCCAAGAAGTGGAAAAAAAGGTAATGAGTATGTATACAGACCCTAAAAGAATTCATCCGACTGACCCTGGAACTGTTGAAGGGAATCCGGTGTTTATTTACCTGGATGCATTTGCTGCTGAAAATTTCAAATTTCAAATTTCAAATTTCAAATTGCTTTATACAAAAGGCCAGGTAGGGGATATTGAGGTTAAAAAGTACCTGGTCAAAGTTTTAAATAATTTCCTGGATCCTATCAGAAAAAGACGTGCTGAGTATGAAAATAAGCCAGAATTAGTAGAACGGATCTTAGAAGAAGGGATCCAAAAAGCCCGAGCAGAGGCCCAAAAGACTTTGGTTGGAGTTAAAAAGGCAATGAAGCTTGACTATTTTAACAATTAATGTGTATAATTAGTGTGTATTGGAGAGATAATTATGCAAGCGCAAAGATTAAATATAACATTACCATATGAACTGGCCAGGGATTTTAAAAGAGCAATTCCAGTTAAAAAGAGAAGCAAGTTTATTGCTGGCGTTTTGAAAGAGAAATTGCCCAAAAGGAATCTTAAACAGGCGTGGATAAAAAGCCTAAAAGCACAAGAAAAAATTATCAAGGAGATTCAAGAGGATTTTAAGTATGTCGATGCAGAAGCCTGGGAAAAACTACCCTAAGCGCGGAGAAATCTATATTGCTGATCTTAATCCGGCCTTTGGCAGAGAGATCCATAAAAAAAGACCAGTATTAATTATTTCCAATAATATGATTAATCAGATATACCCATTGGTGATTGCAATTCCATTTAGTTCAATCGTTCCGGAATTTGTAGGAGCTGATGTGGTTAAATTTACCGGTCAGAAAGGTTTAAACAAAGCTTCCGCCTTAATTGTTAACCAGATTAAATCCATAGATTAGGTAAACAATTTGTCTATGTGACTAATTTGGAACCCAGGACAATGATGGGTTTAGAATCTCAAGGGATGATCCTTTGTGCAGGTGGCAAAAAGCCTATTCCTTTAAAACCGTCCTCAAAAGTTCCTCCAGGCTCAAAAATACGCTAGTTTAAAACTGGCAATTTGAAGCTGGATGTGCTAATATTGCCTATATTCGATAATGTATGGCAAACGGCAAAAGAAGAATTAATTTAAATAAAAAAATCCTGTCTTTTCTTAAGGGTCTGGCTGTCTATCTTTTAATTGCAACTGCCGCCTTGATTTTCTTTTATCAGGTTTCGGGCGGTCCTGTTTCCTCTTCAGAGGTGCCTATTTCCCAGGTTATTAATGAAGTCAGAGACAATAAAATCCAAAAAATCATTTTGGAAGGCGATAAAGTAACAGCGGAAGTTAAAAATTCCGATCAAAAGCTTATCTCTCATAAAGAAGCAGGGGAATCAATCTATAAAATCCTGGAAAGCTCGGGTGTGGATCCTAAGTCAGTCACAATTGAAGTAAGAGATTTATCTATCCAACAAGCCTGGATTGGTATTATCTCTGCCATTTTGCCTGTGATTATTTTGGTAGGTTTGATGTTTTTGCTTTTCAGAAATGCCAGGGAAGCAGGCCAGGGATTATTCTCTTTTGCACAATCAAGAGCAAAGCTTTATTCTAAAGATCAGCCTCAAATTAAATTTTCAGATGTGGCCGGGGCGGACGAAGCCAAGCAAGAACTGACTGAGGTGGTGGACTTTTTAAAAAGCCCGCAAAAATATAAAGAGATAGGAGCGAGGATACCAAAAGGAGTTTTACTGGTAGGCCCGCCCGGAACAGGTAAAACCCTTTTGTCGCGTGCCGTGGCCGGGGAAGCCAGTGTGCCGTTTTATTCCATTGCAGGGAGCGAGTTTATGGAAATGTTGGTAGGTGTGGGCGCTAGCCGGGTTCGTGATATGTTTGCTCAAGCGAAGAAAAACTCACCTTCAATAATCTTTATAGACGAAATTGAATCCATTGGTCGCCAGCGCGGTATAGGTATTTCCGGCGGGCATGATGAAAGAGAGCAAACATTAAACCAAATATTGGTGGAAATGGATGGGTTTACCCAAACAGACCGTGTCATAGTAGTAGGAGCAACCAATCGTCCGGATCTCCTGGATGCAGCTCTTATAAGGCCCGGTAGATTTGACAGAAGGGTAGTTTTGGGTATGCCTGATTTGGAAGAAAGAAAAGCCATTATTGAACTTCATATGAAAGGCAAGCCATTTACCAAAGATGTTAGCATAGAGAAGCTAGCAAGACGCACTGTTGGTTTTTCCGGCGCGGATTTAGCCAACATGTTAAATGAGGCAGCCATTTTAGCAGCTCGTGAAGGCAAGACTGTTATAGATAATAAAGATTTGGAAGAGGCAGCAACCAAGGAAAAATTAGGTTCGCAAAGAAAAAGAATACAATCAGAACATGATAGGAAACTGGCAGCCTATCATGAAGCAGGACACGCTATAGTTGGACATTTTTTGAAAAATGTTGATCCGGTACACCGTATTTCTATAGTTTCCAGGGGGTTATCCGGTGGCCATACGCTTTTTCCTCCCACTGAAGATAGGTCAAATGAATCCAAATCCAGACTCATAGAGCAAATCTCGGCAGCTTTAGGCGGCCAGGCTGCGGAACAATTGGCTTTTAATGATATTTCAACGGGTGCAGCCTCAGATATAGAGGTAGCTACCAATATAGCGCGGCAAATGGTAACCCAATATGGGATGTCTTCTTTAGGTCCTATTAATGTTAATTCAAGACCCATGTTTGGAATTTGGAGAGGGATGGAAGAAGGGGCTGAAATTTCACCAAAATTACATGATGCAGTAGATACAGAGGTGAGAAAGATTATGGAAAATGGTTATTCTCAAGCTCAATTACTTCTAAGGAAACGTAGAGCCAAGCTGGATAAAGTGGCTAAAGCTTTACTGGAAAAAGAGACCTTAGAGTCAGATGAATTTGAAAAAATTGTAGGGAAAAAGATTTCTTAAAATGAAAATTATAAAAATTATAACTTTTATAACAGTTATAATGCTTATAATTGTTCCTCCGGTTTTCGCTTTAGAAAACGATATTGGTTATTCTCAGATTAGTCCTGTTTCCCCACTATATTTTCTAAAAGGTCTCAGGGAAGCTTTAGAGTTAAAGTTTGCCGGCACTACAAAGGTCAAGATGTTAAGGCAGTTAGAATTTGCCCAAAGAAGGCTGAGGGAGGTGCGTACCTTAATCCGCGATCATAACGAGGAACTGGTCCCAGCCACCATAGAAAGATATGTGGCTCAGGTTAATGAGTTGACAGATCGGCATGCTAAAAATGATGAGGTAGGGATAAAGATTAAAGAGAGTTTGACGGTTCATTTGAGTATTTTAGATCAAATTTATAGTCAAACTTCCATATCAAGATCAAAAATGTTTATCAGATCCGGCCTAAATAGACTGATCCAAAGGGCTGATGTAGTAAATTCATCCAAGGAGCCTATTTGCCGCCTTTTTGCCAAGGAAGCCACATCATCTGCCCTGAACCAGACCGAGCAGGCAGTGTTGTCGGATAGAGCCCAAAAGTGTTTTATGAATTTAAGTAATTTGTTTCTTTAAGAATCTGTTCGTAGAAATCAATAAGTTTTTCGGTTAGCTTTTCAGGATTAAATTTATCTTTAACAACTACCGGAGAGTTTTTCCCCAGTTTTTGCAATAGTTTGGGATTATTTAGCAGATTAATAATCTTTTTTGCAAAGATGTCTGTATTGGCAGGTAAAATAAATCCATTTCTGTTACTCATGACCATTCCATTATATGCGCCATCTTGGTTAACGATGATGGGTAGACCGGATACGGCAGCCTCCAAAACACACATGCCTTGGGTTTCAGAATCTGAAGTAAATACGAACAAATCTGAATCTTTATACACACTGGGTATTTGCATAGGACTTACTCTGCCGGGGAGGTGAACCCTTTCTTGCAGTCCGCGCTTTTTGGCTAAGTCAATTAATTTTTCCGTTTCCCCCCAGTCTGGTCCGACTATAACCAGGTGTGCTTTCAAGTTTACTTTGGCAACTTTTTCAAAAACCTTTACTAAAAATTCAAAATTTTTCTCTTTTCCCACTCTGCCTACAGATAAAATGATAGGAGAGAGGTGAGGGATATGACAACTCTTCCTTAACATACCTTTTTTAGGCTGATTAAATTTGGAAAAATCCACAAAATTAGGAATAATTTTTACCTCTTTAGTCACTCCGGCTTCTATTAATCGGTCCGCCATTTTTTTAGAAGGAGCAATGACACCATCGCATAAATTTCCAATTTTTTTCAAAAAAAGTTCATTTATCAGTTCTGGTTTAATAATTTTGCCCTTTAGCAAATAATGGGCGTAACTTTCTACCTGAATATGGAAAGTTTGGATAAAAGGTATTTTTTTTGCTTTCGCCACTGTTAATCCTAATAATGGGAAGGGTCCATTGCCATGAGCATGCACCAGATCAAAGTCAAACGACAGCATTTTCCAAAAACTCTTGTTGGGTATAGGTAGAGGCAATCTGACGCCGTCGGGCAGAGAAGGGAACAGTCTCATTGACGGGAGTCTATAAACATGTTTGTTTTTGTCTTTAAAGCCGCGGATTTTGGGGGTAAAGATATAGACTGTATTGTCCATTTCAGTCAGTTTATCGGCAAAATTGGCTACAGAGGTAGCAATCCCGGATGATTGTGGCAGAAAGCTATCAGTAAAAAAGGCAATCCGCATAATTTAGTGATTATATCTGATAAAATGAATTAATGCATAAAAAAATACCAAAAATATTACGGAGTATACTATTATTTTGGGGTATATACTTACTCTTTGAGGCAGCTATTTACCTTTTTGATATAAGATTAATTGATACTAGAGCTGTCTGGCAGTTTTCTGCTATTACTTACGCTCAGTACATAGATCGGATATTAGGATCAATTTTTCTCTTTTTATCAATTATTATTCTTGAAATACAGAAAGATTTGAAAAAGTATAAAAAGATAATTGTCTTAAGTAGTTTTTGGGCCTTCTTTCATGGTATGTTTCTGGTTTATCTGTCAGTTAGCCAAAATTACGTTAAAATCTATGAAAATATACCATCTTTATATGTTTGGTTTCCTTTGTACACACAATATGTCTCTTTAGAAGGCCTATTTTTGATTATTTATAGTATTTTAGTATATCTTTGGGTTAAAAAATGAATAGAAAGCCTTTTGTTTCTGTGGTGATACCGGCCTTTAATGAAGAAAAATACATAGAAAATTGCCTCTTTTCGCTGCTTAAATCGGAACAAAAAACAGATATAAATTATGAAGTTGTCTTAGTTGACAATAATTCTTCTGATCGGACCGTACAACTAGCAGAGAAATTCAAAAACGGCATGAATTTAAGGATTATTCATGAAAAAAAGCAGGGCAGGGGAGCTGCCAGAGCCAGAGGCTTTGCAGACGCAAAAGGAAAGATGATTCTATCTGCTGATGCAGACACAATTTTTTATAGAGGTTGGATCGAAACTTTGGCTTCAGCCATAAAGGGGGATGTGATAGCAATAACTACCTCTTGCAGGGTCGCTGATTTGTCAAAGCTTAGCAACAAAATATTAAATTTCTGCCAGCCAGCGGCAATGATTTTGTATAGAATACTTATCGGACACTACTGGTTGTCGGGTTTCAGCTTTGGAATTTTAAGGTCAGTTTATATCAAAAGCGGTGGTTTTAATCCCTCTTTACAATCTATGGAAGATGTAGATTTATCCTTTCGGGTAGCCAAGCTAGGTAAAATTAAGTTCATAAACAAACCAGTCACCTTTTCCGGCAGAAGGTTTAGAAAAGGCCTTTTGATTGGCCTATTTGAATATATTTATCTATTTATTAAAGCTCTTGTTTTGAAAAACAAAAATGTATATCAGGATAATCCAAGATAAATAAGAGATAGTATACCACAACGAAGTGCAACACCTCAGGTATAATCCAGAGTCCGGAAAGGAGTGTTGAGAATGAAATTGGGAGATCAAGATTTTTCATTCCCAAGGGATCAAGCATTGATTATCTGACACAAAAAGACCTGACACGTATTGAGAATATTATGAACAATACACCCAGAAAAATTCTTGGCTACTTGACGCATACCCCATAAGTGTTGCACTTCAAGTGCGAATGTAGGATTGCCAACTGGTTTAAAAGTGTGGTTTCATAGTTGTATGAGAGATTTCCTAACTGCCCATGAGATTGAGATTTTAAGAGAAGTTCATTATTCTGCTTTTGATAGAAAGCATGAGGTCTGAATTCTTCCTGACAAGTTTGGAGCAACAGCAGTTAATCCTGTATCTAAAGGCAACCACTTATCATACTGTTAAACAGGTTGCTGCCTTTGTTGAGGGAAAGTATGGTAAAAAGTATTCAGTGGAAGGAATGACCCATCTACTGCATAAATTAGGCTTTGTCTACAAGAAGACTAAAATCATTCCGTGTAAGCTTGATCCTAAGAAGCAAGAACAATTTAAGATTGAGTACCAAAAACTAAAAGACTCCTTAAACCCTGAGGATAAAATCATCTTTCTTCCGTAAGCCTTTTGCTCTCCTTCGGTAGGGTTTGATCCCACACTTTTTCATACATCGGCGTATCCTTTTGTTATTGAGCCCAAACTCTAAAGCTATACGTTTGTGACCATAACTGGGATGAATTCCAAGCACAATTAGTATTTGCTTTTTCATCTCCCCGTCTTGCTCATTTCTTTGTAGTACAAAAGTGTTTTACTTCTCATCCAGTTATATATTGTTTTGGTGGATATCCCGGTATCTGCTGCTGCCTGGGAAACAGTAATCCCTTCTTCTTTTATCCTCTTGAGGATTTGTTCTTTAACCTCTTTTGCTATAAATTTTACTGTACCCATAAACTTTTCACCTCCTCACTTTTTAACTTTTTACTAATTTTATCGTAATCGTTAGTGAGAATAAAGGTTTGGTGAGCTCCTTAATGAAGTGTATTACAGAGGAGAGGAAATTATTGTAAAAAGAAAGGGTAAACCTATGGTAAAAATCTCTAACGTCAATTAAACTTCCTTCTGCTGCTTCTGTTAGTGCATAGGGGCTTTTCCTAAGCCGTTTGAAACAGCAACTACTGTTGGTAAGACCTCAGGAACCCTAGCACATGCAGTCAGCGCTAAAGCTGCACCAACTGAAGGACATGCCCTTGAAAATCCTCTACTATAGTACCCCCAAATAGATTTTACCAATACTATCAGGTATGAGATAATGGGTGGGTGATAGATTCTGTCCATCTCTCAGATGAGGAGATTGTACTTTTAAGGTCTCATTTCCGTAAGTCTCAG
>Ga0209343_10002667_pt1 | contig 22858 bp, 30 predicted proteins | sample RifCSPlowO2_02_FD_184026 | JGI IMG/M metagenome (GOLD analysis project Ga0209343, IMG submission 184026) | Groundwater microbial communities from Rifle, Colorado - Rifle CSP2_plank lowO2_0.2 (SPAdes) (version 2) | ecosystem: Environmental > Aquatic > Deep subsurface > Groundwater | place... | reverse complement strand
TTCCTTTGGAATAAAAAAGAATATTAATTAAAATAAAAACTTACGCAACTACTATTAAAGAGCTACACCTACATTTCCTTTGGAAAACCACAGAATCCAAAATAAATAATATAAAATATATTAAATAATATAGAAATATTTATAAACAAAGCAAGAAAAAACAAAAATTTATAAATAACATACTAAAAATAATACAAAACAAATTAAAACAATAGCAGACAACTCCATAAGAAACAAAGGACAAACAATTAATTCTATAAGAAACAAAAGGGTGGGGGTCTATAAGAAACAAAGGACAAACAATTAATACTTACAATCTAATACTAATATTTGAAAAAACAAAAATTTATAAATAACATTGATCTTATTTTAATAAAAGGTATACAAAAATGGATGAAGAAAGAAGAAATTCAAAACAATTTATGGGTAAAAAAGTAGTAACGAAAAGTGGAAAAGTGTTTGGAGAAGTTAATAATTTAGTATTTGAATCAAAAACAGGTGAAATATTACAACTTTCTTTAAGAAATGCAACAAGTTATTGTGAAGGTTTAGATTTAGAAAAGACAAAGCAAGGAGAAGTTCTATTACCCTTTTCTTCTGTAGTAGCCTTTGGTGATTTTATAGTTGTAGCAGAAGAAGAAATATTATAAATAATTTTTACAGATAAAATTTATAAATAGAAAGACTATATTTATAAACTTTAATCTTTTTTTAAGTAAATGGTTAATAAGAAAATCATTAAAACAAAAACCACAGAATCCAAAATAATCAATAAATCATCAAAAAAAGAAGTAAAACTTTTAAATTATAAAACAACAGCAGACATACTAATTCCAAAAAATATTTCTGAACAAATAATAGGTCAAGATGAAGGACTTCAAATTATAAAAAAAGCAGGGAAGCAAAGGAGAAATGTTTTATTAATAGGTGAGCCAGGAACTGGAAAAAGTTTATTAGGTCAGGCAATCGCTGAACAAATACCCACAACAAAACTTGTCGATGTTCTATGTTTTCCAAACGACCAAGATGAAAATAACCCACTAATTAGGGTATTGCCAAGAGGTAAAGGTAAAGACCTAATAACAAAACTAAAAATACAATCAATAGCTTCATCAAGAAATATAAATATATTATTATTTATAATATTAATAATAACATTAATAACACCATGGTGGATAAGGAAACAATATGGAGATATTATAGCAGCGGCCTCTATCATTGGTTCAATGATTTTTCTTGTAGGTTTTTTGATTTTTATAAATATAAATAAAAAATTAGGGAATCAAAAAATAAAAACCCCAAAATTGTTAGTAGACACATCATCACAAAAAACAGCCCCCTTTATTGATGCTACTGGAATGCATGCAGGTGCCTTACTTGGGGATTGTCTCCACGATCCGCTTCAGACAGGTGGACTGGGAACTCCAGCGCACGAAAGAGTTACACCAGGAGCAATTCATAAAGCAAATAATGGTGTTTTATTTATAGATGAAATTGGTTTGTTAGATCCACACTCACAACAAGAATTATTAACAACACTACAAGAAAAAAAATATAAAATAACAGGCCAGTCAGAACGTTCTTCTGGAGCAATGGTTGCTACTGAACCCGTTCCATGTGATTTTATTTTAGCAGCAGCAGGAAATCTTGAAACAGTAGAAAAGATGCACCCAGCATTAAGGTCAAGGATAAGAGGCTATGGTTATGAAGTATATATGAATGAAACAATGGAAGATAATCAAGAAAATAGAAATAAAATAGTTAAGTTTGTAGCACAAGAAGTTGCAAAAGATAAAAAGATTCCACATTTTACAAAAGAAGCAGTTGAGGAAATAATACAAGAAGCCAGGAAAATGGCAGGTATTTCAGGAAAATTAACTGTAAGGTTAAGAGAACTGGGTGGTTTAGTTAGAGCAGCAGGAGACGTTGCTTCAGAATATAATTCAAAATTAGTAGAAAGAGAACACATATTAAAAGCAAAGCAATTTGCTAGACCACTTGAACAGCAACTAGCAGATAAATACATAGAAAATAAGAAAAAATATGAAGTTATAATTACTGAAGGTAGTAGGGTTGGAAGAATAAATGGTTTAGCAGTAATTGGAAGTGGAGCAGCACTATCTGGTTTAGTACTTCCTATAGAATCAGAAATCACTCCTGGTGGTGAAAAAGAAGAGTTTGTAGCAACAGGCCAACTTGGAGAAATAGCAAAAGAAGCAGTAAAAAATGTTTCAGCAATAATTTTAAAGTATTTCGGTGAAGATATAAAAGAAAAGCACGATATATTTATTCAGTTCTTATACACAGCCGGTTCTGGTGTTGAAGGCGACTCAGCATCTATAGCAGTAGCAACAGCCATAGTCTCAGCACTTAAAAAAATACCAATAAGACAAGACACAGCAATGACAGGTTCATTATCAATTAGGGGGGAAGTACTTCCAATTGGGGGTGTAACAGCAAAAGTTGAAGCAGCAATAGAAGCAGGAATAAAAAATGTAATTGTTCCAAAAGGAAATCACCACGATATAATTTTATCAAAAGAAACAATGCAGAAAGTAAAGATAATACCAGTGGAAACATTTAATGAAGTTTTAAAAAATGCCTTGGTTTGGAAAGACAAAGACAAGAAAATACTAAATAAATTAATGAAAAAATATTAAATTCTTACGTCTAAATTTCTCAATGCTAAAAACCTGACAAAATTACACAATTCATCATAATTAACCCAATAATTTAAAACCAAAACACATTCTTCTTTTTCATTCTTATATTGTAATTCTAAAAAATAATTATGATGTAAGAAGTTTGAGCGTTGCTCCAAAACACCAAAAGTAAACATATAAAATTCCAAATTTGGTATTTTTGGGATTTGATTTGGTTCAATGAAACTGTTTAATATTTGTACATCAAATTTAATTTTGAAATAATTTGTGGGTTTTTTTTTGAGCATGATATAATTCCAACTTTGACCTTGTAGTTTTATTTTTATACCACCAATCATTAAAAAATATAAATAAATTAAAAGACATTCCTTTTTGAAATATATTATCTATATCTTCTATAACTTTGAAAATATTCTTATTTGCCATATTTTAATAAATTAAAAATATATTTATAAATTTATCTTAATTTTGAGCTGTAAAGTAAACGGCACCTAATTTGGTGAGATTTTTGTCTGATTTTGTTTTTGGCACCAACACTCTTAAATACTTAGGGCACCTAAGATTTTTATGAAAATCATAAAGACTTTTGATAAAAAAGTAGGAGACACAGAATATTACAAATATAGAGCACCATTACCTAAGGCAGTGGCCGAAGATTCTGGGCTGATAAGTAAAGAACTAAAGATAACCACAAAAAATAATAAAATTTTGATAGAAGAAGATAAGGAAAAGAAAGAATAAATTAAATTTTTTAATTAAAATGTTCTTCAAGAGTTTTGAAAATGTTAAATTAAGATAAATTATCCTTATTTTTATTCTCTAAATTCTTTGCATACTCTAAAATTTCATTATAGCTCTTTCCTAACAAAATATTTGAATATAGTTCTCTTTTCAAGACTATTGATTTTATGTAGGCTGTAATAAGATTCAATATCTCTTCTTGTAAACTCATAAATTCTTTTAGGGCAAAAGATATATTTCTCCATTTTTCATTTAATTTAAAGAAATGATTATAACGAGGGTTTTCATCAAATTCTAATTCTTTAGCAAACCAACTTACTGGAACATGGGCAAAGATATCTCTTAATGAAACGAATTTCTCTAAATCTTTCAGTAAGGGTGGCTCAGGTTGGTTGGGTAGTTCTATGGGTTCTTGTTTTCTTCCAATTCCACAATACCAACATAAGACTTCTACATCTTCAATTTTTTCATTACCAAAATTTTCATAGCTAATGTGATGAGTGTATAATTGTTCCGTACCCCCACATTTACCACATTTCTTAAAATGTTCTATAAAGTATTTATTCTTCTTCTCCCATTCCTTGCTTTGAAGATATTCCCTATATACTGTCCCATCATCAACCTTCTTCATAATTTTTCTAATAATATTAACTTTAGTTCTAAATCCAAGACCTCCAAGTTCATTTTCTTTTTTTACTCCAGTGATTAGATGAAATTCTTTTTTATCAGGGTTCATAACTAAGTCTTCTCCTCCTGTTTTTGTTATAAGTTCATCAAAAGCCATTTCCACTTTAATTGAGGCTTCGAGAACATTTCCTCGTGCCACAACAACTTTTTCATGCCTTTCTTTAAGTTGAGGTATATTCTTTGTTAGTCTTTTAGACTCTTCAAGCATCTCATCCACATCTGAAATCTTCTTTTTCTTAATCAGCTTATCAAATTCCTTTAAATCTTCTGTCATTTTAATAAATCTTCTTTAATTTCTTCTTTTGACTTTGCGAAAACTCCTGTTCTTCTATACTCGATAGGAACTGAGCCAAACCATTTAGAATTTTTATAAGAAAACTCAACATCGACATAACATTCACTAGCTTTATTATGTTCTCTAATCCCTAAAATCTTAATGTCCTTGCTAGAAATGAAGCTCAAAATTTCATTATTGTCAATTTTAATCATAGATATTTTAGCGATTTATCACTTAAATAGGTGCCGTTTACTTTACAGCTTACTTAATTTTCCCTCAGTAATTTATCAGCCAAAATAAAAAATTGATCAGCCGACAAGGTTATCCCAAAAGATCTGATTTTCTTCATTAAATAAATGCCATCATACCTGTTTTCAATTTTCTTAATATTAAATAATTCTTGCAAAGTTAAATTACACAAATAACCACCAAAACTTTTTAATTTAATAACGGCATCTTTTTTACTATCATGCACAACCAATCTATTTAAATCAACAAAAAGGCCATTTCTAAACCAAATATCTCCTCTCTTTAAAAAACCCCGAGAAAATAATTCACAACCAATCAACACCTTATAAATTTTATTAGCATCATTTTTATCAACAAAGTCCTGAAACCGTCCAAAAACCGCATCAAAATCAATTTCCTTTTTAATTTTTTCAAATCTATAAACTCTCCCCAATAGTCCAGAATATTTATGCACTGAATTATTATATTTTCTAAATTTCTTAACATTGCCAGAATAAAACAATTTTCTTCTTTTCCAAACCCCATTAACCAAATGTGCGTATTCATAAGTTTTGCCGCTTCTCTTTTTTACCTTCTTAACGCGTATAAACATATTATAAAAGTTGGGCACAAGATATATAAAAATCATTTCTTATCATTAACTTGTAATAACGTCATAAACTGTAAAAAACAAAAAATCAAAAAAGTTTATTATATACCTCTTATATTCCTAATTATGGATTTTAAAAAACAACTTTTAATGACATTGTCAAAGCAAATAAAAGAAACAAACACATTAGAAGTTCCACCAAATCAAACATTTGGAGATTTCGCTCTTCCTTGTTTCAAACTGTCTAAAAAACCAGAAGAATTGCAAAAATCATTAAAATTGCCAAATTTCATAGAAAAGACAGAAGTAAAAGGCCCATATCTCAATTTTTTCATAAAAAAAGAATACTTAGCAGAACAGGTTATAAAAAAAATTTTAAAAGAAAAAGAAAAATATGGAAGCCAAAACCTAGGAAGAAACAAAACAATAACAATTGATATGTCTTCACCTAACGTAGCAAAACCATTTGGAATTGGACACCTAAGATCCACAATTATAGGTAATTCTATAGCAAAAATATGTGAAAAATTAGGCTATAAAATTATTAAAATTAATTATTTAGGTGATTGGGGTACGCAGTTTGGCAAATTAATCACAGGGTACAAACATTTTGGTAGCGAAAAAGAATTACAAAAAGAGCCAATAAAGTACCTTCTTGATATTTATGTTAAAGTAAACCAAGATCCAAGCTTAGAAGAGGAATCTAGGCAATGGTTTAAAAAACTAGAGGAAGGAAATAAAGAAGCCCTACAATTATGGAAAAGATTTAAAGATCTAAGTTTAAAAGAATTTAATAAAATTTACAAAATACTTAATGTTACATTTGATGTAATCTCTGGAGAGTCTTTATATAACGCCAAAATGGAAGCAATAGTTAAAGAACTAAAACAAAAAGGATTACTTAAAGAAAGCGAAGGCGCCCTAGTAGTTAATTTAGAAGAATACAATTTGGGTGTGTGTATAATTCAAAAGTCAGATGGAACAAGCCTCTATGCAACAAGAGATATAGCTTTAGCAATTGATAGGTATAAAACTTACAAACCAGTAAAGATGATATATGAAGTAGGAAGTGAGCAAAAACTCCATTTCAAACAGTTCTTTAAGGTTTTAGAATTAATGGGAAATAATTGGGCTAAAGAATGTGTTCATGTAGACCACGGCCTTTATTTAGATAAGGACGGCAAGAAATTTGCAACAAGAAAAGGTAAAACAGTATTTATGATTGATATCTTAAACGAAACAATAGAACTAGCAAAACAAACCATAAAAGAAAAGAATCCAAATTTAAAGAATAAAGATGAAGTTGCAAGAAAAGTAGCAATTGGTGCAATATTCTATGGGGATCTTAAAAATACAAGAACTCGTGATATAACCTTTAATATTGAAAAATTCTTAGATTTTGAGGGAGACACAGGCCCATATATACAATATACGTGTGCAAGAGCATCAAGTATACTAAAAAAAGCAGGCAAATTTAAACAAACAGTAAAAGGAATTAATGATAAGGAAAAAGAATTAATCAAAGAATTAGGAAAATTCCCAGAAGCAGTTGTAAATGCAAACAAACAACTAAGTCCACACCTAATAGCAAATTATACGTTCCAATTATCCCAAAAATTTAATGAATTTTATCATGCTTGTCCTGTTTTAACTGAAAAAGAACCAATAAGAAGCAGCAGATTAGCAATAGTTCAGGCAACAAAATATACTTTGGCTAGCGCCCTTTCTTTGCTAGGCATAGAAGCGCCAGAAAAAATGTAAACCAAAGATTTAAATATAATTTATCAAGCCTAAATTTATGCCAATCGTTGGTTTTGGATTTGACAAAATTTATGGAGAAAGAAAGGAATTTGCAAAACAAGTTAAAATCGAAAATAACATAAAAATTACTTCTTTAAAAGATGCAAAAATAGTGATAGGAAAAGATGAAAAAGTAGCACTAAGGGTAGAATTTGATTACACTGTTAGGTATGAGAAAGCAGGAACCTTACAAATGTTAGGTAATGTTTTGTATTTTGATAACGAAGAAAAAATTAAAGAATTAAAAGACAAATGGAAAAAGGACGAAAAAGTACCTACAGATTTTGGGGCGCTAATATATAATTTTATTATTGTTAAAACTACAATAAAAGCCCTGCAGTTAGAAGAAGATCTAGGGTTGCCACTCCACATATCTATGCCCAAAATAACTAAAAAACAATAAAATATATTTAACTAATTAATTGTGCCAAAACACATATAGAACATTACTAATCTTTTTATACTTTGAATTCAATAAATAATAAATGCCTGAAGATCAAATTAAATTAGCCTTCTCTAAAGTCAAACAAGATATACAAACCATTTTTGACGAGCTTTTAAATATAAAAAAAGAATTATCTGAGAACAAAGAGAACGTTAAAGAAATCCTATTAAGGTTAGAAAGCATTAAAGATGGCAAAAAAAAGCAAAAAGAAGGTATTTCCACAGGAAATGATGGGGCTAATCAATCAATCAATCATTTAATCAATCAATCAATCACTAATCAATCATTTAATCAATCAATACATCCCATAAATGCAAATTATGAAGGAATAAAGCAATTTGACCCAGAGAAAGGAGCTAATCATTTAATCAATCAATCACTAATTAATCAATCAATCAATCACTCGCAAGACGAAAAACTCAAAAATTTAACTGTAGATATAAGCAAAACTTTTTTATCTTTGTCAAAACAAGAACTAAAACTTTTTTTAACAATATATCAGTTGGAAGACGAAAGTATCGAGCCGTCCTATAAGAATTTAAGCTTAAAAATGAATTTATCAGAACATTGCATAAGGAGCCATTTGTCCTCACTTTTAAAGAAAAATACACCAATTATTAAAAAAAGACTAAATAATCACACAAATTTGCTCTCAATTTCTAAAGAATTTAGGGCTTTAAACCTTAAACAAAAGCTCATAAACTTGTATTACGAGTCAGATCCCCACCAAAAAACACTTTTTGATGTAAATTAACTCTCATTTTTGAATAAATTCTACAAATTTATACGTTTTCCCTCTTTTTTGTTGTTCTACTTACTCTCATTTCTCTATATTTTTATACTATTGCATTAATCTTTCACAAAAATTTAAATATTTCTTGATTTTAAAGTCTTTCTTATGTATATTAGCAAAAATACTTCAAAATCATTTTTTACCGACAGTTCACCGAACGGTTCGGTGACGTCACCTACGTTTACCGAACAAACCGAATAAATACTGTAAAAGAGGTTATTAAGGCTTAATAAAGAATAAGAAAAAACTAACTGTTCGGTAAGTTCGATAAACTGTTCGGTAAGTTAAAAACTTTAGAAAAGTATAAAAGTAACAAAAAACCTTAAACAATTAGATGGGTTTATTTAGTATTTTTAAAAAAAAAAGAGACGAAGAGGAACGCGCTGCAAAGATAAACGAAGCTCTAAGAAACTCTTTCTCCAATGTTAAAAAAGATATAGTTCATATTCACAAAGGTTTTTCAGATCACACAGAGCACGCCTCTAAAAAATTTGAATCAATAGAAAAAAGATTAGAAAGAATAGAAGTAACTTTGAACGTTTTACAACAAACCCGCAGGCCACAGAGAACTATTGGAAGACCACAACAAATAGAAGAAGTCAATGAGAACGAATTTGAAGCAAATGAAGACGAAGATATTTTAATTAATCAACTAAAAGGGATTCCTAAAGCAGAACTAAAATTATTCAAAACATTATACGAACTTCAGCAAAGTTTAAATGTAAAACACATCTCTTATAAGTCTTTAGCAAGCTATCTTTACCCAGGAAAAGATTATAATTCTATTAGATCAACAATAACGCAATTTGTTATAAGGTTATATACAGAAGGTTTAATAGAAAAACAAAGAATAGGCAAAGAAAACTACGTCAGATTGACTCAGCACGGTCAAAAAGTCATAAAAAATGCTAAAATTAAGAGAATGATTAAAGAAATTGAAGTTTCTCAATAAATTATTATAATCACTAACAAGTAATAAAATAATAGAAAGATTTATAAATAAAAGAAATTTTTTTATCAATGCTTAAAATGGTATCTGAAAGATTAAAAAAGGAAGTTGAACAAAAAAAAGAATTTTTAATTAGTAGATATGGCGAAGCAGGGTACGCTCTAAGAAGAAATAACAAAGAAAGAGCCTTTCTACAAAATTTAGCTCATGTTTATTCTTGGTGGTTAGAGCACCCAGATTTAAGAAGGCTTTTGTTGGAAGTAGAGCGCAAAGATAAGAAGAATGTAAGAAGAATTGCAAGGATTGGAGCCAGACAAGTGGGAGAAGCATGGGAATATTTGAAGTCTGAAACTAAAAGAAATGTAGTAGATAGCTTAACCCCTAAATTAATTAAGGATTTAGGAAACATTGTTGATAGGAATAATACAGGCTATAGAAGAGGGACGGTTTCATTAGGTTTAGGAAAGTACGTGCCTCCAAATCCGTTAAGGGTTAGTTATTATATAGAAGGAACAATTGAATATTTAAAAACAAGAAGGGGGTTACACCTGCTTGAAGCCGCAACTTATTTGCATTTGAGAATTGTAGGAATACAACCATTTAATGATGGCAATAAGAGGGTTGCAAGATTGCTTCAAAATAAAGTTTTGTTAGATGGAGAGTTACCCATAGTTCTAATATCTCCAGGAGAACGTGAAATTTATACAGATTTATTGGAAGAGGGACTTGCAGATTTTAGAGATGAAAAAATTGAAGGGGTGAGGAAGTTTGGGAATTTTATAGCTTCTAAAGTTAATATTGCTTTGGATGATATGATTGGAGATTTAAGACCAAGAGGATATGTTTACAAAATTTAAAAAACAAAATAATTTAATCAAAAATCATTTTTTATGTTTTTTAGAATAATCTTTACTTAAATAAACAACCAAACCACCATTTTTATATTTAAAATAATTAACGCGATCAACATAAGTATACATAAACGAAGTACCAGTGCCGTTATTAGATGATGGTTTAGATCTATGAGTAAAAGTATAAAAATCCAAAAATTTCTCCCTATATTTTCCTTCCTTATGTAGTAAAACAAAGGCAACAAAATGAGAATCTAATTTACCACCATCATCAATTATTGCAAAATCTGCTGTTTTTCCCCCTAAATTATAAGACATTAAGATTTTTTTCTTTGGATCTTTTTCATTCCCGTGTTGGTAAGCGTTCAAAATTGCTTCATATAAAGCAGTATAGAGGTTTGCATTGCATCCCTTGGCTTCTGCCCCCCTTACAGCGCCTTCTATTTGACTTCTTATTTGTTGAGGATAAAGTTCATTTTCATTTATCGCTATTTCTAATACCTTGTGATCTTTAGGTATTTCAAATGGAGTAATATTAAAATCGTCTAAATTTATATTACCGCCCTTTTCAAATATTTTTCTCACAACAGAATCCAAACAATCCAAATCAAATATATCTTTTGCCACAAATAAGAAAAAAGCAGTGAGAATATAAATATTTCTATTTTTATTCTCTCTAAGTAGTAAATAATTAATAAAACAAATTTTAAGTAAAATATTTAATCAAAAATTAATTTTTTGTATCAATTTAGATTACAACTTCGCAGAATGTATCTTCTGCGAACCAGAAAAGATTTCTTCAAAATAATCAATAAGCCGTTAAAACGTATTTTGTTGGATTTATAGCTAAATTAACTAAAAAACACTAATCTTTAATAGTTTTACCCTAGGTAAATTATATGGAAGAAATGTATGAAATAGGGCAAACATTAGTAATTTTAAGAGGAGAAAATAAACATTCAAGTGTAAAAAATAAAGTTCCAATTTTAGGAATGTTTAAAGAAATTATTGATGAAACTCAGGGAAAACCTGCTAAGTATTCTGAAAGGTATTCTGGAGGTTCTATTTCATTAGAAGACCCATTGAGACTTTGTCGTCCAATACTTATAAATGGAATTTACATACCAATAATAACAAGAGACGCATTTGCTCCATATATTATTAAAAATATTAGGGTTTGTGCAAGTTTGGAAAAAAGTTTAAGATTATTTGATGAGATAGGTCACAACTATAGAAAAACTTACGAATGCTTAGCTACCAACTTTTTCAAAAAGCATTAAACTTTTATATTTTTATCCTAGGCAAAACAGATGACAAACCAACCACACAGTCATATTTTTATCAAACCAGATTCAAGAGTATGTGCAGAAGATGTTTCGTCAATAGCTATGGCTGCAACTCTTTTGTATTTTCAAGAGAAATTAAAAATTAACTATGTTGGAACAAGCGGCGTAGGAGTAATATACACAAAAGGAGAAGACATTCAATTTGGAGATTATTTTGGAAGGAAATATTATGCAGATATAGAAACGCCAAAAGGTTCAGCAACTTTAGAATTTTTAATATACAAAGGATGTCCATATGAAAAAAGAAGTACACCCAAAACTAAATGGGTAAACTAGTTTTATATACAAGTTCACATAATATTTTTATATGAATCAAGAAGAGGTTGATAAATTATTAAAGAAATTAGAAGTGGATTTAAAAATCAAAGGATTTACAAAAGCAACGATTAAAACCTATTTAACACATTCACAAGATTTTTTAAAATTTACAAATAAAGAGCCATTGCAGACCACAATAGATGACGTTAAATTATACCAAGTAGCTTTATCAGATAAAAATGCAAAGCCTGCTACAGTAATTTTAAAATTATCAGCAATAAAATTTTTATTTAACAAAGTTCTAAAACATAAAATAATAAACGATGACATAGAATATCCAAAATCCCAGAAGAAAATTCCAGATGCATTAACTAAAGAAGAAGTTCAAAAATTATTATCAACGATTAAAAATTTTAAACACAAATTATTATTAGAATTTATGTATGGTTCTGGATTAAGGGTCTCAGAATGTGTTAATTTTAAAGTAAGAGATTTAAATTTAGATAATTTTACAGCAAAAGTTATTTCTGGCAAAGGAAACAAACAAAGAATGATTATTCTATCTAAAGATTTTGTATCTAGTATTAGAAACTATTTAAACTTAAGAGAAGAAAAATCTGAATGGTTATTTTCATCCAAAAACTTAGATAAACCCATGACTGCAAGAATGGCACAAAAAGTAATAGAAAAAGCTGCAAAAGAAGCAGGTTTTCAGAAAAGGGTTTATTGTCACATTTTAAGAAGCAGTTTTGCTACACATTTACTTGAAGGCAATGTAGATATACGTTATATTCAAGAGTTATTAGGTCATAGTTCCATATCAACGACACAGAGATATACTAAAGTCAGCATGGAGCAGTTAAGAAAGATAAAAAGTCCGCTTGATAATATTAATCAAAGCTAAAATATTTTAATCATTATAAAGATAATAAACTATAATAAAAAATTAAATATTTTCACCGAATAATTATTCGTTAATTATATTTTTAAAATTTCAGTAGAGTATAGAAAAGTGTATAAATTTCTTTATTTTTATACATCTATGACAAAAAGTATTAATATAAAAGTAGATGATGAATTATGGACTTCTCTAAAAAAATATGAAGAAATAAATTGGAGCGGATTAATTAGAAATTTATTAAGGAACAAATTAAAAGAATTTAAAGAAAGTAAAAAATTTAACAAAAAATTAGCACTTAAAGCTTTCAAAAATTCTCAGAAATTGTTAGAAACAAAGGCATTTACAGGGCGTTTAGGAGTGGATGCAATAAGAGAATGGAGAAACAAAAGAAAGTAATTGATGCTGTAAAATGGTTCTCAAAAGAAGAGAAATATGAAAAGCAAGAAATATATTAAAATTACACATAAATGGGGAAGTAATTATAGTAGTGCCAGAATTATTCTATTATGAAATTTCTAATGCATTAAAATACAAGAAAACCACACAAGAAAAAGTAAAAGCTGCATCAGAAGATTTATTTAACTTTCAATTAAATACACAACAAATCTCTTCAGATATTATTAAAGGATCAATAGATATTTCTTTTAAATATGGTCTTACAATCTATGATTCAATATATCTTATACTAGCAGAAAAATTAAATGCAAAATTAATTACAGAAGATAAGCAAGTTTTATCATTAAAACACCCATTAGTTGAAGAATTATAAATTATTAAAATAATTTGTTTTATAAACAGAAAAATTTATTATTTTTCCAAAAGTTGGATGGCTATTTCTTTTTCCCTTAATGCTTTTCTCATGTTAGCTAGCCCGGCTCTATGCCAACTAACAGTCGAAGCCTTCTTCTCTATATCCATAGGAGTTATTCCTTTATTAAAAATATCATACAAAATATTAGCCGTCGCAAGTCTTCCATACAACCCATTTAGACTGTTTAAAAGAACATAATATGAATTTAAATCACTTTCAATCAATTCTAAATTTGCTTCAATATCTCTTTGTTTTAATTTAGTCATATCTTAATATCCATAATTTAAGGTTTATATATTTTATTGTTTTCTAAAATTTAATTTAATTAAATAAAAAGGCTTAAAGTTCACCCAACAATAATAGATTTGTGAAAACATCAAAAAAGAAATTGAGAGATGAAATAAAAAGAATGAAAGCCTCTTTCAATCAATTAAAAATACAAAACAAAAGAAAAATAAATTTAAATCTGTGTCTAAAATGCAAACAAGACACAGGAAATAATTTTATTCTAGTGTATAAAAATAATAATGAATTAAAAGGTAAAATTTGTGTTTCCTGCTACTCTACCAATTAACTTTATAGAAATAAATACCAACGCAAATAACTGCAGCCAAGAATGCAACCAACAAAGAAAAAACAATTGAAAATTTTATTAATAAAAATGCAGCAACAACAAAAACCAAAATAAAAATATATAAAAATACAGAGCCAAAAAATATTTTTGCTCCATCTAGATTTGACAAAGGAATAATATTAAATAAAACAATATAAAAATTTAAATTAACAAAATCACTAACATTTAAATTAAAAAACCTTCCAATAATTATACTTATTATGGCTAGAAATAAATTTGATATTATACCAATTGATACAATTTGTGCTTCTTCAAAATAGTTAAGTCTTATAAGTTTTCTTCCAACTCTCGATAATCTTCTCTCAGTTAAATTATGAATTCCAACTGCAGTAAAAAAGAATTTTCCTAAAGAAGCAAAAGTTAATATTAAAGACAGAATGATTCCAAAAGGAAGAGGCCTTGGTAATTTTCCCTTGCTACCCAACCAAATCCTTTCAACATTCCAAATATTGTATTCACTAACAGAATCATGCCTGCTTGCAAAAAATTTAATAATAATTTCTCTAAATAAAATTGTAATCAAAACAAACAAAAAAATTCTTATAAAATTTAATAACCAATGTTCCAAAACAAAAGATTTCGCTCCATCATCAAAACCAAATACAAAAGTCAAAACTAAAATAGAAATCAGCAAATATATTTTCTCTTTTTTTGTAAACATAAATTATAAGAATTAAAACAATATTTAATATTTTCTATATTAATAAAAATCAAAAAACGAAAAATCCAACGTATTTTATTTCTTCAGTTCTTTGTTTACTATCTATAAGTGTGCTGAAAGTACATCTAAGAGTAAGGTTAATTGTAAAACCACTATCATTAATTACAATATTTAACATAGGATTTGAAAAAACAGCTTCTTTTACAGGCGTTGTCATTACTCTTCTACCAAATCTTCCACTACCCAACAAACCACTTAAATATATTTTAGTAAAATCACGATCATTATCATTACATATGGATTTTAATTCATCTGGTCCTTGAAAGTCAATTAGAATTTTTTTGCTTAGAATAAAATTTTTTAATTTAGTAGCAAGATCTAAAGAAATTTTACTGTTAAAATTAATATTCTCCTCATTTACCATATATTTTATTTATATTAACCATTTATAAGTTTTTATATCATTCTTAATTAGATCTTCGTAATAATTTTATATCTTCAATTATCTCTTCTTCATGTCCTGCCCCAACAACTGCAACAATTTTGTTATAATTTCTCATAAGTTTAAATAATTTTTTTGCCATGTATTTATTTCTATCTTCAACCAAAACCCTATAAAAGTTAGGATATCTTTCTTTGACTTGTTTCAAAATTGTATTAATTAATTCTTTTTCTGGAACTTTTCTTAAATCAATTTTTATTCTGTGTTTTTTGCTAAAAAATCCCTTTACTACGTCAAGAACAAACCTGAATTTTTCCTTCCAGGTTATTTCATTTGAGAAATTTTTCAAAGTAATTTCTATTTTTTGGTCTATAAGAGCAATTTTACAACCATGTTTGCTTGCTACCTCAGCAGCCTTAAGAAGTTCCTCTCCAGGATTAACGCCAACTTTTCCCCCAAGCTTTCTTTCTATGAATTCTCCAAATTTTGCAAAAACAAATCCCTTAAATCCAATAAGCTTAATGTCTTTTATACTCAACCTTCCATGAATTTTATTAACCAAGGCAAAAAACCTTGATCTATCAAGCTCCAAAGCAACAACATCAGGCCTTTCTTTTTGTATTATCTCTTCAACTTCAATCACACTTTGTTTTGCAATATGAGATGTTCCTATTAAAATTAGATTTTCAAATAATTGCATCACAGAAAGGAAAAATATATAAACTTAAAAATGTTGGTATAATAAACAACTTTTAAATCAAGGTGGCGTTGATGCTTAAGACAAGAAAAATAACTGATGTTTTTGGACTAAGAGTTTTTACAGACGAAGGTTTCTATTATGGAGACGTTGAAGAAGTAGTTATGCAGGGCAATAGAGTTTGGGGATGGCGTGTTAGAGCTACAAAAGCTTCACAACTTTCCCGTGTTTTGACAGGTGCAAAAGGAGCGACAATACCTCACCAACTTGTCAGGTCTATTGGAGACATCATGATAATTTCTAAGAATGCTCTTCCTTCAGAAGAAATGCCAGTAGAAGAGCAAACTGTCGAGGAATATTAGAAAAATTTAACCACAACACTTATATAGTAATTATTTTATTTTAGAATATATGGCTTCCCCACTACAAAATGCTATAACCTTCTTTAGAGATTTTGGTCTTTTTGATGTTGTGTTGCCATTTCTGCTTGTGTTTGCAATTGTGTTTGCAATTTTGGAAAAGACACAAATTCTAGGCACAGAGAAAGTAAAAGGACAGGAGATTCCTAAAAGAAGCCTAAATACAATGGTTGCTTTTGTTATAGGTATGCTTGTCATAGCAACAAATAAGATTGTTACAGCAATCAACGAAGCGCTGCCAAACATTGTTTTAATAATAATATCCTTTGTAGCTTTCCTATTAATGATAGGAATTTTCATGGGTACTGGAGAATTCAAATTTTATGAACAGCACAAACCATTTGCAGTAGGTTTTATGATATTTTCATTAGTTGCTTTAATACTTATTGTATTGGACTCATTAAAAATAACAAATGGAAAAAGCTGGCTTGATTTTATATTAGAATATATAGTTGAAAACATTAGTGGTCCGGTTGTAACTTCCATAATATTTTTAATAGTTGCAATAGTTGCAATAGTTTATATTACTCGTGGCCCAAAACCAGAGAAATAAACAAGGAGCGAAAAAAGAATGGTATTAGAAGGAGTAAGTTTTAATCTTGCAGATTCAATAAATTATTTGATTAGTCTTGGTATTTTTGATATATTACTTCCATTTTTATTAATATTTTCAATTGTTTTTGCAATTCTGGAGAAAACAAAAATTTTAGGTAGTGATAAGAAAAACATTAATGCAATAGTGGCAGTTGTAGTTGGCATGTTAGTCATAGTACAGCAAGGCATAGTACAAACAATCAATTTATTCTTGCCAAGAGTGTCTTTGATTATTGTTGTAATACTTATGGGTTTATTAGTAATAAGTATGATTGCAGGCAGAGAGTTTTCTGGATTAAAAGGAGGAGTTTTGGGGTTTGCAATCATTGTAATTATTATTGCAATTATACTTGCTTTAACAACACCACCAACAGGCTATGGAAGTAATTGGTTAACTCCAACAGATGTTCAAATATTACTATCTTTAGGAATTCCCTTACTGGTCTTATTTATTGTTATAGGGTTAGTAACTGGCGGATCTAAAGGTAACAGCCAACCCAAAAGAAATTATTTAAGAGAGCTAGCTGAAGGGTTTGGCGGACAAGGCGGCGGAGGCCAATCTGAATAAATGGCAACACTATTAGACACAGGCTTAATAGGATTTTTACTCCCGCTGTTTGTATTTTTATTTATATTTGTGGTAATTTATGCACTTTTAGGCAAAACAGAATTATTTGGCAAGAAACAAGCAGCTTTGAATTTCTTGGCTGCAATTTGTGTTGCAGCAGTTGCTGTTTTTGCAGGCAATCTGATAAAAATTGTCGGATCTATAACTCCATGGATTGTATTTATTATTCTTGTTTTGGTAATGATCTTTGGAATGTATCGTTTCTTTGGAGTAGAAGACAAAGAAATATGGTCTACATTCGGAGGTCCTAATGTTATAACTGTTATAATTTTAATAGTAGTACTAATTGGATTAATAACAGTGTTTGAGTCTCAGTTAAGTCCTTTTGGACCAACAACCGCAGCAGAAGGAACAAGTGCAAAAAATGTAAGAAGTGAAGTTATAAACACATTAATACACCCAAGATTATTAGGAGCTTTGTTTATTCTTTTAGTTTCTGCATTTACAGTAAAATTGTTGTCAGACAGATTGGAAAGTTAATTAACGCTTTGTCTTTTTTAATTCCTGTGTAATCATACCCAATTCTTTTATGTTTGAAGTAAGCGGTTCCAATATTCTTTCAAATACTTTTTCTAAAGCCTTCATTTCTGTATGTACTCCCCTTATGCCTTCATCATATTCCTTTACTCTTCCAAGAACAGCATTCTGAAGTTGCTCAAATTTTTCTTCTAGTCTAACAAGCTCCTGCTTTATAGAAATAATATCATTATTTATTTTTTCTTTCCAGACAGCTAAGTTTCCAACACCGCTTAAGGTTTCCTGCCACTTTTCATTTATTACTGCTTCAATTAACTCATGAACCCTTTTCATATCAAACTGTTGGCTGTTGCCATATGTTTGCGGTTGAGCATATCCTTCTGCAGGATAAGTTTCTGCATAACTTGTTGTAGGAATTTCTTCATCAGTTGTTGGTGAAGGAGCGACAGGAACCTCTTCAGTAGGAGGAGAAGGTACTTCTTCAATAAGACCTTCTACACCATCTTTTATTTCCTGATAATCCTTCTCATCTGGCATATTCTTTTTTTACCCCTTTAGATTTGTAATGTTCTAATATTCTCATAACGTCTTCTTCAGTTACAAATTTCATAGGATTCCAGAAATTAATATACTTTTCTAAAAATTGCACGTCCTCTTTTCTTGAAAACAACTCTGTTTCCTTAACTAAATGCCTTATGCTTTCTTTGATTTTAAAAACATCTTGTTTAATTTCTTTTAGATCCTCATTAATTATTCTTACTTCACTCATTAATTTTTTGTATTCTTCAACCATGTTGTTATTAATAATAAGAACTCTATCTCTAAGCAGATTATATTTTCCTTCCAAACTTCTTACTCTACTTGTAATATCAAAAAGTATCTCTTCTGGTGAATAAGTTTGCTCTGCTGTCATATTAAACGAAAACTATTTTAACTAAGGTAAATAAAACAATTTAAATAATAAGGATTGTGTTAGTATATATAAGTAGTTAATATGGTATTATTCAAAAAAAAGGTGAAACCAGGGGAACATGAGATTCTTAAAGAAGGACCTGAGGAAATAATACATATAAATTATGAGTCTTATCCAAGAGTTCCATCTATTGAAGATGATCCAATAGTAATGGCTTCTGTAGTAGAAAAATTATCGCAAATACCTTCAATTGGACGAATAGTATTTCATCAAAAGAAAAAGTACGAGTACAACTATAATCAAACACAAATGCTTGTTGAAGTTTCTCAAATATACAGTCATTTCATAAAACAAAAGAGCATATTAACACAGGCAGCATTAGAAATTTTTGGTCCATTGCCAGACGCATCTGCAAGAATTAGAAACTTGCAAAATATAATTCTAAATTTACTAAGAACAGACCCTATAGGTGCTTTTGTTGAGACAAAAAGATTGTTAAGAGAAGAAAAAATAAACCTGTCAAAAAATCCTCCAGAAGAATATAAAAATTCTATTCAGCCATATATTTCTGTAATAACAGAAATTTATTCATTGCTTGCTGATACAAAATTAATTGCAAATGCAAAAGATTTTTTAGAAGGATATAATATTGGAGGCAGGGAAGCATACAAGAAATTATTCTACCCAATAATAACTCCAGATTTTATGTACACAAGGCTTATTGTTACTCCACCAATAGATGCAGAAGTTATTGATTCATATTCATTAAGCAAGAATACACATGTGCAAATATTGAACACAAAAGATACAATAAAGCCGCTTTATCATGTTACGCCTCCAGAATTTCAGTTGTCTGAAGATAAATATGAACTGCTTGAATTAGCTAGGAAAGTATTGGCAGAGCATCAGCCAAAAGCAGAGGAATTTATAGACCCTGAAAAAATGAGGGAGACTTTTTTTAACATAGGAAGGGACCTAATTACAGAACTTGCAGAAACTAAAAGATTAGATTTAAAATTTAATGAGATAGAGGAATTGGCTCATGTTTTGGTTAGGTACACTGTGGGGTTTGGATTAATTGAAACATTATTGCAGGATGAAGATGTGCAGGACATAGCAATAAACAGTCCACCAGGAACAACGCCAATGTTTTTAGTACATGGAAAATATGATGAATGCATAACAAACATAACTCCTTCTGTCGAAGACGTTGAAGGCTGGGCATCAAAATTCAGATTGATTTCTGCCAGGCCTTTAGATGAAGCAAATCCTGTTTTAGATACAGAACTAATAATACCCGGAGTAAGAGCAAGAGTGGCTATAATTTCTAGACCATTAAATCCAACAGGACTTGCATTTTCAATTAGAAGACACAGAGACAAGCCATGGACATTTCCTTTATACATTGAGAATAAAATGATGAATGACTTGGCTGCAGGTTTACTTAGTTTTATTATAGATGGGTCTAGATCCATACTTATAGCCGGAACTAGAGGATCGGGGAAAACCAGTGTCTTAGGATCTGTTTTAGTAGAAATTATGAGAAAATATAGAGTTATTTCGATTGAAGATAGTGTTATCGGAGATTGCGAAATTTTAATTAAAAGAGGAAACAAGATAGAAAAATCTACAATTGGAAATTTAATTGATTCAAATATAAGTAGTTACGGTTCTTGGTATAATCTATCAGATCATGAAATATCTGGCAACTATGAGGGTGTAGAAATATTAACAAGAAATAAAGAAAATAAAATTATTTGGGCTAAACCTATTAAATTAATTAGGCACAAAGTAAACAAAAATATTTACGAAATAAAAACAAGAACTGGAAGAACAATTAAAGTTACCAAAGATCATTCATTATTTACTTTAGGAGATGATTGCGAAATTAAAGAAATTAAACCTACAGAAATTAATACTGGATCTTATATTGCGACGCCAAGAAAGATACCATTAAATGAAAAGGATATTTTATCTATTAATATTCTGGATTATTTTGATAGATTAAATAAAGGATTCCTTATCGGAGACAAAATAAAGGAATTTATAAAAAAGAATTATATCGAAATTAAACAATTAGCTAAAGAAAATAAATATACTAGAACCATACCTTCGAGATGGCTTAGAAAAGGTATTTTACCAGTTGAAATATTAAAAGATTTAAATTGTTTAAGTATAAATATTAAAAAAGAAAAAGAAATTTATTTTAAAATATCAGGCAATTCTGCAAAATTGTCTTCAGAAATAAAAATAGATAAAGAATTGTTAACATTAATAGGAATATGGTTAGCAGATGGTTGCTATGATAAAAATTCAATCATATTTTCGACATTTGATCAAGAAGATAGAGAAATTGTAAAAAATGTAGCACAAAAATTGGGATTGCCTGTCAAAATTCATAGTGATGGTGGATCACATATGATTAATTCTAAAACATTAAAATTCTTATTTAAGGAAATATTTGAATTAAGAGGAAATGCATATACAAAAAAAGTTCCAGATTGGATATTTAGCTTATCAAAAAAACAAATATCTTATGTATTAAAAGGAATATTTAGTGGTGACGGGTGTGTTAGTAAAAATGAAATTGTTATACCATTAAGTTCATTACAATTATTAAAAGATATACAGACTTTACTCTTAGGATTTGAAATAAATTTGAGAATAGGTAAAAAAAGAAAAGATGAAACATATAATGCAGGAATAAGCAATTTGAAAGGTTGGATTAAATTTAAAGAAAATATAGGTATTTTACAAAAATATAAGCAAGAAAGATTAGAAAAATTATGTAATAAAAATCCAACACATGATAAAACAGACATAATTCCATTATCTCAAATATTTAAAAAACAATTAGGTAATATTATAAAAAATCAAAGAATATATAACACAAATGATTATATAAATAGAAATAATAATTTGGGAAGAGAAAAGTTGGCAAGAATTATTTCTATCACACAAACTCAAGATATGGAAATAAGAAAATTACAATTATTGGCAGATTCCGATTTATTTTGGGATGAAGTGTCTGAAATAAATCTATTAAAAAATGAAGAAACTTATGTTTATGATTTGTCTGTTCCTGAATATGAAAATTTTATTGTTAATAATATTTTAGCTCATAATACCTTAGAATTACCAACAGAGGCATTAAGACAATTCGGTTACAACATTCAATCAATGAAAGTAAGGTCTGCATTATTGAAGTCTGGTTCTGAATTAGGTGCAGATGAAGGAATAAGAACTTCTTTGCGTATGGGAGACTCATCTTTGATTGTAGGAGAAATAAGATCAAACGAGGCATTTGCGTTGTATGAAGCAATGAGGGTAGGAGCCCTAGCAAATGTTGTTGCAGGAACAATTCATGGAGATTCACCTTATGGTGTATTTGATAGAGTAGTAAATGATCTGCAGGTTCCAAGAACAAGTTTTAAAGCAACAGATATAATTATAATTGCAAATCCAGTAAGATCAGCAGATGGCTTGCATAGATTCAGGAGAATAACACAAATTACAGAAGTAAGAAAGGAATGGGAGACAGATCCTTTAACAGAAGGTGGTTTTGTAGACTTAATGAGATATGATAGTAAGCTAGATACTTTAGTACCAACTGATGAATTAATAAATGGTGATTCAGAGATAATAAAGTCCATAGCTTCAAATGTAAGGGAATGGGCTGGAAACTGGGGTGCAATTTGGGAAAATATTTTGTTAAGGGCAAAAATAAAAAAGACCCTTGTTGAATATGCAAAGAATTATAACGTTCCAGATTTATTAGAAGCAAAAACAGCAATACAAATGAATGACGAATTTCATAGAGTAAGCGATAGGATAAATCAAGAGCTTGGAAAATTAGAGCCAAATAAGATATTTTTTGAGTGGGAAGAATCTTTGAAAAAATATATAAAATTAAATTACAAAATTTAAAAATTTAATGCAAAAAGACGAAATAAAGAGGAGATTAATTTTAATTCTAAATGTATTTAAAGAAGATGCAATTGAAGCACTGGACTCAACACATGAAAATTTCTCT
>Ga0209343_10002664_pt1 | contig 22875 bp, 17 predicted proteins | sample RifCSPlowO2_02_FD_184026 | JGI IMG/M metagenome (GOLD analysis project Ga0209343, IMG submission 184026) | Groundwater microbial communities from Rifle, Colorado - Rifle CSP2_plank lowO2_0.2 (SPAdes) (version 2) | ecosystem: Environmental > Aquatic > Deep subsurface > Groundwater | place... | reverse complement strand
CCGACCTCGTGGAGCGCGCCGCGGCGCTACTCCGCGCCGCCCGCCGTCCCGTCATGATCGCCGGTGGCGGTGTCCACCTCTCCGAGGCTTGGGGCGAAGTCAGCCGTCTCGTCGAACTGGCGGGCGTCCCCGTGGCGACGACGATGAGCGGCAAGGGTGCGCTGGATGAACGCCACCCGCTGAGCCTGGGCGTCTTTGGCCGTTACTCGCGCACCGCCAACGATGCGATCAAGGCCGCCGACCTGCTGCTCGTCGTCGGCTGCAAGCTGGGCGAGATCGCGACGAGCCGGTGGACAGTCATTCCGTCGATGGCGCGCATCGTTCACGTCGACGTGGATCCGACAGAGCTCGGCAAGGTCTACCGCACCGAAATCGGCCTGTGGGGAGACGCGAAGCTCACGCTCGCCGATCTGGCCGAGGCCATGCGGTCCGAGGCGGCAGCGCTGCGCGAGCGGATGGCCGGGCAGCGCGCCGCCGTCGTCGCCGCCAAACGCGCGTGGCTCGAAGAAGCGATGACGAAGTACACGTCCGACGAGCGGCCGATCCACCAAGCACGCTTGCTCTGGGACCTACGCGCGGCGCTGCCCGACGACGGCATCCTGGTTGCTGACGGCGGCTTCGCGGCACACTGGTCGGGCTTGTTCTACGATGCGCACGCGGGCAGCCGCACCTACATCGCCAACCGAGGGCACGCTGCGATTGGTTACGGGCTCTCTGGCGCGATCGGCGCGAAGCTCGCCGCTCCGAGCCGGCCTGTGGTCGCGCTCTGCGGCGACAACGGCTTCGCGATGGCCGTCGCCGAGTTGGAGACCTCGCGCCGGATCGGCGCGCCGGTTGTCGCCGTTGTCGTGAACAACAACACGCTGGGCTACGTCAAAGCACTGCAGCACTCGCTTTACGCGGACCGGTTTCTCTCGGTCGACTTCCTCGACACCGATTACGGGGCCGTCGGCCGGGCGTTCGGCTGTCGCGGCTACCGGGTGTCGGACCCCGCCGACCTGCGCTCGACGCTGGTCGAGGCGATCGCGGCCGGAGAGACCGCCGTCGTCGATGTGCTCGTCACGACCAATCCGTCCGAGATGTTGCCAGGCGTCGACGCCCGCGTGTCGGCGAGCGCCAGCGCGGCCCCGACCCGACCGGTCAAAGCCTTGAACTTCGCCCAGTAATACATCTGCGGGGTAAACGTCGTCTTCGATACCGACTACTGCGTAAGTGACACCGATCTTATTATCCGCGCTGTCAACTGCGGCCCCCCTTGCGAGAGCCCTTTGCGCCGCCGTGACCCGGATCCGAAGCCTTCGCGGCGGGCCGGACCCGGAAAAGAACGTGTCCGTACTCGATGAACTCGGCATCCTGCACGCAGATTTCCGTGATGACGCCGCTCACCCCCGCCCGCACGGCGGTGAATACTTTCATCACCTCGACCAGCCCCACCGTGGTATCGGCGGTCACTTCGGAACCCACCGACACGAAGGGAGCCGCCCCCGGTTCAGGCTTCGCGTAGAACCGCCCCATCATGGGCGTCACGATCGCCACGGTCCCGTCCGGCGCGGGACCTTCTCTCGGCGCGGCCGGTGCCGACGGACTGGGTGCGGCAGTCCCCGGGACAGCAGCGGGGACCGCAGCGGAAACAGCGGCCGGCGACACGGGCGGCGCGGCGGGCGAGGAGACGGCGAGCGGTGCGGCGCCCGCGGCCGTCGCCGGCGGCGCGTTGCCCTTGCCTATGGTCACCTTCATATTTCCGACGTCCAGTTGCAGAAAGTCGAAGCTCGACCGGTCCAGCGTTTCGACAAGCAGGGCAATCTGCCGGACTTCATCATCGCTCAGCGAATCAAATGTGTTGCTCACTCAGTCTTCTCCCTAATCATGGATGAGAGCACAGTACCGGCTACGCCGCCTCGATCAGGCTGCTGATTCCTTTGAAGAGTGATGGACAAATCGCCCTTCTCGCAATGCACATAGGACACATTCGTCTGCCGAGCCAGTTCACGGACCAGGACCACCTCGTTATTCTCCAAGGCCGGGCTGGGGTAGTCGGTCTTGATGGGTGCGGAGGTCAGGGCGTGAATGCCTTCGACACTCTCTTCCGGGAGCATGAGCTGGAGCAGGAGCTGATCATCGGACAGTCTTCCGCCGAATTGGCGGTGCAGGTCCTTTATGGATGGCTGTGGAAGTTGCCATTTCAGGAATTCCTTGCCCCTGGCCGAGCCGAGTATCCTGTCCAGGACATTCGGTTCGACCGGCGCAACCGTCTTTCCATAGAAGCCCAATACGTACTTGTAGACCTCGTCCGGCACCAGGCTGTAGCGTTCTCCCGAAACTATGTTCAGCACCGCCTGTGTCCCCACGATCTGGGAAAGCGGGGTGATCATGACCGGGTAACCCAGCTCCTTGTGCACTTGTATCGTTTCCCCCAGTACTTCTTCCAGGCGATGCGCGTCGCCCCGGATCGAAAGCATCGATTCCAGGTTGCTTCTCATTCCTCCGGGTATCTGATGATCGTATTGGGACAGGTCATATTCAACCGGGACGCCCATGGGTTTGCCCTCTTTCCTGGCGACGTAGCTGAAATGGGCCGCTATGGTCTCGAGCGCCTCGGCATCCAGCGATGAAGTAAAACCCAGGCGCTGAATGTTCTTCAAGGTATTTTCCACGGACGGCAGCGAATTCCCGTTGGCCAGAGGCCGGCTGGCGGTGTGCACCGTTCTGACGCCCAGCTTTACGGCTTCCACATAACACAGAGGAGCCAGACCGGTGGTGCAGTGCGAGTGGATTTCCAGGGGTACACCGTCGAGGTTCTTCATGATCGCCGGCACCAGCGTCCTGGTTCGCTCAGGCGTCAGCAGTCCGATCGAGTCCTTGATCATGATGAAATCGACCTTCATTCGGGCGAGCTCGGCAGCCTTCCGGGCGTAATAGTCATCGGTATGCACGGGGCTGATGCTGTATACGAGGCACCCCTCGACTTCAAGCCCCACTGCGTGAGCTATCCGCACGGAATCGTAGATATTGGGGAAGTCGTGGAGGGGATCAAAAATACCCAGGCGTCGAATTCCATAGGCAGCCAGGCGCCTGATGAAGAGTTCGACCACCGAATCCGGCTGGATGCCAAAACTCCAGACCCCCCTGCTCCTGACCGCCCCGTGCAGAGGCGTCCTGGGCATAGCCTTGGCCAGAAGGCGGAGCTTCTCCCAGGGGTTCTCCCTGAGGTAGCGCGCATAGGCAACAAAGTGATTGCCCGATGACCCCACCTGGATGCACTTGAACCCGGCCCGGTCCATGATGGGCGCGATAGGCAGCATCATTGCCGCCGTCATCCGGGTCGCCCAGAGGCTCTGGTGGCCATCCCGCATCGTAACGTCAACGAAATCGATTTCTTCCATTCCGCTGCTCCTTACGTCTGGAAGCCGACGTCCTGCAAATTCGATGAGCCGGAGCGATGCGCTGCCAGGGACAGCCTCGCCCTATCGATCAAGGTTGTTCGTTGCTGAACACGATAGTCCCGCTTGCGGCGAACATGCCCCCGACACCGTGCGCCACCGAGATCTTCGCCCCGGGCACCTGCGCCGGCGCGATGCCGCGCATTTGCCGGACGCTCTCCTGCAGCGCGTACATCCCGTACATGCCTGAGTGCATGTAGCTGAGACCGCCGCCGTTGGTATTCAGCGGCAATTTGCCGCCGGGCGCCGTGCGGCGCTCGCCGATGAAGGACGCGGCTTCGCCCGGCTTGCAGAAGCCTAGGTCTTCAAGACCGTAGATCGGCAGGTGCGCGAACGCGTCATAGATCATCAGGTGATCCACATTCTTGTGCTCGATGCCCGCCTCGGCGAACGCCTTCCTGCCCGAAACGCGAAAAGCCCGGGAACTGGTGAAATCCTCCATCTGACTTACCATCGGTGACTCGACGCTCGCGCCGGTCCCGAGGATATAGACGGGCTTCGCCGGAAAGTCCCTGGCGCGATTTGCGGAGGCCAGGACCAATGCTCCGCCACCATCGGTCACCAGACAGCACATCAGGAGCCGGAAGGGGTAGGCGATCATGCGGGAGTTCAGCACGTCGTCGACGGTGATCGGATCCTTGAAAGAGGCGCGCGGGTTCTTCGCCGCCCATTCCCGCTGGATGACCGCGACCATCGCGACCTGCTCCTGCGTGACGCCGTAGGTCTTGAGATAGCGCAGCAGCGGAATGGTGAACATCGTGGGAGGGCCTAGCACGCCGAACGGCACCTCGAACTGGGCGCCGAGACTGCCGCGAGCCGGATTCGGCCGCGTCGATCCCGATACGCGCGACTTGCCGCTTTCCCCGTGGGTAATGAGCACCGTCCGGCACAGGCCTTCGTTGATCGCGGCAGCGGCGTTGCGCACATGGATCATGAACGAACAGCCGCCTATGGCCGTGGCGTCCACCCATGTGGGTGTGATGCCGAGGTAATGCGCCAGGGTAACCGGCGTTTCGCCGGCGGTTGCGATGCCGTCGATATCAGCCGGCTTCAAGCCGGCATCGGCCATGGCGTTCAACGCCGCATCGGCATGCAAGCCGATTTGCGACAAGCCCGGAATGCTGCCCATTTCCGTGGTTTCGGCGGCGCCGACAACGGCGACGGATTTCTTCTTCATGTCATGCCCCCGCCGGCTTGAACATCGGGAGCGTGATGTCGTCGGTCTGCCGCTCGAATGCCACCTTGAGCGCCATGTCGAGTACCAGCGCCTCGGGTGTCTGCGGGCAGTCGATGATGTTGGTCATCATGCGCGGCCCCTCGGCGAGTTCAACCACTGCAATGGCGTAGGGTGGTGTGAAACCGGGGGCCGGGCGATGGTGGATGACATAGCTGTAGAGCGTCGCCCGGCCACTAGCATTGAAAATCGACACCTTGCGCGAGGCGCACTTCGGACAGAAGGGACGAGGCGGAAAATAGGCATGGCGACAATCGTCGCAGCGCTGCAGCCGCAGTTCGCCTGCCCGGGTGCCTTCCCAAAAATGCCGGGTCTCCGGCGTGGGATCGGGCAGCGGTCTCTGGCCCTGACTCATGCTTGGTTCTCCCCTCTAATCATTCGGCTCGGATCAGCGATATAAGGTTACTACAAACTTCAAGGCTCACTGGACCCGCTTGGCCGTTTTCAGCAGGAGTTCGAACATCGCCTTTTCTTCCGGCTTCCTGGCGGTGATCTCGGCGCCTATGGGGGCCATGAGCTTCATCATCTGCGCGCGATCGGCTTCGGTGGGCTGTGTAATTTCGCCGCCGGCCTTGATCCAGACCGCGCGCTGCGAGACGGCGAAGTCGATTGCCCAGTTGTTGACCTCCATGCTCGCTTTCTGGGCGGAATCAACCATCGCTTTCTGCAAGATATTGAATGGCCTGTTCGGCCACCTCTTTCTATTCACTCCATTGTCCGGACGTCGGGGCCGGCGACCATCTCCATCTCGGCGAGTTCCATCACCTCGGCCGGTGTGAACCCCGGCGCCACTTCTTCAAGGACAAACCTGCCGCCTTGCCAGCGCAACAGCGCCAGGTCGGTCACCACCCAGTTCACACATCCTTTCCTCGTCAGCGGATAGGTGCACTCCCGCCTCAATTTCGGGCGGTCCTTGCTGTCGCAGTGTTCCATCACGACGATCAGTTCCGTATCCCCGGCAACCAGGTCCATGGCGCCGCCTATTCCTCCTCTCACTGCGTCGGACGTGCTCCAGTTGGCGAGATTGGCATGCTGATCGACTTCATAGGCACCAAGGATCACGGCGTCGATTTTGCCGCCTCGCGCCATCTCGAAAGAGGTTACGCTGTCGAAGAACGACGCGCCCGGTACCAACGAGACGAACTGGCCGCTGGCGTTATAGAAATCCGGGTCTATGTCATCGCCCGAAACCATCTCGCCGTAGCCGAGAATGCCGTTCTCCGCATGCAGCACCACATCGCGGTTCTGAAGAAAGTTCGAAACCTGGGTGGGAATGCCCGTGCCGAGATTCACATAGCTCCCGTCCTTGACCAGCCGGGAGGCGCGCTTCGCTATCTGTGCCCGCGTCAGGGCCGGCTTGCCATTGTAGAGACGTGCCGACTCCGCAGCGCGTCGCGGACCGCCAAGAGACTGCAGGTTCCGCACGTCCGTCGTATGCGTGCTCTTCACGACGCGCGAGACGAATATTCCCGGCAGATCGACGAGCTCCGGCGGGAGCTCGCCGATTTCCACGATCTCGTCAACCTCGACGATCGCAACGCGCGCCGCCTTGGCGAAACTGGGATTGAAATTCTGGCTGCCGCCCCGGAATTGAAGATTGCCGGCGCGGTCGGCACGGTGCGCTCTCAGCAGCGCATAGTCAACGCGAATGGCATGTTCCAGGACATAAGGTTTGCCGTCGAAGTAGCGAACGTCCTTGCCATCGGCAAGGGTGGTGTCGACACCGGTCGGTGAATAGAACGCCGGTATGCCCGCGCCGCCGGCGCGGCACCGTTCGACGAGTATTCCCTGGGGAACCAGCTCCACTTCCAGCTCGCCGGAAACGATTTGCTGCGCGGATGCCGTCTTCACGCCAGGTCGGTCGGAAAAGGCGGCAATCAACTTCCTCACCTGCCTGTTCTCGGCCAGAACCTGGCCGCGCTGCCCCGGCCCGCCCAGGGAGTTGCAAACGAGGCAGAGTCCTTTGGTTCCTTTGTCGCGCAAGGCCAGTATCAGGCTCGTGGCGAAGCGATGCTCGAGGCCAAAACCCGCTATTGCAACGGTGGCTCCGTCGGCGATATCCGCGATTGCCTGTTCGGGAGAAGCTATGACCTTATCCATGCTGCGCCTTGCGCTCCTGCGTTCCCTTCCCGGCCGTCCTCATTTCTTGATGAAGTCCGAAGGAAGCGGATAATGCGGCCCGCCCGGAATCGTCTGCGTGGCCTGAAGTTCGCCGGTCTTCCTGTACTCCCCCTTCAACGCCCATTGCGCCTTCTGCACGTCTTCCGGATGCCAGTACCCGAGGTTGCGCCCGTGGTACGGCTCCGAGAGTCGGAGTTCGGGCAAGCCCTCCTCTTTCCATATCTCCGCGGCCCGGTCCATGAATTCCTTCTTGGGCAGCGATACCGGAGGCAAAGGCCACTTTACGGTCGCATCCATCAGCAGATAGGACTGCGTGGGCAGAACCGGCTCATATTCCTCCCGCGCCTTTTCCATCGTCTCCATGTCAGCCAGTGAGACGTCCGTGAGCCCGAGGCATGGGCGCGTCATGATGCGTGCATCCCGGTGCGGCTGGAAGCGCGTCGAGAGGGCCCAGATGATGGATGCAAAGTTGTTCGGGTCTATGTCATCGTTGACGGCGACTATTATCTTGCTGTCGACCCGGTACTTTTGCGTAGCCTCCAGTATCTTCCATACCTCCTCGGTGGTGGTGCCCTTCACCTGGATCACCATGAAATAGATGGAATCCGATGTCTCGCTGAAAGCGACTTTCTGCACCTTCTCAAAGCCCGCAACGTAGCGCAGGTGCTTGTACACCGAGGCCGCGTTGCCCAGCATTTTGATCTTGCTGCTCTCGCTGGGCTGGAACTGGCTGATGAAGCCGAGGAGCACGGGGTTCCTGCGATGCGTGATGCACGTGACCGTGAAATAGGGCCGCGGCTGCGTCAGCGACATGTAACCGATGGATTCGCCGAAAGGCCCTTCATTCTCGAGGACGCTGGTGTTTATCAGACCCTCGATGACGATCTCGGCATGCGCCGGGACCTCCAGGTCCACGGTCTTGCACTTGACGACCTCGAGCGGCGCGCCGGCCAGCGCCCCGGCCATGGTGAACTCGTCGACGTCGATGGGAAAATCCACCACCGAGCAATAACCGATGGAGGGAGGTCCGCCGATCACGATGGCCGCAGGCAGAGGCTGGCCTTTCTCGCGGGCCTTGTTCCAGTGTATGGCCACGCCGCGGGTGGGACGACAGAAATCGATACCGGTCTTGGTCGGTGACTTGATCAGAACGCGGTAATTGCCGACGTTGCGGATGCCGGAGTCCGGATCCTTGGTGACCCACGCGGGCGCGGTAAACGCGGGCCCTGGATCGTAACCCGGGGTGAAGATCGGAATCGGAAATTCCTCCAGGCCGCCATGTTCGAGCAATTTGTCGCCCATGTGCACCTCTTCGTGCACGGGCCCGTATTCCACCAGTTTGGGCGTGATCGGGTTTCTCTCGGCCTGAGCCCTTTTCTCCTGGATTTCTTCGGGCCTGCACATCATGCCCAGGGCATAGATCTGCTCGCTTCCACCCAGAGCGCCCAGCACCACGCTGCCCGAATAACGCTTGCCCTTGACGTCGGTGATGTTGTCGAACATGAAGGCGGTGCGCTGCTCTTCGGGCAGGCCCACGAATTGAAGCCGTACCAGTGGAGACAACTCAGTATCTTTGTTGATCAGGCGATGGATACGCCGCAGCTTGCCGTTCTTGTCCAGGACTTCGAGATACTCCCTGATATCCTTGTAATAAGCCAATTGACACCCCTCCCCAATGAGCGGGCCTGAGCCAAGCCAGGTTGGTTAGACGGAATTCCCCCGTCAGCTCGTCGCGAGCTGACCTCGCGTCGTTGAATACACCTGATGTCGTTCGACTGTCAAGGCGGATTGTCAAGGCGCAGCACTTGCCGTTGTGCCGATTGCGCTTTGCTGTCGCTGCGCGAATTTGCTGATACCATCATCGCCGCCCGGCAGCGGTCGGGATCTTGAGTTCTGCCTTTCGAGGTGTTTGATGACTGGCGTGACGATCGATGTGGGCGGCACTTTTACCGATTGCCTGGTCATGGACGCGCAAGGGCGGCTGGGCGCGTTCAAGGCGCTGACCACGCCCGAGGACAGGGGCAAGGGTCTGCTCGATTGCCTGGAAAAGGCCGCCCGCGCCGACGGAAAAGATGTTCGCGAGTTCATCGGCGGAATAGAATTCATCATCCATGGAACGACCATGGCGACGAATGCGCTGCTCACCGCGCGGGGCGCAAAGGTGGGCATGCTCACGACCGAGGGCTTCCGGGATGAACTGGAGAGCCGCCGCGGACTGAAGAACATCCGCACCTCCATGTACAACCTGCTGGTGCCGCCCTACAAGCCGCTGGTGCGGCGCTATCTGCGACTTCCCGTTCGCGAACGCACCCTGTACACGGGCGAAATCGAGACGCCGGTCGATGTTTCCACCGTCAATGCGGCGCTGGACAGGTTCGAGGCGGAAAACGTCCGCGCGATCGCAGTCTGCTTCCTGCATTCCTACGCCAACCCGGAGAACGAGGACACGGCAGCGAAAATCTGCCGCGAGCGCTTCGGCGACGAGGTCTACGTGACGACTTCGCACGAGATCCTGCCCGCGGCGGGAGAGTACGAGCGTTTCAGCCCCACCGTCGTCAGCGCCTACATCGGACCCATCGTTTCCGACTATCTCGTGGCGCTGGAAAAGCGCCTGGCGCAAATGGGCTTCAGGGGCAGCCTGATGATGGTCCGCTCGGACGGATTGGTCCAGTCGGTTGCCCATTCGCGCCGACAAGCGGTCAGCCTGATCAACTCGGGGCCGGCTGCGGCCCCTACTGCAGCGCGTTTCTTCGGCAGCCTGCTGGGCCATGAAAACCTGATTTCGGTCGACATGGGCGGAACGAGTTTCGACGTGAGCCTCATCCGCAGGGGGGAAATCCCGACCACGACGGAAAGCTGGGTTGGTGACGAGCGGTTGGCGATCAAGATCGTCGAAGTGCATTCCATCGGCGCCGGCGGCGGAAGCCTGGCCTGGATCGATTCCCTTGGACTGCTGCGGGTCGGGCCGCAAAGCGCAGGGGCCGTCCCGGGACCGGCGTGTTACGGTCGGGGCGGCGACCTGCCCACCGTCACCGACGCAAGTGTCCTGCTTGGATATATCCCGACCGACTACTTCCTTGGCGGGGAGATCGTGCTGGATGCGGAACGGTCACGGCGGGCGATGCGGAAAGTGGCCGAGCCGCTGAAAATGAACGAGAGCCAGGCTGCGCAGGCCATTTTCAACATCATAAACTCGCTGATGGCGGATCAGGTGATCGAACTGTCCACCAAACGCGGCTACGACGTGCGCGATTTTGCGCTCATCGTCGGCGGCGGCGCGGGGGCGGTCCACGGCGCTCACATCGCCGAGCAACTGGGAATTCCCGACGTCGTCATCCCGAAGTATTCGGCCCTGTACAGCGCCTTCGGGATGTTCGCGATGGATGTCGGCCGTGAATATGCGCAGAGCTATATGGTTCGCGCCGACAAGCTGGACCTGCAGCGCCTGGCGGGCCTCTACCATGCCCTTGCCGAGCAGGCCGGCGCCGATCTCAGGGAGAGCCATGCCGAGGCGTCCGAACTCGTCCTCGCCAGGACCGCGCAGATGCGCTACGCAGGCCAGTTCCACGAGCTCGAGATTCCGCTGCCGGGCGAACTGAAATCCCCCGAAGACGTCCAGGCGGTGCTGAATACGTTCCACGCCCGGCACAAGGAACTGTACACGTTCGACCTGCCCCAGCGCGCGATTGAATTCAGGACCTTTTCGCTCCGGGCTACGGTCATTCGCAAGCGGGACCTCAGGATCGTGCCGCTGGCGCGGGGCCATGAGGACGCGGGCGCCGCCCTCAAGCGGATGCGTCGCTGCCTGTTTGGAAAGGAATGGATCGATACGCCCTGTTATGACGGCGCACGGCTGCCGGCCGGGAACGTGGTCCCCGGCCCGGCCATCATCGAGGAGGAGGCCACCACGGTCGTCATTCCCGAAAAATTCGTCTGCACCGTCGACAAGTCGGGGAGCTATCTGCTGAAGCGGAGGTGATGCGATGGACGTGAGCGCTTTGGAATCGAACCCGATTTTCAGGAGGGCGGACAGGTCCGCCAGAGAAGGAGCGGACGTCGACCCGTTGACCCTGTCGACCGTCTGGCATTCGCTGCAGCGGATCTGCCGGGAGATGCGGCGCCTGATCGAGCGCACCTCGCAAAGCTACCTGATATCCGAGATGAAGGACATCTCGGTCGGCATCTGGGACGGACAGGGGAACACGGTTGCAATCCCGGTCGGCCTGCCGGTTCAGTTCATCGGAGCCAAGTATTCCGTTCGTTACATCATGAAGGAATACGGGGACGATATTCATCCCGGGGACGTTTTTCTGGCCAATGATCCATACAAGGGATACTCCTGCCATCCCCCCGACTGGGGATATTTCCGTCCCGTTTTCCACCAGGACCGGCTGGTTTTCTGGACGCTGGCGCGTGCCCATATGGACGATACCGGGGCTGCCTATCCGGGCGCCTATTTTTCCAATCCCTACGACATCCATTCGGAGGGCATACTCGTTCCGGGGGTCAGGGTGATCGAAAAGGGCCGCGAGCAGCGCGACATCATGCGGCTCATATTCAACAACGTGCGGCTCGCCGACGGAGCCCGGACCGACAGCGCGGCCATGATCGGCGCCACCAAGCTGGCCGAGAACCGTCTGCACGATCTTATCGCCAAGTATGGAATGGAGACGGTCAGCGACTGCCTGGCGGTCATGCAGGGGCGAACCGAACGGGCGGTGCACGCCTGCATCGAGGGCATGCCGGACGGGACCTACTACGGCGAGTCCTCGACGGACGACGATGGCGTGGAATTCGATGTTCCGGTGACCGTTCGCTGTGAAATCACGGTCAAGGGCGACCGGATGACGATCGATTTTTCCAGGAGCGACGGCCAGCGCAAGGGATTCGTGAACTGCAGCTATCCCACCACCTACAGCCTGGCCATGGCCGGCGCGATTCTCTTTCTCGATTCGGAGCTGGTGGAATTCCACAACGAGGGAACAATGCAGTGCATCGACATCATTGCCCCGGCGGGATTGGTGGTCAATGCGAACTATCCCTCGGCGATGGGCGGCGCACCGATCAGCATGGGTCACGCGATCCTCGAGTCGGTCATGATGGCGATGTCCGCGGCCGTCCCGGCCCGGGCTGCCGCGGGCTGGGGACGGCGCTATGGGCAATACATCTACGGCATACACCCGCGCACCAACAGTCTTTACGTATTTCCGGGATATCACTGTGAAGGCGGGGCGGGCGCGGTCAACGGGTTCGACGGCTACAAGGGTGTCGCGTCCATCGGCAGCCTGGGCGAGATCGCGCGGCCGAACAACGAGGACTGCGAGATCAGGTATCCGTGGAAGTTCGTCTGCCGCGAGTTCCGCAAGGACTCGTCGGGAGCCGGCAAGTGGACCGGCGGTCCGGGTTTTCACTGGGAGATTGTCAACTTGGGTGGCGAGGCCGGCATGCACACGGGCGCCGGCCAGGGCGAGACGACTTTCAGTCATGGATGTCTGGGCGGGAAGCCGTCGCAGCCGAACTCGTGCTTCATCGTGCGCGCGAAAACAGGCGAGAAGGAGCTGGCGAAGGTCCACCGGCTGCACCCGATCTTCGCGGGCGACCGCGTGATAAAGGACACCAGCGGCGGCGGCGGCGTGGGCCGGCCCGAGGAACGCGATCCGGAGAAGGTCTGGGAGGATGTGTTTCTCGACGAGATCGTGACCATCGACTACGCGCGGGAGGTGTTCAAGGTCGTGATCGATCCTGCGACACGGCAGATCGACTGGGAGCGCACCAAGGCGTTTCGCGCTGCCGCGGCGCGAGGGTGAGCGTCGGGATACCTCCCGTCATACGTCGCTAAATCGGCCAAGCGGGAATCAAACGGGTCGGTTCGGTTTGCTTTCCTACATCTCCCGATTTTGCACCGTTGCAACTGCGCAACGGTGCAAAATCGGGAGACTCATTCAAACCCACTCTTCGCCAGTTCTGAAACGGTCTCTTACCTGTCATCCAAATATCAAGCCACCCCATTTCTGCCTCACCTGCTCCATGACCTCCGGCGGCGTCTTGGTCGACTTGGGGAATTGATCCCGCCAGGCCCAGGGCCTGCAGGCATCGATGATGGCCGTCGAACAAGTGAAGTCTCCGGTCTTTCTCTGCTGGGGATCGATCCTCGGGTCCGAAGCCTGCGACGTCCGGTTGGTAAGAAAGTCGATCTGGGTCGCGGGATCGCACCTCGTGCCCAGGGCCCACAGGACTTCGGTCATATTGGTGGGGTCGATGTCGTCGTCCACGATGATGACGAATCGGCCTATGTGCGTTGCGCCGCCGTAGATGCCGGCCGCTATCAACGCGGCTTGCTTCACATGCCCCGGGTACATCTGATTCAGGGAAACCACGATCACGGTCTTTCTTCTTGCCTGGGGCACGAAGGAAACCCCTCTCACTCCGGCGATCTGTCTGTCGAAGCCGGCCCACAGCTGCGCGGAATAATCGATGGTCTGAACCGCGTTGTCGTCGTGGGTGCCGACCAGCATGGGCACCCCGAACTGGATCGGGTCGTTTCGATGCAGGATCGCCGATATCTTCACCACCGGGTGCGGGCTCCTGCGGCCGGCGTAATAGCCCTCCCATTCGCCATAGGGTCCTTCGTCCGCGCTTTCCACGCTGGGCGGCGGCATCTCGCCTTCGAGAACGATCTCCGACTCCGCGGGGATCGGCAAGTCGACGGTTTCGCCCCTGACAACCTCGACCGCCCTGTTTCTCAATCCTCCCGTCCAGTCGTATTCACCCATTCCGATCGGGACCGAGGAAATGGAAGAAATCCACAGCTGCGGGCCCTGTCCGCAGGACATTGCGATCGGGCAATTCAACCCCCGATCCCAGTATTTCTTCGCGATGATCGCGCCGTGATGACCGGGAACGAGGTGCAGGGTCACGGTATTGCGATCAACGATCTGCGAGCGGTAAGTCCCCACGTTTATCCAGCCGGTATCGGGGTCCTTCGCGATGACGCTGCACCCCGTGCCTATGTAGCGCCCGCCATCGTGTTCATGCCATTTCGGCGTCGGGAATTTCAGGACATCAACGTCGTTGCCGATCAGGATGTTCTCCTTGACCGGTCCCGTCTTCACGTAGACGGGAGGGATCGGTTTGACTGCCGAAAGCTTGTCCTTCCAGGCCCTGATCAGTTCAAGCCCTTTGAGTTCCAGGGGCAGCCCCATACCCAGGGCGACCCGCCGCGACGACGTGAACGGATTGGTGGCAACGCGATATCCCCGCGGATATCCTTCGACCTGGTCGAATATCAGCAGCGGCGAATCCGGGACCGAGAGCGACAGTTCTGCAATGCGGCCGATCTCGAGGTCCCAATGCGCCCCCTCTATGGTCCTGCATTCGCCCAGCTCCCGGGCCTTTTCGATGAATTCCCTCAAATCGCCGAACATTGTCTATTACCCCCTGGCGCTTCAATTAATCCGGCATTCATCGGCGGCCGGCGCTTACCTTACTTAACGGGGAGCTTGAGATCGTTCACTCTCTTCACCCACTTGGCGATATCAGCCTTTTGCAGGGCGCCCAGTTCCGCAGGCGAATTCGCGCTCAGGTTGACGCCGGTGGCGCCAAAGCGCTCCTTCAGCTCCTCCAGGTTGAGGACGACGGCCAAGTCGCTGTTGAGCCTGTCGATGATCGCACGCGGCGTACCGGCAGGGGCGAACAGGCCCGTCCATGGAACCACATCGACATCGGCCAGCCCGGACTCCGCCATGGTCGGAATATCGGGGATGATGGCGTATCTCTCGGAGCTGGTGACTGCCAAGCCGCGGAGTTTGCCGGACTGCAGATGCGCCCGCAACGGCCCGAGAGAGGACATGATCACCGCCACCTCGCCGGCCACGGCTGCGGTCTGCGCCGGGGCGGCGCCCTTGTAAGGAACGTGAACGATGTTCACGCCTGCCTCTTTCTTCAAAATCTCGGTTGCCACCTGTGCTGCCGGAAAGCCCGAGGCGTAGAACAGCTCGCCGGGCTTGGCCTTGGCCAACGCGATCAACTCCGCGATCGAGGTGGCCGGAACCGAAGGATGAACGGCGATCACAAGCGGGGTGGCGGAAAGCCGTCCGATCGGCGCGAAATCCTTCACCGGATCGTAGGGCAGCTTGGCATACAGAACGCGATTGAGCACCATCTGCCCGTCCGCCCCGACCAGGAGCGTATATCCGTCGGGAGCCGATTTGACCACGTATTCCGAAGCGATGATGCCATCGGCGCCTGGCCTGTTCTCCACTAGTATCTGCTGGCCCAGGCGCTCGGACAGCTTCGGGGCGATACCGCGCGCGAGAATATCGGTACCGCCACCGGCCGCATTTCCCGTAACGAACTTTATCGGCTTGCTCGGGTAGCCTTGCGCAGAGGACTCGCCCGAAGCAAGGGCGAGCGCCGACACCAGGAACAGTCCAAGAATCTTGCATGCAGTCTTCATATCATCTCTTCTCCTTTCTTGTCCCAAAAAGCTCATTGTGCAACAGGTTCTAAGACACGAGGGCGCGGTAGTGTTCCGGCATTCTGTCGGCCACGAGGTCGGTCTTGTAGGCGACCAGCTTCTGGGCCATCGCGCCGAGATCGATCGCAGTCACGAGCGATTCCTCGACCCCGTGCCTGAGCCGGGTCGATTCCGGAAAACGCATCTTCCAGTGTTGCCGCGTCGGATAGCGTGCGCCCGAGATAATACGGCTGCCGGCTGCGACAGGCGAATCGGTCCGGTTTACGGCAATCACAGCGACGTGATTTTCCGCCGCGCGTTCGACCACGATCAGGTCGGGCTCGGAGGGCAGCCGCCAGTTGCACGGGTAGAGGATTGCCGATGCTCCCTGCAGGGCGATAATTCGCGCCGCCTCGGGAAAGAGCCCGTCGTAACCCAGGAGCAGGCCCAGTTTGCCCATTGGCGTGTCGAAGACCGGAAACGAATCGCCCGCACCGGCCCAGAGGCGGTCAACGGCGCGCACATGCACCTGCCGGTAGCGGCCCAACTCGGCGCTCGGCCCGAGCAGAAATACGCTGTTGTAGCGCCTGTTCCCGTCATCCGCCTCGACCAGATTCGCCGCCAGCAGAACACCGGTGCGACGGCAAAGCTCGAGCAGGCGATCTCGCACGACCAGAGACTGCACCACAGCTGCCGCCGGATCGGCCGCGATCGCGCCGGGCGTCCAGAGGAATGATTCCGGCAGCACGATGACCTGGGCGCCTGCGGCGGCCTCCCGTTCAACCTGCCGAATGACGCGTTCGAGTACCCGCTCGTCGCCGACTGACTGCGCATTGACCTGAATCGCCCCGAACCGGACCCATTGCTCCGGAGCCGGGTCACACTTGAAGGACGGAAACCGGTCGTTGGGTTCGAGCAGCAGGCGATAAAGTTCGGGGCGACGGTCACGAACGAGATCGTCGCCGTCACCGACCGACTTGTCGTCGGCAAGCGCCGGGGTAATGGTCGCGTAGACGATTTCTTCCCGATCGTCGCTCGCCCGGGCAACCACGGTACCGTCCGGCGCGACGATCGAACTGCCGCCGGCATAGACGCTCGCGTGGGTTGCGCTCAGCGTCCCGACCTTGTTTGCCGCGAGGACCCAGGCGCGGACTTCGGCCGCGCGGGCGGGCACGTGCAAATCCGCTTCGTCCGGTCCCGCCGAGTTCAGCGCATTGAGGAGCACCTGTGCCCCCAGCAGTTGCAGCACGCGAGTCGGCTCCGGGATGAGGCCATCCATGCAGATGTAGATCCCGATCTTGCCAAGCGGCGTTTCGATTGCGGGCAGCGGCAACCGGCCGGGCAACGCCCAATCCGCCTGGGTTGCGAAGAGAAACTGCTTGGCGTACTCGGCGATTTGCCCGCCATTCGGGTCGACGACGAAGGTGGTCACGAAAGTGTAGGGCCGCTCGCCGCGCGTCAGGACATTGTAGGCAATAGTGACGCCGTGCGCCTTCGCCTTGGCCGCCATCGCCTGCGCCCAAGGCCCGCCCGCCGGCTCGGCGACAGCCCAGGCCGATTCCCGGGTGTCGAAGGGTCCCGGGTTGTTGCAGAGTTCCGGCAGCACGATCAGATGCGCGCCGGCCGCGGCCGCTGTCCCGGCCGCCGTGAGGCACTTCGCCAGATTGGCGCCGGTGTCTGTCCCGACCTGGAGTTGAATACAGGCAGCGCGAAAGCTATTTGCCATGGATTCTCATCGGATGGTCTCGGAGCGTCTTACGGTCCCGGAAAGTTCAGGCCGGGCCGGCGATAGCATCGACTCGCGCCCTCAATCCAGCTGGGCACCCGAGGTCTTCACGATCGCCCTCCATTTCGGCGTTTCCGACTTGATGAAGGCGGCAAACTCGTCCTGCGAACCGGCGACGACGTCCTCGCCGATTTTCATCAGCGCTTCGCGCACTGCAGGATCGTGCAGCGCGGCGACAATGGTGCGGTCGAGCGTCGCCAGGATCTCCTTCGGCGTCGCGGCCGGCGCGACGATGCCATGCCAGGTAGCCAAGTCGAACCCCGGAAGGCCGGACTCCGCGACAGTAGGAATATCCGGCAGGATGGCCGTGCGCTTGGCGGTGGTGACGGCGAGGGCGCGCACCGCACCGCTCCGGATGTGCCCGACGACCGAGGTGGAAGCCGGAAACGACATCTGCACGTGACCGGCGACGAGGTCCTGCGTGGCCGGTCCGGTGCCCTTGTAGGCCACGTGCACGATGTTGATTCCCGCCCGCGACTTGAACAGCTCGCCCGAGAGATGCGACGCCACCCCGTATCCGCCGGATGCGAAGTTCAGCTTGCCGGGGTTCGCCTTCGCGAGGGCGATCAGCTCGGACACGGTGCGCGCCGGGACCGATGGATTGACGACGAGAATGTTGGCCTGCGTGCCGATGAAGGTGATCGGTGCGAAATCCCTGCTGGCATCGTAGCCGAGCTTCTTGTACAGGCTCGCATTGGCGACGAGGCTGCTCTGGTCGCCGAGCAGCAGAGTGTAGCCGTCGGGCGCCGCTTTGGCGACGGACTCGGCCGCGATGTTGCCGCCGGCGCCGGGCCGGTTGTCGATCACGAATGTCTGCCCGAGGAGTTCCCCCGCCTTCTTCCCGATGGTGCGCCCGAGGATGTCCGCCGGCCCGCCCGGCGGAAAGGCGAGGACGAGCGTGATCGGTTTCGCCGGATAGTCCGCTGCAAGCGCCGTCATCGAGCACGACAGCGCAGCGACGCCGCAACAAAACGACCGCATCAATCTCGCCATGATCCCCTCCTTCGCGCGCCGCAGCCGCTCGTGACGCATGCTAGCTTCAAGGGGACAGGCAAGTCAATTTCAATCACACCCGGCGAATGGTGTCGCGCGCGGCTACCGGGGTCAGACCCTGACACCGCCGGGCAGGGCGCGGAAAAAGACCGGCATGACCGCCGTCTTGGTCAGGCGGCCATCGCGGGACTTCTGGTACAGCGTCAGCTCCTGAGGCGCGTCGGCGGGGCCGACCGGGGCGATCATGCGCCCGCCTGGTTTGAGCTGATCGAAAAGGGCGGCGGACACGTCGGGAATCGCCATGCGCACCAGTATCGCGTCGTAAGGCGATTGCGCGGCCCAGCCGTAGTAGCCGTCACTCACGTGGATGCGGACATTCCTGTAGCCCAGCCGCTCGAGCGTGCTTTTCGCGTTTTCGGCGACCCCGGCATGATACTCGACGCTGAACACCTGCGGCGTCAGTTCCGCCAGGATCGCGGTGTGGTAACCGCCGCCGATGCCGACCTCGAGCACTTTCTCTCCGTTGCCGATTCTCAGCAGATCCGTCATCACCGCAACCAGCGAGGGCTGGGAGACGGTCGCGTCACGGCCGACCGGAAGCGGCTGGTCCAGATACGCGTACTCGCGGAGCTCGGTAGGCACGAACTCATGGCGCGGCACTTTCGCCATGGCGGTGATGACGCGCGGGTCGATTGCCGGCTCGCCGCGCATTAGCCGCGCGATGTTCACGCCCTGCTCGATCGCCTCGGCAAGGAAGCGCCGCATTTGCACGAATTCGGGGGCTTCCCGGGATTCCTGGGCGAAGGTCGAGGAGAACGCCGCTACGAGCAGAGCGACGAGACCGGCCGAGACAGCGCGCAACGAAGAACCGAGGGACATGGCGCAGATGTTCGCGCCGGCGGCGGGCGGTGTCAACGAATGAGTCAATGCCGCCGGCGCGTGCGCCGGCAAAACGGCGATCAGTCAGCCTTGGCGCCGCACGCCTCGATCGCCGCGACCTGGCGGCCCGCAGGGTGTTTTACTTATATCTTATTCCGACCGCAGGCTCGTCAGCGAATGCCGGACTCAGGTTTGGCGTGAGCCGTTAACCCCCAAGGGGGACGCCTTCTCGGCGAGCTGAAGTGCCAATCCGACGAGTGCCTTCAGCTTTGCGATCGGACCGCACCGGTGCGTAGTCGCGCCAGTCGATGCGCGGCTCGTGCCTTGCAGGTCCAGCGTGACCGCGCCAAACAGCGGGCCGACCAGCACCGAGCTGTCGGATGAAACGACGAACGAGTCACCGGGGAGCATTACAACGTCCTGGACATTCCGATCGACGGTGATCCAGGCGGTGCCGTTGACGCAGCTCAGGCGCGCACCGCGCGCGCCATCGAGCTTCAAGTGTCCACCCTTGTGCAACTGCATCCGTACGTCTGACGCATGGATCATGCCTGCCTCCCGCGGTTGTGGCTGCCGCTTGAATGCGGCTCAGTCATGCATTGCTACTTGTTTCGGAGACCATATGACTGGCATAATCGGCCTGCTTGTCTCGCACCGCAAACGACTTTTTGGAATCTCACGTATTCCATTTCCGCATGCGAAAAAATCCCGAGCACCTGCCCCCGCTCGATTTGCTCGGCACATTCGAGGCCGCGGCCCGGCACTTGTCGTTTACGCAGGCGGGTGCAGAGCGCTTCGTCACTCAGTCGGCGATCAGCCGTCAAATCAAGGCGCTTGAGGACGACCTCGGCGTTGCACTGTTCCGCCGCAAGCACCGCGCACTCGCGTTGACTGACGACGGGCGCCGCCTATACGAAACCTGCACTACGGCGCTTTCCCAACTGCGAGGTACGGTTGCCCGCATTCGCGCGCCCGACGCGCGCCAGGTGCTCGCACTGACCACAACACCCGGCGTCGCATCCCTCTGGCTGATTCCGCGCCTGGCGCTGTTCACCAAAGCGCATCCGGGTATCGACGTGCGGCTCGATGCCTCCTTGAGGCGGCGCGAACTTGCGGCCGACGGTTTCGATCTGGCGATTCGCTACGCACGAGTCGGCGCGCCGTACGGAACGCCGCTGGGGGGCGAGTCGATGCAGCCGGTGTGCAGCCCCGGGCTCATCCATGACAAGACACGCCCGCTCAGGGAACCCGCCGATCTTCGCCTGCATACGCTGCTCCAGGTGCTGGTTCCACCAGGCACGGACATGCCTTTCGAATGGGACCCATGGCTGCAAGCGGTCGGGCTTGCCGAATTGCGGCCGGCCGCTACGCTCAGCTTCAGCAATTACGACGAGGCGATTACCGCCGCGCTTGCCGGCCACGGGGTGGCCCTGGGGCGACGGCCCCTGATCGACAGCCTGTTGAGAAGCCGCAAACTGGTCGCGCCCTTCAAGGCAAAGATAGCATCGCCGCGGGCGTATTTTCTGGTTGTCGCGCCTGGCGCGCGCGCCAAACCGGCAGTGCAGGCGTTCGAGCGCTGGCTGCTGGAGCAGGTGCGCGGCAAGATCTGAGGCCCCGGCAGAATACACAGGGTATCATCCCGCACCGAGCGCAAGTGTTCTTATGTCCATTCCAGACTCCTACTCCCCTCCTCCCTTCGTGCCGCCCAATGGGTGACGAATGCCATGAAACGTAGCCAACTCACACGCGCGCAAAGCTGGTCCATACTAGGCGGGGCCGCAGTGATGCTGAGCATCGCCTTGGGCATGCGCCAGAGCTGGGGGCTGTTCCAGCCGCACATGATTCGCGACCTTGGCATCACCGCCGCGGATTTCTCGCTGGCGCTCGCGATCCAGAACATCGTGTGGGGCGCGACCCAGCCTTTCGTCGGCGCGCTCGCCGATCGCCATGGGACGCGTCTGGTCACGCTGGGCGGCGTGCTGATCTACGCCCTCGGCACTTTGGTCAGCCTCTTCGCGAACTCCGCCCTGGTGCTGACGCTCGGCGCGGGAATCTGCATCGGACTTGCGCTGTCCTGCACGGCCTCGACCATCGCGATGAACGTCACCTCGCGCACCGTTTCGCCGCTCAAGCAGAGCGTGGCCATGGGCAGCGTGTCGGCAATCGGATCGCTCGGCCTGACGCTGATCTCGCCGCTGGCACAGTCGCTGATTACCAGCAGCGGCTGGCAGGTCGCCATGGTGGCGTTCGTGGGACTGGTCGTGGTCATGCTGCCGGCCGCGTACCTGGCGGGCGGTGTCGACAAGCTCGAACTCGAGTCCGCCGCCGGGCCGGCGCAGTCGCTTGCCCAGGCGGTGCGCGAAGCAGCGGGCCATCGCGGCTATGTCGTCATGGCGATAGCGTTTTTCGTCTGCGGGCTGCAGCTCGTGTTTCTCACTACGCACCTGCCCACCTATCTGGAAATCTGCGGCATGGACCCGAGGGTGGGTTCCACCGCGTTGGCGTTGATCGGCCTGTTCAACGTGATGGGATCCTATCTTTTCGGCTGGCTCGGCGGACGCCATTCCAAGCGCGTTCTGCTCGGCGGCATCTACGTGCTGCGCTCGCTCGCCATCACCGCCTATTTCCTGGCGCCGCCCACGCCGACGACGACCTTCGTGTTTGCCGCCGTCATGGGCACGCTCTGGCTCGGGGTGATACCGCTGATGAGCGGGCTCATCATTCACCTGTTCGGGCTGCGCTACATGGCTACGCTGTCGGGCATCGCCTTCTTCAGCCACCAGGTCGGCTCCTTCGTCGGGGCCTGGGGCGGCGGCCTGATCTACACCATGCTCGGGTCCTATGACCTGGCCTGGAAAGGCGCGGTCATGATCGGCCTGCTCGCCGGCCTGTTCCAGATGACCATGAACGTGCGCCCGACGCCGCGCGTGCTGGCGGAACGATCGGGCAATCTGCTGCCTGCCGCGTAGGCTCGCGGGCGCGAGCGACGCGCGCCGGTTCGCGCGGTTGGTGGCAAGAAATGCACGCGCGCAAAAGCTGCATGACGTCTTGGTCTCGGTCATCGTCCAAGGCCCGCCTGATACTGTCCACTCTATGCAGAGCGCGCCCTGTCGGCGCAAAAACACATTCTCGAAGTGTTAAGCTTGGATTTCCGGTTTGCCATTGATTACCCAAAGATCCGACGGTCTATCGCCGTCAACGCGATGGGATCGCTGCTGCTTCGCGACAGAGAAGGACACCTGAAGTGACATTGAGCAGTAAGAGCCTGCGCGACACCCGGGCCCGTTTGTGGGCGCACCTGCGCGGCAATGGCGTGGCACCGTACGCCGGCGATGCGCCGCCGCTGCGGGCGGAACTGTTCAGCGCCGACCAGATGGAACGGCATGGCAAGACCCTGGCGGGCTCGCACCGATTGAGTCCACAGCGCGCGCCGGATCAACTCCTCGCGCGGTTGGCTGAGAACGAAGACGTTCTGTCGGAAGCCTGCCACCTGCTGACGGCGGCAGTCAAGGCCAACCGCCGGATTTCGCCGGCCGGTGAATGGCTGCTCGATAACTTCTACCTGATCGAAGAACAGATACGCACGGCCAGGCGACATTTGCCGAAGGGTTACAGCAGGGAGCTGCCACGCCTGGCTCGCGGCCCATCGGCCGGACTGCCACGCGTGTATGACATCGCGCTGGAGGCGATCTCGCACGGCGACGGGCGGGTCGACTCGGAAAGTCTCAGCCGATTCGTAGCAGCCTACCAGAAGATCACCGCGCTCAAGTTAGGCGAGTTGTGGGCAATTCCTATCATGCTGCGCCTGGCGCTGATCGAGAATCTGCGCCGTGTCGGGGCACGGCTGGCGGTCAGCACCCTGGACCGAGACCGCGCCGACGACTGGGCGGACCAAATGATGGAGGTCGCCGAGCAAGACCCGAAGAGCCTGATTCTGGTGGTAGCGGACATGGCGCGATCGAATCCA
>Ga0209343_10002662_pt1 | contig 22888 bp, 20 predicted proteins | sample RifCSPlowO2_02_FD_184026 | JGI IMG/M metagenome (GOLD analysis project Ga0209343, IMG submission 184026) | Groundwater microbial communities from Rifle, Colorado - Rifle CSP2_plank lowO2_0.2 (SPAdes) (version 2) | ecosystem: Environmental > Aquatic > Deep subsurface > Groundwater | place... | reverse complement strand
CCATGTCAATACGCGCCGGCAACTGCGCAGACTGCGCCGACTCAGCCACCGTGAGGTTCAGAAACGACATGCGCTCAAAACCCAATCGGCGGGCCAGATCCTGGGACTTTTGCACCAGTTCAGGGCGGGTCTCGATGCCATAAATATGCCCCTTGGCACGGCCCTTGAAAAACAGGTCATACAGGATGAAGCCCAGATACGACTTGCCCGCGCCATGGTCGGCCAAGGTGATGCCTGCATCGCCCAGCTCCAGCAGCAGCTTCTCGATGAACTGGTACAGGTGATACACCTGCTTGAGTTTGCGCCGTGAATCCTGGTTGAGCTTGCCGTCACGCGTCAGGATGTGCAGTTCCTTGAGCAACTCAATGGATTGACCGGGGCGGACGTCGTCGGGCAAAGTCGGCGGCACATGTGCAGCAGGCTGGTTGCGCTGGATTTTTTCAGGTTTTCGATGTGTCATGAACCGATGATGCCACGACCGCATCGCCAACTGCGCTGGCACCCACCTTGAGCGCAGCCCAACCTTCAGGCCCAAGTCGCTCCATGGTTTGCATGTTCACCTCGAAAATGGATTCGGGGTCGGGAAAAGCCGCCACCGCGCGGTCAATGCTGTCTTCACGCAGCAGGTGCAGCGTGGGGTAAGGCGAGCGGTTGGTGAAATTGGTGATGTCGTCTTCCAAGGTCCCGGCAAACTGGTACCTGGGGTGCAGCGAAGCGATTTGCAGCACACCGTCAAGGTCCAGCTCTGCCAGTGCCTGATCGGCCTGGGCCAGGAAATCGTTGAAGTCCAGAAAGTCATGCAGGCAGTCCGGCGCCATCAATAACGTGGTATCCCGTTCTTTTGGATTGGTGGCGACAAGGTCTTTCAGCTCGGCAACCAGGTCGTCAAGCAAGTCATGGGCAGTGGTGGCACGGCTGACTGCGTAATGCACCTGCCCCTTGACATGCACGCTTTTGGCAAACGGGCACAGGTTGAGGCCGATCACGGCGCGTTCCAGCCAGGCCCGGGTATCAGCTATCACGAGATCGTGGGGGATCATGCCAGCAACCTCAAGCCTGTCAGGCGCTCATGTTCGCGCAATGCAAAACGGTCGGTCATGCCGGCAATATAGTCCGCCACGATGCGCGCCAAGGCACGCTCGGCGACCGGCTCATGCGCCAGCGCCGCCTGCAATCGACGGTGGTGGCTCTCGGGCATGTTGCCAGGCTGCGTCAGGTAACGCTCGAACAAATCGCGCACCACCTGTTGCGCCTGCCCGGTGGTCTCCAGCACCTGCGGGTGGCGGTACAGTTTTTCCAGCAAGAAACTTTTCAGCGTTTGCGATTGCTCACGCATGGCAGCGCTGAACCGGATCAGGGGCGGTGAAAGCCGGACCGCATCGACCGTCCCCGGCGCCGCTGTTTGCAGTGCGTCCTGCGTCGCCAGGATCACGTCATACACCTGCGCGCTCAGCATGCGGCGAATTGACTCGTAAAGCAGGCGCCGACCCTGCGCCTTGTCCTGCAACTGCGGATATTGCGCCTGCGTTTGCCGCCTGAAATCATCGAACAGTGGCACTTGCTGCAACTGCTCCAGCGTGATCAGCCCGGAGCGCACGCCATCATCAATGTCGTGCGCGTTGTAGGCAATCTCATCGGCCAGATTACACAACTGGGCTTCCAGGCTGGGCTGGGTGCGATCCAGAAAACGCCGCCCTACCCCGCCTGGTTCGGCGCGCTCAAGCTGTTCGGCATGGTGACGCGAGCAGTGCTTGAGAATGCCCTCGCGCGTCTCGAACGTCAGGTTCAAGCCGTCAAACTCGGGGTAACGCGCTTCCAGATGGTCCACCACGCGCAGACTTTGCAGGTTGTGCTCAAAGCCGCCGAAGTCGGCCATGCAGGCGTTGAGCGTGTCCTGGCCGGCGTGTCCAAAAGGCGTGTGGCCCAGATCATGCGCCAGCGCAATGGCTTCGACCAGGTCTTCGTTGAGTTGCAAGGAGCGGGCGATCGAACGCCCGAGTTGCGCGACTTCGAGCGAGTGCGTCAGCCGGGTGCGAAACAGGTCACCTTCGTGGTTCAAAAAGACCTGGGTTTTATAGACCAGGCGCCGAAACGCCGTGCTGTGCACAATGCGGTCGCGGTCACGCTGGTAGTCGGTACGGGTGGGCGCCGGCGCCTGCGGGTAGCGCCGCCCGCGCGTTGTTGCCGGGTCACAGGCGTAAGGAGCCAGGGTCATTGTGCGATCGTCATCCGGCACTACACGCATCGATCACCTTGCGCACCACATCATCCGGCGCGGCGCGCACCGACGCCCGGCCAGGCTGCTCAATGACGACGAATTTGATCTCTCCGGCTTCGCTCTTTTTGTCGAGCCGCATCAGTTCCAGATAACGCCCGGCATTGTCAGCGTCTGCCAGGCGCGGCGCCTTGACTGGCAGGCCGGCCTTCTGGATCAGGTGCACCAATCGGTTGACGAAAAAGGCATCCACCAGGCCCAGACGCTGCGACAAATGCGCCGCCATCACCATGCCGCAACCCACGGCCTCGCCATGCAGCCACGCACCATAGCCCAGACCCGCCTCAATGGCATGGCCAAAGGTGTGGCCAAAATTAAGAATGACGCGCAGGCCCGACTCGCGCTCGTCCTGCCCCACCACATCGGCCTTGATCTCGCAACTGCGTTTGACGATGTGCGCCAGCGCGGCTGGCTCGCGCGCCAGCAGGGCGTCCATGTTGGCCTCCAGCCAGGCCAGAAAATCCATGTCGGCAATCGGCCCGTATTTGATGACCTCGGCCAGGCCGGCGCTGAGTTCGCGTGCAGGCAGGGTCTTGAGCGTATCCAGGTCACAGACCACCTTGAGCGGCTGGTAAAACGCGCCAATCATGTTCTTGCCCAGCGGGTGGTTGATCGCCGTTTTGCCGCCCACGGATGAATCCACCTGCGCCAGCAAGGTGGTGGGCACCTGGACAAACGGCACGCCGCGCATGAAGCTGGCGGCGGCAAAGCCGGTCATGTCGCCAACCACGCCGCCGCCGAGTGCGAAAAGCACGGTTTTGCGGTCGCAGCCATGGCTCAGCAAGGCATCAAAAATCAGGTTCAGGTTGTCCCAGGTCTTGAAGGCTTCACCATCGGGCAGCACCACCGTGTGAATCTGCGGGTATTTGCCAGACAAGGCCCGCTGCAGCCGCTCGGCGTACAAGGGCGCCACCGTGGTGTTGCTGACAATCAGCGCGCTGTGTGCCGCAGGCAGTTCAGCGTAACTCAAGGGGTTGTCAAACAGCGAGCCACGGATGGCAATATGGTAGCTGCGCTCAGCCAGGTCAATGACAACGGTTTGGAGGTCGGAGGAATGCATGGCCCGGAGTTTAGCGAACTGGGCAAGGGACGAACAGTCAGTGGCAGCTCTATGCCCCCAGCATGTCAAGCTGCATCACGATCATGGTGACCAAAGTGGCCACCGAGGGGCGACCGGTGTCGACATGAAAGTGCGCTGTTTCGCGGTACAAGGGGTCGCGCTGGGCGTACAAATCCCGCAGCCGTTGCAGCGGATCAGCGACTTGCAGCAAAGGCCGGCTTTTGTCGTGCCGCAGGCGCCGAAACAAATCGTCGGGCGACGAATTCAAATAAACAACCTGGCTCCGGCTGTGCAGGTTCTGGCGATTTTCCGGCCGCAACACGGCGCCACCGCCAGTGGACAAAACGGCTGCCGGGCTCTGCGTGAGCTCATCGATGACCGAGGCTTCCAGATCGCGAAAGCAAACCTCCCCCTCGCGCTCGAAATACTCACGGATAGAGCAGCCCAAACGCTGCTCTATCACGTGGTCGGAGTCAAAGAAGGGAAGCTGCAACCGCCGGGCAAGTTGTCGCCCGACGGTGGATTTGCCTGAGCCGGGCAGGCCGATGAGGGATACGATCAATTAGATATGAATAAAGAATATTTAACCCAGAAAAAACGATTTAGCGGGCTAATTTATCAGTTAATACTTTAGGGGTAATAAACACCAGCATCTCACGCCGTTCGGAAGACCGCGCTGTCCTCTTGAACAAATTACCGATACCTGGCAAATCACCGAACAAAGGGACTTTATCAACCGTGTCCGATTGATCTTCTGTAAATATCCCACCAACAACAACCGTGCCCCCGTTTTCGACCAAAACTTGAGTCTTGATATGTTTAGTGTCAATGGCGTAGCCAGCAGACGTGTTGATTCCGCGAGTGTCTTTGTTGACATCTAGATCAAGCATAATTCCACCTTCGGGTGTGATTTGTGGTGTCACTTCCAATTTAAGACTCGCTTTTCTGAACGCGATTGACGTGGCTCCACTGGACGATGCCACTTGGTAAGGAAATTCAGTGCCCTGCTCAATAAGTGCCTTGATTTGGTCGGCAGTAACTACTCGTGGACTAGAAATTACTTTACCCTTGCCATCAGCTTCTAAAGCCGATATTTCAAGATTCAGGAAACGATTCGCAGCGGCATTAAAAATTGAAAAAGCAACATTTGCCCCACCTGCCACGGGGAAATTAACAAAATTTCCTGAATTGGTTCCAGCAACCCCATCGGCATATGTCGAACCGATGGACACCCCTTCAGTACCATTCCGTCCCGGAACAGTTGCGCCCCCACCCAACTTGACCCCAAGCGACTTGCCAAAGGTGTCCGAGGCCTCCACGATGCGCGCCTCGATGAGCACCTGACGCACCGGGATGTCGAGCTTGGCAATCAACTGTTGAACCTGCTCCAGCTTGGAGGGGATGTCAGTGACAAAAAGCTGGTTGGTACGGGATTCTGAAATCACGCTGCCACGGGGACTCAGCAAACGTGAACTGCTGGCTGTAGCGCCAGCGCCTCCACCTGTTGCAGTCAATTGAACCGCCACCTCGGCCGCCTTGGTGTAGTTCATCTGGAACGATTGGGTGCGCAGAGGCTCCAGATTTTGCAAAGCTGCCGCCGACTCCAGATCAAGTTTTTCCTTGGCATTGATTTCGTCCTTGGGAGCGATCCACAAGACGTTACCGGTTTTGCGCATGCCCAGCCCCTTGGACTGCAAAATAATGTCTAGCGCCTGATCCCAGGGAACGTCCTGCAAACGCAAGGTGACTGTGCCGGAGACGGAATCCGAGGTGATGACGTTGAAGTTGGTAAAGTCAGCAATCACTTGCAGCAGCGAGCGCACCTCAATACTCTGGAAGTTCAGCGACAACTTTTCACCACTGAAGCCGGTGCCTTGCGTGAGCTTTGTGGCATCTACCTTGACGGGCTTGACCTCAATGACGAACTGCTCGTCCGTTTGGTAAGCACTGTGTGTCCACAAGCCTTGCGGCTCAATCACCATGCGCACCCGGTCACCCGACTGGGTGGTGCTGATGGTTTTAACGGGGGTGCCAAAGTCGTTGACGTCCAGACGGCGGCGCAAACCTTCTGGCAGCGATGTCTTCATGAATTCAACCACCAGCAATTGACCCTGCTGCCGAATGTCAACCCCGACCTGGCTATTGGGTAAAGACACGACCACCCGGCCAGCCCCTTCATCTCCCCGCCTGAAGTCAAGGTCGCGTAGCGGTAACACGCCACGGTTCTGGTTTTCAGCGAATAACCGGGCTGCCGGTGCTGGCGCAGAACCCGCCAATGCATCCAACGAGACCAGCAGTGACTTGCCCTGCCATTGGGTTTTGTAGGTGGTCGGCTGCTTGAGGTTGATGACCACCCGGCTTCGGGAGCCTGCCTGTACCACGCTGACCGATTTCAGGTTGCCTTGATTGACTTCAATCGTGGAACGACCGATGGCACTGACCACATCGGGAAAATCCAGCGCGATGCGGGCTGGCGACTGGATTGAAAAGCCAGCCGGCAAAGCACTCAGGGCTTCGCTCAAATCAATCCTGACAACTTCGACGCCGCTTTGCAATGACCCCGATACCGATTCAATGGCCACCTGGGCTTGCGCCAGGGCCGTCGTCAGCAGCAAACCCAGACCCAGACCGAGCTGATGCCACCAGCGTCCACCCGTACCAACATGGCTATTTTTCATTTTGACCTCTCTTGCAACAGCAGACTGGCTGGGCGCTCAATCCATTCACCGATAGCATCTTGCACAATTTCACGCAAGGTGATTTCATTTTCAACAATCTTGACGACCCGACCATAGTTTTGCCCCAGATAGTCACCAGGACGAACCTGGTAAAGCAACGGCCCGACTTTTACCAAAGCAACCGGCTTTTGATCCCGTACCATGCTGCCGACCAAGGTCATGCTGTCCAGGGGAAACTCTTCCAGCGGCTCTTTGCGACGCTTCAATTCGGGCGCAATCAAGGCGCCATTGGAGGCCGCCTGAATCGCGTCCTTGCCAAGCGCCTGGGTAAGCTTGAGTTTGCTGAATGGATCCGCTTCATTGGCGAGCGTGTAATTTTCGGGTTTGAATTGCTTGGGCTCGGTAATAGGCTTGACTTTGGGTTGCGCTTGCGCCCGTTGCACAGCCATCCATTCATTTAATTCGTCGCCTGAAGAAGACCCACACGCAGTTACGGCACCCGCAATACACAATAAAACAGCAGCTCTCAATGTCATCATGATGATTTGGCCGGCTTGGTCGTCGCTTTGCGCTGCGCGTTGACCTCGAAGCTATCAAGATAGCGGAACGTTTTGGCGGTGGCATCCATGGTCAGGGCCCCTTCTTTGGCGGACGTGATCACCAAATTGTTAAGCGTGACGATACGCGACAGGTTGGCAATGTCGGAGGCGAAAGCACCCATATCGTGGTAACGACCCGTAATCTTCAGGGCGATGGGCAGTTCCGCGTAATAGTCATTGATCACCACCTGACCCGGTCGAAACAGTTCAAATTGCAAACTACGGCCCAAACCAGCCTGATTGATGTCAGACAGCAACGCATCCATTTCAGCCTTGCTGGGCAACTGTTTTTCCAGCTGCGTGACATATTGCTGCACTTGTTCGCGCTGCTTCTTGAGCGCTTCCAGGCTAATGGCCTTGACCAGCTTGACCTTGAATTCTTCCCGCAACTGAACTTCGGTCGCTTGCGCCTGAGTCAACTCAGCTTCGATATCGCTAAGCCAGACAAACCACAAGGCGACAACACAAGCGACCGCCAAACCCAAAAACACGGAAAAACGGGGCAATATCGGCCAGCTCGATGGATCGTTGCGGTCCAGATAACGGAACTGGGAAACAACCGCCTCGAATTGCTCCTGAAAATTGATGTTGATTTTTAATTTATTGGCCATCTTGCCTACCTCTTTTACCTGACCACCGCAGCAGACGCTGCGGCTGAAGATTTCTGAGCAGGAATAGTCTGGGCTTCATTAGGACGAACCAACTTGACTCGAATCTGGAAATTGGCCACACGACGCACATCACGCGGCGTCAAATTTACGGCACCAGCCACAATTTCGATCAGTTCGGGGCGCGTGAACCACGGAGAGTTGTTACCGAGATTGCGCAACAACTCAGAAACCCGTTCATTGGACTGTGCAACGCCTTGCAACGCAACGTTTTGACCTTCCTGCTTCAAGGAAACAATGTAGACACCTTCGGGCAACTGATGAACCAGCTCCGTCAACAGGTAAACAGGCATGTTGCGGTCAGCCTGCAAATTCTCGACGGCCTGCTGACGCGCCAACAAGGCCGCGATTTCACCCTCCAGCCCAGCTATTTCCTTGATCTGAAGGTCAAACTTGCTGATCTCGGATTGCAGCAACTGGTTTTTGCCTTGTTGCGTGGAGATTTGCGCCTGGAACCACAAGTAAATCAAACCCGCCAGCAGTCCACCCACAAGCACAGACAGGACAAGATTGACATTGAATCGTTCTTTACGACGTTTACGGGCAATTTCCCGATGCGGGAGCAGGTTGATCAAAATCACTACGCAAACCTCCGCAAAGCCAAACCACAGGCAGCGAGGTAAGAAGGCACCTGCAGCAGCATTTTTTTCTGATCGACACTCTCTGCAATTCGCATGCCCTCAAACGGGTTGGCGACCATACAGGGGAAACTGGACTGGCTGGTCACCATGGCCGGGAGACCGGCCAAGCTGGCCGAGCCGCCGGCCAACATCACCAAATCAACCTTGTTGTGCGTCGTACTGGTAAAAAAGAACTGGAGCGCACGTCCTATTTCCTGAACGAGGCTCTCAATAAAAGGCTGCAAAACGGCCCTGGCATAGTCTTCAGGCAACTCACCGCTGCATTTTTTGGTCTCTGCTTCTTCCGGTGAAAAACCATATTGACGGACAATCAACTGGGTTAATTGCGCCCCGCCAAAGGCTTGATCCCGGTCATACAAAACTTCATCGTTGCGAATCACCTGCATGCTGGTGGTCAGGGAACCCACCTCAAACAAAGCCACGATGCGATCTTCGGAATGATCAGGCATGCGGCCAATCAAGCGACTCGCCGCCAAACGGGAAGCATAGGACTTCACATCAACAATCACCGGTTTGAGCCCGGCGGCCTCAGCCAAGCCTTGCAAGTCTTGCACTTTTTCACGCCGCGAGGCGGCAATCAGGACATCCACATCGCCAGTGGCACTGGCGCTTGGACCCAAAATACAAAAATCAAGACTGACTTCATCCAGCGGGAATGGTATGTATTGATTGGCCTCGGACTCGACTTGCATCTCCAGATCATGATCCGTCATGCCACCGGGCAACACGATCTTTTTGGTGATCACAGCAGAAGGCGGCAAAGCCATGGCGACATTCTTGGTTTTGGAGCCGCTTTTCTTGATCAAGCGCCGCAGCGCGTCGGCAACTTCATCAAATTTCTCGATATTGCCATCATTGATCCAGCCACGTTCAAGAGGCACAATGGCGCAGCTCTCCAGAATCAGGTTACCCGCCTTATCTTGCCCCAACTCAACGAGCTTGACGCTTGATGCGCTGACATCCAGGCCCAGCATTGGCGCGAGTTGTTGGTTAAACAATGATCTCAAAGAAATCAACACAATCCCCTGAACAAGATAAAAAATCTTCGCAGCACTTAAGAAGCTTCGTCAATGCTATCAGCATGCTTCCAGTGCCACAAAGAGATTTCCTTTTGCAAACAAAAGGAATGTTGTCAAATATAGACGCAAATCATTACGAGTCAGCGTGAAACATTACAAATTTTGGCAAAAAGTTACGCGCCAAGTTCAGCACCACCATATCCCGATGCTAACCTCTGCACGGCCTCTGTCCTGATTTTTATAATGAATCAGACCCATCTTCAGGTTTTTTATGACCGTTCATTCATCTTCGTCCGAGCCCAGATCAGCATCAACCACAGACAAAACCAAGCGAAAAAAACCACATTGGTTGATTCGGTTGGGACTCTGGACCAGTGGCCTGCTGTTGGCGGGAATTGCCACACTGGTACTTTTGGTGGGCATTGCGATGGCTGTCGCCTTTCCCAATTTGCCCGACATTTCCGACCTGTCCGACTATCGACCCAAACTGCCCTTGCGTGTCTTTTCTTCAGAAGGGGCGCTCATTGGTGAATTTGGTGAGGAGCGTCGCCATCTCACGCCCATCGGCGATATTCCGCAGGTGATGAAAGATGCCGTTTTGGCAATTGAAGATGCCCGCTTTTATCAACATGGTGGCGTCGATTACAAAGGTATTTTGCGTGCCGCGCTGGCCAACCTGGGGCGCATCAAAAGCCAGGGCGCATCAACCATCACGATGCAGGTGGCGCGCAATGTGTACTTGACATCCGAAAAAACCTACACGCGCAAAATCTATGAAATTTTGCTGACCTTCAAGCTTGAACATTTGCTCAGTAAAGACCAGATTCTTGAGATATACATGAATCAGATTTTTCTTGGCAACCGGGCTTATGGCTTTGCTGCGGCGGCCGAGGCCTACTTTGGCAAGTCACTGCAAGACATCACGGTAGCTGAGGCCGCCATGCTGGCAGGCTTGCCCAAAGCCCCATCTGCCTACAACCCGATCAACAATCCCAAACGCGCCAGATCGCGGCAGCTTTACATCATTGAACGGATGCTGGACAACGGTTTTATCACGACAGCACAAGCTGAAGCCGCCAAACTTGAGCCACTCAAAGTCAAGTCCAACGCTGATAACACCAGTGTCCATGCCGAGTTTGTGGCCGAAACCGTGCGCCAACTGATGTATGCGCAATACGGCGATGCCATTTACACCCGCGGCTTGAACGTGTACACCACGCTTGATGCGGCACAGCAGGACACCGCTTATAAAGCTTTGCGACGCGGCATCATGAACTTTGAGCTGCGTCAGTTTTATCGGGGACCCGAGAAATTTGTCAGCCTGCCCAGTGAGCCTCAAGCCATGGACGACGTCATTGATGAAGTGCTGCAGGAGCACCCTGACAATGGCGACGTGATGTCGGCCGTGGTGCTGGATGCCTCGCCTAAAAAAATTCAGGCCATTCGGCAGAACGGTGAGACGATTGAGATCACTGGCGATGGCCTCAAACCGGCCCAGTCTGGTCTGTCTGACAAGGCCGCAGCCAACATCAAGATTCGCAGAGGCGCGGTGATCCGTGTGGTGCAGACACCCAGAAAGACCTGGGACATTACCCAGTTGCCGGAGGTTGAGGGTGCCTTTGTGGCCATTGATCCGCGTGATGGTTCGATCAAGGCGATGGTCGGCGGGTTTGATTTTGAGAAAAACAAATTCAACCATGTCACCCAGGCCTGGCGCCAGCCGGGTTCAAGCTTCAAGCCGTTTATCTACTCTGCCGCGCTGGAGCATGGCATCACGCCCGCCACCGTCATCAACGACAGCCCCTTGTTTTTTGATGCCGGCGTGACGGGGGGGCAGCCTTGGGAACCGAAAAATTACGACGGCAAGTTCGAGGGCCCCATGACCATGCGCCGTGGTCTGGCCAAGTCCAAAAACATGATCTCGATCCGCATCCTGGAAACCGTGGGGGCGCAAAACGCCCAGGACTGGGTCACCCGCTTTGGCTTTGATGCCGACAAGCACCCCGCTTACCTCACCATGGCCTTGGGAGCAGGCTCGGTGACTCCCATGCAAATGGCCAGCGCTTATGCGGTCTTTGCCAATGGTGGCTACCGCGTCAACCCCTGGTTGATTAGCCGTGTTACCGATCAAAAAGGCAAAGTGCTGACGCAAACGCAAGCGCCTGCACTGGACGAGTCAAAGCGCACCCTTGAGGCCCGCAACGCTTTTGTGATGGGCAGCCTGCTGCAGGAAGTCACGCGCTCGGGGACCGCTGCATCGGCACAAGCCATCCTCAAACGCCCCGACTTGTATGGAAAAACAGGCACCACCAATGACTCCATGGATGCCTGGTTCGCAGGATACCAGCCAACGTTGACGGCGGTTACCTGGATTGGTTACGACACGCCAAGGAAGCTGGGGGCGCGGGAAACAGGCGGTGGCTTGAGTCTGCCGGTCTGGATTGAGTTCATGGCGCAAGCCTTGAAGCATGTTCCCGTGATGGAACCAGCCGTACCCGAGGGCGTGGTCAACGTAGGCGGTGAATGGTTTTACGATGAGTATGCGGGAACTGCAGGTGTCACCAGCCTGGGCCTGAACAAGGGCGAGAATCCAAGCCAGCCACAAGTCTTGCCCATGCCGGCAGCCGACGAAAAACGAAAAATTCTGGACTTGTTCAGATAGCGGGAGCGTCCCGCTTGGTCAACCCGAAACAAGGGAAGTCATGGTGTAAAAGAAAGTGGCTGCCCGGCCTGCTCAGTCGCGTAACGCGTCAAAGACGCAAAAAATTCTCCTTGGCCTTTCGTATCCAACCATTGTGTTCCATCAAACTGGTAGTGAAAACCACCCCCTTTGGCCGCCAGCCAGATTTCATGCAGGGGTTTTTGCAAATTAATAACGATCTGACTGCGGTTGGCAAACGCCAGCGTAATCATGCCGCCGGTACGCTGGTTGTCGATATCGGCCGTGCTTTCGTCGTTGATGCGGTCGCAACTCGCCTCTACAGCCTTGAGCAAACGCTCTGCGCGATCCATGAATTCTGAGTCAGTCATTACAATTTCACCATGCTGTTAATTCCACAAATTCTAGTGCGCACCTTTATCCTTGGGGCCAGTGCGGCAGCTTTGGCAGCCTGCGGCCAACAGGGCCCACTCTATTTGCCACCCACCGGCACGGATCGCGCCACCCTGCCCGAGTCCTTGCTGCCAGCCATCGGTAAAACCCAAAGCAGCGCAGCAGACAAGCCAACATTGCCGCCGGCCCCCCAACCAGCAAGCGCGACCTCCGCGCCATAACCTCCATGCATTCTGACCGTTTACCGGGCCATCCCCATATCGCCTATCTTGACGACGAACTCTTTCTGGAAAAAACGCCGTTAAGCGCTTTGGCGCAGCAGTACGGCACCCCTTTGTTTGTTTACTCCAAGGCCGCCATGCTGGCCGCACTGGCGGCCTACCAACAAGGTTTTGCGGGGCGGCAAGTGCAGATTTGCTACGCCATGAAGGCCAACTCCACGCTGGGCATCATTCAACTGTTTGCCCAGGCCGGGTGCGGCTTCGATGTGGTGTCGCAGGGTGAAATGACCCGCGTGCTGGCAGCCGGTGGACAGGCCAGTCGCATCATTTTTTCTGGCGTCGGGAAAACCCGTGCGGAAATGCGCGCGGCACTCCAGGCAGGTGTGGGGTGCTTCAATGTAGAGAGCGAAGCTGAATTGGAGGTTCTCAACGAAGTGGCTTTGGGCCTGGGCCTGCAAGCACCGGTGAGTATCCGCGTCAACCCCAACGTCGACCCGCAAACACACCCGTACATCTCCACGGGGCTGAAGGGCAACAAGTTCGGCATTGCGCATGAGCGTGTGGTGCAAACTTACCAGCGCGCCGCCGCCTTGCCCGGCTTGAGCGTTCAAGGCATTGACTGTCATATTGGCTCGCAAATAACCCAGGAGGCGCCCTATCTGGATGCCCTGGACCGCATGCTTGATCTGGTCGAGGCCATTGAGGCCGCAGGCGTGCCGATTCACCACATTGACATGGGTGGCGGCCTTGGCATTGACTACAACGGCGAAACACCGCCGCAAGCCGATGCGTTGTGGCGCAAGCTGTTGGACAAACTCGATGCCCGAGGTTTCGGTCAGCGGGCGCTGATGATCGAACCGGGCCGCTCTTTGGTGGGTAATGCAGGCGTATGCGTCACCGAAGTGCTGTACCTCAAACCGGGTGAGCAAAAGAATTTTTGCATCGTCGATGCGGCCATGAACGACCTGCCGCGCCCGGCCATGTACCAGGCTTATCACCACATCGTGCCGCTCAAGCCGCGCAGCTCGGCCCCTGAAACCTGGGAAGTGGTTGGCCCCATCTGTGAAAGCGGCGACTGGATTGGCCATGACCGCGATTTAAGCGTACAGCAGGGTGACTGGCTGGCGGTGCTGTCTGCCGGCGCCTACTGCATGAGCATGGCCAGCAACTACAACACACGCAATCGCGCTGCTGAAGTACTGGTGGACGGCACCCAGGCGCACCTGATTCGTGAACGTGAAAGTTATACGGATCAAATCCGCCTGGAACACCTGCCGGTCTTGACCCAGTAATGCCACAGGCGCCAGCCCAACAAAGTGGCCAGCACAGCAGCGTACACGGCCACCTCGGCAAAGTCATTTTTACCCGCGCGCATCCAGAAAAAATGCAGGATGGCCAGACCAGCCACGAAGTACACCGCTTTGTGCAAGCGCTGCCAGTTTTTTGCCCCGAGCGCTTTGATGGCCCGGTTGAACGATGTCAATGCCAAACTGGTCAGCAACACAAAGGCGGTAAAACCCACCAGGATAAATGGCCTTTTAACGATATCCTTGGCGATCTCGGCCACATCAAATGCCATGTCAAAACCGCTGTAGCTTAGCAAGTGCAGCAGCACATAAAAGTACACAAACAAGCCCAGCATGCGGCGAAATCGCGCCAGCGCAGGCTGGGCTGTGAGCACGCGCAAAGGTGTCACGGCCAATACCACGCACAACATGCGCAGTGTCCAGTCTCCTGTGGCCCGAACCAAAGCTTCAGCCGGATTGGCCCCCAACTGGTCAAACACCGCCGCCCACAGCAAATACAAAAAAGGCAACAAGGCCAACACAAACACCAGCGGCTTGGCCAGTCGATGCCGGTAGCTCCCGGCGTAGCCGGGGGCAACGACGGCGGCCTTGTTCTGGTCCATCAAAAGAACTTATTCAAGTCCATCCCGGCATACAACTGCCCCACCTGCGCCTCGTAACCGTTGAACATCAGCGTCTTGCGCTTCCTGGCAAACAAACCGTCTTCCCCGATACGCCGCTCTGTGGCCTGGCTCCAGCGCGGATGATCCACGTCCGGGTTCACATTGGAGTAAAAGCCATATTCGTTGGCGGCAGCCTTGTTCCAGGCGGTGGCGGGCTGCTTGTCAGTGAAGCGTATCCTGACCAGGCTCTTGACACTTTTGAAGCCGTATTTCCACGGCACCACCAAACGCAAAGGGGCACCATTTTGCTTGGGCAACACTTCACCATACATGCCAAATGCCAGCAGGGTGAGCGGATGCATCGCCTCGTCAAGGCGCAAGCCTTCAACATAAGGCCAGTCCAGCACCCTGGAGCCCACACCCGGCATGGTTTTAGGGTCGGCCTGGGTGACAAACTCAACATACCTGGCACCCCCCAAAGGTTCAACTTTTTTGATCAGGGCAGACAGTGAATAGCCCACCCACGGGATCACCATCGACCAGCCTTCAACGCAACGCAAGCGGTAGATACGTTCCTCCTGTGCACTGAGTTTGAACAAGTCTTCCAGTGCATAGCGTCCCGGTTTCTTGATCATGCCGTCAATCTCAACCGACCAGGGGCTGGTTTTGAGGGTATGTGCGTTTTTGGCGGGATCAGCCTTGTCCGTGCCAAATTCATAAAAATTATTGTAGGTGCTGGCGTGCTTGTACTCGGTGACCTTTTCCAGGCTCAGCGCCCCAGCCACAGACGTTTTGGAGCTGGCAAGCGCTGCGTTTTGACCGGGTGCAGCCCAGTCTTGTGCCAGCGCCTCGCGCGAAGCCCAGGAGCCCAAAGCAGCACCCGCCACGCCGCCGGCCATCAGGCGGATCAGGCTGCGCCGCGACTGGTAGGTGGCCTCTGACGTGATCTCGCTCGGAATGGTGTGAACAAAGCCTTGGCTGTTGGTTTTGATAAGCATGGTGTGACTCCTATGTGCCCTTCAGTTGCGAGATATTAGGCTTTCTTGTAAAAACCTGTGCCCCACCAAAAAAATAACACTTTGGATAAACCAGGCAACAAAAAAGGCAGGGTGATTCACACAGCCTGCCTTGGCGGATGCAAGGGCGACGTGCGTCACCCTGCAGCCATTGAAAGTATTTCGGGGTCAGCGCAATCCGGCAATGTAATCCGCCACCGCCTTGATTTCACGGTCATTGAGCTTGGCCGCGATTTGGCTCATCTGGAGGCTGTTTTGACGCACGCCATCCCGGAATGCGGTCAGTTGAGCCACGGCATATTCAGCGTGTTGTCCACTCAAACGCGGGTACTGGGCCGGAATGCCGGCACCGTTGGGGCTATGGCAGCCAGCGCATGCCGGAATTTGGCGGTCAGCAATACCGCCACGGTAAATTTTTTCGCCCAACAATACCAAATCTTTTTCCTTGGCGGCACCCGGCGTTGCTTTCTTGCTGCCCAGCCAATAAGCGATGTTTTTCATGTCGGCTTCACTCAAAGCAGCCGCCATGCCATTCATCACGGCGTTCTCACGTTTGCCAGCCTTGAATTCAAGCAACTGTTTGAGCAGATACTCAGGGTGTTGCTGCGCCAGTTTTGGATTCACCGGCATCAAGGAATTGCCGTCGGGCGCATGGCATGCCGCACAAACACCCGCAAAACTGGCTTCACCTTTGGCCAAATCTGGTTTGACAGGTGCAGCAACTTCTGCGGCAACACTTGAAAAAACAGCAGCAGCTAACGTGGCAGCAATGGTGAATGTGGCAATCAGCTTCATAGGTGGACAGGTCAGTTGATGGTATGGGTAAACCCTGCAATTCTACAATGGCCTAAATTCACAGCGTGTACTCCATGACCAAACAACCCAGCCCAAGCGCATCAGCGCCCTCAAACCCAATCCAGCAAGCAGTTTCAACGGTGTCCCCGTTGGTCGCTTTGGGCTGGCTTCATACGGCCAAATTTCTCACCACGGCGCCACAATTACATTTCTTGCCCCCTTTGGATGTGCCGGAAATTGCCTTTGTTGGACGGTCCAACGCGGGCAAGTCAACCTGCATCAATACATTAACCCAACAAAAGCAGCTGGCCTTTGCTTCCAAAAAGCCGGGCCGCACCCAACACATCAATTTGTTCTCCCTGGGCAAACAAGGCGTGACCGATGCGGTGCTGGCTGACTTACCCGGCTATGGTTATGCGGCCGTGCCCAAGCAGGACAAGATTCGCTGGCAACAGGTGATGGCCAACTATTTGGTGACTCGAGAAAACCTCAAGGCCATTGTGCTGATGTGCGACCCACGCCACGGCCTCACCGAGCTCGATGAAGTTTTGCTCGACGTGGTCCGCCCCAGGGTTGAAGAAGGTTTGAAATTTTTGGTGATCCTGACCAAAGCCGACAAGCTCACCCGAGCCGAACAAAACAAAGCCTTGTCGATCATGAAGCTGCAAGCCGGCGGTGGCGAGGTGCGCTTGTTCTCGGCGACCAAGCGCCAGGGGATTGATGAGGTTGCCACGCTCTTGTGGCAATGGGCGCATCCTTCCCTTGCCACAAACCCCGCGGCCATCCAACCTGAAAAAGTTATCGAGTAAATAGCATTTGCGCAAACCTCCAAAGCTCTTTCAGCCATCTTGTCAATACAAGTCGGGCTCACCCGGCGGCCGGTCTTTGAATCGCTTGTGCACCCAGTAATACTGGTCTGGCATGGCATCAATGTAGGTTTGCAGCCGCGCGTTCATCAGCGCTGTGTCGGCCTCCTGGTCATCGGTCGGAAAGTTTGACCATGCCGACAACACCTGGACCTCATAGCCCCAGGATGTCATGCGAGTCACCACGGGAACCACCTTGGCGCGCCCCAGGCGGGCAAACCGCGACAGCGATGGCACAGTAGCCGCACTGATGCCATAAAAGGGAACAAACAAGGATTCTTGCGGGCCAAAGTTCATGTCCGGCAACAAATAAAGGGGCTCACCCCGACGCAAAGAGGCGATGATGGTTTTGACACCATCAGCCCGACCAAATAGCCGGAGTGAACCAAAGCGCAAGCGACCGCGCCTGATCCAGGCATCCACCACTTTGTTGGACTGGTTGGTATAAATGCTGGTGATGTGGCATGGCAACTGTTGCGTGATTGCCGTCCCACCTGCATCCATGCCAACAAAATGCGGGGCAAAAATCACCACCGGATCCGAGCCCGTGAGTTGGCCTACCGCACCGGTGATTTTCAGGCGGGCCCGCACCTTGTTTGGCGCACCAAACCAAAGCCAGCCACGATCCAGCCAAGCCTGGGAGACGCGCACAAAGACCCTGCGCGACAGGGTGCGCAACTGGGTTGCGTCAAGTTCCGGAAAACACAAACGCAGGTTGGTCTGCACCACATGCCTGCGCGCCCCCACGACCCCATACAACACCCAACCCAGCAGCCAGCCCAGGGCGCGCACCCAAGACAACGGCAAAAAAGCCGAAACGCGCATCAGATAAAGGAAAAAACTTGTTGCCATAAAAAGATTACTTTGAATGTGTCATGTCACAACAGGTCACGCGGTTGCTTATAGCGCGCATAAGACCACAAATATTGTTGTGGGCACTGCAACACCAGCGTCTCCATGGCGTGATTAACCGCAGTGACGGCACCCCGCAAATCAGCGGGCAACGTTATTGACATGGGTTGCACATGCACCCGGTAACCGCGCCCCCAACTCAGGCGCTCTCCCCAGACCAATAGCACACACGCACCTGTTTGCTGCACCAGGCGCACCGACAAGGTCATGGTGTACGCCTCGCGGCCAAAAAAAGGGGCCATCATGCCCATGCCCTGGGGCGGCACCTGATCAGGTAACAATCCGACAGATTCCCCCTTTTTCAGCGCCTTGATCATTTGTTTGACGCCGGAGAGATTGGTTGGCGCCGTCTGCAAACCCGGCCTTTGACGTGATGCAATCACCACTTTGCGCAGCCATGCTTGACGCGGCGGGCGAAACAGCACCGTCATCGGTTTGCCCTGCGGCCCGAAACGTTGCGCATACGCCTGGGCGGCGATCTCAAAGCAGCCCAGATGAGGCGTCAAAAATACGACTCCCCGTCCTTTCGCCAGTGCCTCCTGCACATGCTCGCCCCCCTCCCATACAACCGGCACCGATTGTCCCAGCCACAAGCGGGGCAGCTCCGCCACCAGCTTGCCACTCTGCGCGACTGCGCCCAGTTTTTGCTGCCATGACAAACCGGCCAGATTTGCATTGTCTAAAAAGCGCTTGCGGTACGCCGGTGAAACCACGAACACGATCCACCCCAAGAAAGCACCAACGCCATGCAGCAGCCACAAGGGCCAAGCCGACAACAATTTAAAAAGGGTGATCATGGGTGAGATAAAATGTGACCGTCGCTGAGTTATGGAACTACTTGCAGGGCGACACACACGATGGCCAGCCCAAATAGGTTGCCATTGTGCCTTGTCAAATCAATGACAAATCTGCTAAAGCGTTCGCCGAAAGCCCGAAAAGCCAAAGCAACGCGCAAAGGTTGTTAACTTTTTACCAAGAGGCTTTTTACCATGGCGAACGATTTCCTATTCACCTCGGAATCTGTTTCTGAAGGCCACCCCGACAAGGTGGCCGACCAGATTTCCGATGCGATTCTTGACGCAATTTTCAAACAAGACCCCAAATCGCGGGTCGCCGCAGAGACCTTGTGCAACACCGGCCTGGTCCTGTTGGCGGGTGAAATCACCACCAACGCCACGGTGGACTACATCCAGATCGCGCGCGACACCCTCAAGCGCATCGGCTACGACAACTCGGACTACGGCATTGACTACAAAGGTTGCGCGGTGCTGGTGGCCTACGACAAGCAGAGCAACGACATCGCCCAGGGCGTCGACCACGCCAGTGATGACCACCTGAACACCGGCGCCGGCGACCAGGGCCTGATGTTTGGTTATGCCTGCAACGAAACCCCCGAGCTGATGCCGGCGCCCATTTATTACGCCCACCGTCTGGTCGAGCGCCAGGCGCAACTGCGCAAGGATGGCCGCCTGCCCTTTTTGCGTCCCGATGCCAAGAGCCAGGTCACCATGCGCTACGTGGACGGCAAACCGCACAGCATCGACACCGTGGTGCTGTCAACCCAGCACAGCCCGGAAATGAGCCTGGGCAACCGCATGACCGATGCTTTTTATGAAGCGATCCGCGAAGAGATCATCAAACCGGTATTGCCCAAGGAATGGCTGACGCCTGACACCAAGTACCTGATCAACCCCACCGGCCGTTTTGTGGTGGGTGGCCCGCAAGGCGACTGCGGCTTGACCGGGCGCAAGATCATTGTCGACACCTACGGTGGCGCCTGCCCGCACGGCGGTGGCGCCTTCAGCGGCAAGGATCCGACAAAAGTGGACCGCTCAGCTGCCTACGCCGCACGCTATGTGGCCAAGAACATCGTGGCAGCCGGTCTGGCGCGCCAGTGTCAGATTCAGGTGGCCTATGCCATCGGCGTGGCAAAACCCATGAATGTGACGGTCTATACCGAAGGTACCGGGGTGATTCCGGACGAAGAAATCGCCGCCCTGGTTCACCTCCACTTTGACCTGCGTCCGCGCGGCATCATTCAAATGCTGGATTTGCTGCGCCCGATTTACGAAAAAACCGCTGCCTACGGTCACTTTGGCCGCGAAGAGCCCGAGTTCAGCTGGGAAAACACCGACAAAGCCCAGGTGTTGCGTGCAGCAGCGGGGCTGTGACGGAATTTGCGCACTGCAAACCCGACATTAAGCCCGGCTCAATAACCGCGCCCCACATCAACCAGCCCCGCCACCGGCTCACCGCGCTCAAGCGCCGCCATCTTGCCCGCAATCTGGGCAATGCTGGTATCGCGCAAGGTGCGCGCCGACGTGTGCGGCGTGATGGTGATCCTGGGGTGCCGCCAGAACGGGTGCGCGAGCGGCAAGGGCTCGGTACGAAACACGTCCAGCGTGGCACCAGCGAGCTGGCCGCTGTCGAGCAACACCAGTAAATCATCGTCAACCAGATGGGCACCGCGCGCCACGTTGATGACATAGCCAGCTGGCTGCAGGCGGCTCAGCGTGTCGCGGTTCATGATGTTGATGGTCTCCGAAGTGAGCGGCAGCAGGTTGACCAGAATGCGGCTGGCCGCCAGGAACGCATTGAACTGCTGCGCACCATGAAAACCATGGACACTGTCCAGATTTTTGGCCGTACGGCTCCAGCCATTCACCGGAAATTCAAAGTGCGTCAGCGCTTGCGCCACCCGTTGCCCCAGCACGCCCAGGCCCATGATGCCGACGGGGAAGTCAGCGCGGTGGCGCGGTTTGTGAAAGGTCCACCGGCCCTGGCTGATGTCTTCGGCATAGCGATCAAGTTCGCGAAAGTGGCGGATCACCGCGTGACACACGTACTCGGCCATTTGCACCGCCATGCCGGCATCGTCCAGGCGCACGAAGCTGACATTGGGTGGCAGGCGCAGCTTCAACAAGGCATCAACACCGGCGCCGATGACAAACACCGCCTTGAGTTGCGGCTGTTCGTCAAAGAACTGCTGTGGTGGTGCCCACACCACGGCGTAGTCGGCAGGGCCTGCGCCGGCTTGCCAGAGTTCAACCCGGGCCTGCGGCAAGGCGGCGCGCAGGCCAGCCAGCCAGGGTTCCGGCTCGGTGCCGGTACAGCAAAAAGTGATTTTCATGGGCATCAATACCTTTAAATTTCCGCACACGAATGCGCCGTCATTGCGAGGAGCGCAGCGACGCGGCAAGCCATGAATTCAAGCTGCATGGATTGCCGCGCTACGCTCGCAATGACAGCCCGCCATCACTGAGCGAGCAGCTTTAACAGCTCTGCACCCTCCACCACCTGGTCGCCGGGGGCGTAAAGCAATTCTTCGACCAGACCGTCGATGGGCGCGGCAATGGTGTGCTCCATTTTCATGGCATCCATCACGGCCAGCGCCTGGCCGCGTTTGACCATGTCGCCAGCCTTGACGGCAAACGACACCACCTTGCCGGGCATGGGTGCCGTCAGGCGACCGACCTCGGCGGGCGCTTCGCCGGCGTGCAACAGCAGGTCAACCGCAATGATTTGCGTCGCGCCTTGCGCCGTATGGATGTGCGCCACCTCGCCCTGGCGATAAACCGTCACCAGTGCCCGCTGACCCGCAAAGCGCAGGTCGATGCCCGCTGGCGTAGCGGTGAATTCCAGCACACCGACCACCTCCCCCACCTTGAAAGACAACGCGCCATCGTGCAGATAAGTCAGCCCGGCCTGCACCGGCTCGCCGGCAAACTCAAAGGCGAAACGACGTGTGAAGACACCATGACTGCGCCAGCCATCGGTCTTGCTAAAGGGGTCGGTGCCTTCAGCGGCACGTTCATCGAGCAGGGTTTGCGCCACATCGGCGGCGGCAGCCAGCGCCAGACCCACGCGCTCCTGCTTGAACAACACAGCGGCCTCGCGCGGAATCAGGCCGGTGTCCAGATCGGCTTGTGCAAACGAGGGCGACTGCAGCACATGGCGCAAAAACTGCACATTGGTGGTCAGGCCGATGATGTGGGTTTGCGCCAGCGCGCCGTCCAGCCGCGCCAAGGCTTGTTCGCGCGTGTCGCCATACACGATGACTTTGGCCACCATGGAATCGTAATACGGGCTGATGCTGTCGCCCTGGCGCACACCATCGTCAAAACGCACCGGGCCGATGGCAAAACTGCTGCAGTCCGGCTTGCGGTACACATCAAGTCTGCCGGTGGCGGGCAGGAAGTTGTTGTCAGGGTTTTCCGCACAAATGCGCGCCTCGATGGCGTGGCCGGTGATCCTGAGCTGGTCCTGCTGCATCGGCAGCGCTTCGCCACTGGCCACGCGCAATTGCCATTCGACCAGGTCCTGGCCGGTGATGGCTTCGGTCACCGGATGCTCGACCTGCAAACGGGTGTTCATTTCCATGAAGAAGAAATTCATCGAGGGCGCAGCCCCCACGCTCCCCACTTCGTGTGGTTCGCTGCCCCCCGAGGGGGTGCCCGCTTGCTTGGGGCGGCCCGGCGCGGCGCTCGAGTCCTCGCGCTGCTCGACGATGAATTCCACCGTGCCGGCACCCACGTAGTTCACCGCGCGGGCGGCGGCCACGGCTGCTTCACCCATGCGCGCACGCAATTCGGGCGTCATGCCCGGCGCGGGCGCTTCCTCGAGCACCTTCTGGTGACGCCGCTGCACCGAGCAGTCGCGCTCAAACAGATAAACGTAGTTGCCGAAGCTGTCGCCAAACACCTGGATCTCGATGTGGCGCGGGCGCTGCACGTATTTTTCGACCAGCACCGCGTCGCTGCCAAAGCTGTTGATGGCCTCGCGCTTGCAACTGGTCAGTGCATCGGCAAAGTCCTGCGCACGTTCCACCGCCCGCATGCCCTTGCCGCCGCCGCCGGCACTGGCCTTGATCAGTACCGGGTAGCCGATTTCGTCGGCCTTGAGTTGCAGCAGCGCCGGGTCCTGGTCCGAACCATGGTAGCCCGGCACCAGCGGCACGCCGGCACGCTCCATCAACTGCTTGGACTCGGCTTTCAAGCCCATGGCCTGAATGGCTGACGCGGGCGGGCCGATGAACACCAGACCGGCGGCGGCGCAGGCCTTGGCAAAGTCTTCGTTCTCACTGAGGAAACCATAACCGGGATGCACCGCCTGGGCGCCAGTGGCCTGGGCGGCTTCGATGATCTTTTCCCAGCGCAAATAGCTGTCTTTGGGCGCGC
>Ga0209343_10002658_pt1 | contig 22905 bp, 19 predicted proteins | sample RifCSPlowO2_02_FD_184026 | JGI IMG/M metagenome (GOLD analysis project Ga0209343, IMG submission 184026) | Groundwater microbial communities from Rifle, Colorado - Rifle CSP2_plank lowO2_0.2 (SPAdes) (version 2) | ecosystem: Environmental > Aquatic > Deep subsurface > Groundwater | place... | reverse complement strand
TCGGCAACAGATCAATCAGCGCCTTGGAGAGCGTGAGTTCCAGCAAATCCCGATCCCGATGGTCGGTCAGCTTGAGAATGTGTTCGATCAAGGTGCTCATAGGTTTCACATAATAGCCCCGAACACCAGAGGCGTCACGCGCTTGCCGCCGCCTTGGCCGCGTTTTTCCAGGCTTGCGTGGCCGCCACAACGTCGCCCCGCTGATCGGCCAACTCGGCCAGCGCGGCCCAGGCATTTCTGGCCAGACCGGCGTCTTGCAACTTGGGCAGTGCGTGTTGCAACAACTGCTGGGCTTTGCCCCACAGTTGCAGTCGCATACAGGTCATGCCCGCGAGATATTGCAGATTTGAGTCGGCCGGATCGGCCAGTTGGGCCTGCTCGATGCGGGTCAGCCAGGCCGCTTCTGGCGCACCGGACGCCATTGCAAAGCTGCTTTCCAACGCCCGAATGAGACTGATGCGCTGCATGTCTGTCAAGGCCCCTGGCTGCGCCAGCATGTGGTCCCAGACCGGCAGCAGCCAGCTGCGGGCCAGCTCGATATCGCCGCCCACTTTCAGCATCCGGCTGCTGGCCTCAATGGCGACCTCGGGCATCAGGCGTTCTGTCTCATCGAGTTGACTCCACACCGTTTGCAGCTGATCCGGGTCGTACGCGGTCAGCACCAGGTCCAGCGCCAGGCTGCGCAAGATTCCGGGTGCCGCGACGTCGGAAAATGCACGATGTTTGGCCAGCAAGCGGGCAGTTTCCAGCGCCAGCTGCGTCTGGTGTGCCATCCGTGCGGCCTGCAAGCGCAAACGCAGGGCCAGGGTGCGACGGGAGGCGCCTTGCGGCAGATCGTTCAGCCACTGCAGCGCGCTTTGGGCATCGTGGTCTTCCAGCGCCCAACGGGCCGCCCGCAGTTGCACCCCTTCCCGGGTTTCCTGCGCATCGCGCCTTGACGCCTGTTCGAGCGATTGGCGCAGATGATCCTCCCGCGCCACCGTGTCCTGCAGCGACTGGGCGCTTTCGGCCGCCAGCAAGTGCGACAGCGATCGCAGGCGAGCCGAATAGGCCAGTGTCTCACCACTGCGCGCCATGGCACTTTCCCGCGCCAGCACCACCTCGGCTGCTTTTCTGGCCCGAATAAAACGCCCCGCCATCATGTGCGACAGGGCATCCAGCAAAGCGACGTGCATGGCGCGCTCCTGGTGCTGGATGCGCCAGCTGCGCGCATGGCCCGGCATGGCAAACAAGGCGGCCAACGCACGCAGGGCCACATGCAAGCCCAAAAAGAACAGGGCCAACAACAGCACCACCAGATTGAACGACAGATCAAGCCGGTAGGGTGGCCAAAAAACCGTGATGGTGCCCTGGTTATTACCGACAAACAACGCCATGGCCACCGCCACACCAAACAGTCCCAAAAACCACAGGGCAGCCCGCATAGTTACCTTCCGGCAGCTGCCGTAGCCAGCGCGGCGAGCGTTTCATCCACCGCCGGCAGTCGCAGCGTCTTCATCTGGTTCTGCACCTGCTGCAACAAGGCCACAGCTGCCTGTGTCTTGCGCGAAGTGGCGTTGAAGTATTTGTCGAGCGTCTGATGAGCTGCGACCAGATCGGCCTGCGCTGACTCGATCTGCCGCGCCAACAGTCCAAGGCGTGCGTTGAGCAATTTCAGTTTCAGGTTTTCCCGCACAAAGAACGACTGTTCCGGCGACAGCAGGGCCGCCTCGGGCTGCTCGATACGACTGAGCCGCACCAGACTGCGTGCCTCAGTGATCACCACCTGCAGACTGCGCTGCCACCAAGTGGGCAGCGTCTCAAGACTCTGACGCTTGATGGAGCCCGTGGCCGACACCGGCGCCACGGCATTGGCCGGCACCAACTCGTCGGTCAGGCGCACCAGCTCATCGAGTTTCATCAACAGGCCGGGCGTGTCGCTCACAACCGCCGACTTGACACGGTCAATGTCATGCCGGATAGCACGCTGCAAGGACGTGAGTCGTGGCTGGGCGGCCCTGGATACCCGCTGATCCGCGGTTTTCAAGGCCGCCAGCAAGGGCTCGACACTGCCGGTGAGCTGGGCCTGCTGCTGTGCCAGGCGAATGGCCGATTCAATGTCAACCACCAGATTTTCATCGCGTGAGCGCGACAGGCTTTGCATCAACTCTTCAAGCTGGGAGCGTTGCAGCGTGATCTCACTCAAACGCGCATCAAAGACCGCCACCCGCGCCGCCGACTCGCGCGCCAACTCCTGCGCCAGTTTGGCCGTGGAGCGAGCCTCCAGCGACTGGGCGCTGGCATCGGCACTCTGGCGCGCCAATTGTTCCTGCATTGATGACAGCTTTTGCCATGACAAGCCACTGAGCAGCAAGGCCAGCAACGCTGTAGCCGCGATGGCCAGCGCCACCAGGCGTTGCCAGCGCGGCACCGCTGGCGCCGTGTGCGCGCTGGGCGGCTCCTCTACCGCGGCAGCGCCGCCCGCGGGCAGGTCCGTTGCGCCAGGAGCCGGCATATCGGCGGTAGCGTCGGCGTTGACGTTGGCATCAGAGTTCATCACTTGGATTCTAAAGTGTTGGGGACAGAGCCCAAACGGGTCAAAGGACAGCGCTTGTTGGCAACTCAGTGGGCCGTCTGTTGCATCAGCTTGAAGCAGGCCACCAACTCGGGCAGCGTCGGACGCGACTCCTGGACCACGCCAAAACCGGCCTGCCGCGCTGCCGCTGCAATTCGGGGGTGCGTGGCCACAGCCCGTGCGCCAGCCCAGCTCTGCCCAGGCAGGCAGGTGCTCAGGTTGACGACAGCTTGCGTGCTGCTGAACAGCCACACCGAACCATCGGTAGCGGCCTGCTGCGCCAACTCGCGCTCCTGGCTACCAAATTCAGGTGCGCCGCGCTGGTAGGCCATGACAAACTCCGGCCGACCACCGGCCTGCATCACCCGGTTGGCAAACCAATCGCGCCCGGCGCCCTGAGCCGCATCGGACCGCGCAAGCGCGCTGCCCAGACAATCACCGCCGCGCACAATCAGCACCCGGTCCCCCGGCTGCACCTGCGGGCCCACCACCTGCCACAAGGCTTCCGAATCCAGCTGGCTCGCGTCGACTGGCGGCGCGTCCAGCCGCTCTGGCGCAACACCTTGCCGCAACAAGGCGCGGGCGGTGCCGGGGCCGGTTGCCCATGCTCTTGTTTTAGTAGCTATTGACCCAATAGATACGGGGGCTAGAGCCGAATTTGACTTAAAAAAATAGTCTACGGCGTTGCCACTGACGAACATGACGCCCACATAGTCGCCCAGATGTTGCCAAGCCCGAACGACATCTGCCGTGTCGTCCACCGGACCCACCTCGATCAATGGCAGCGCGACGGCTTGCAGGCCTTGTGCCGACAAATCAAGAACCCATCGCTGTGCCTCGCGCTGTGGGCGGGTCACGATGACCCGCATTCAGGCCTGGCCCTGCGGCGCATCCGCCACCAGCAGTGTGCCGCCATTGGCCAGCACGGCCGCGCGCAGATCTGCCGCCACCCGAGCGCCCAAGGCCGTGGCACTGGCGAGATCGGACACCGCCGCACTGGCGCGCACACGCACCAAGGCCAGCTTGCCATCGGGGTCGCCCCAGGCGGCATCGATCGTCAAAATATCGGCGGCCAGGGTGGCATACGCGGCCAGCGGCATGGAACAGCTCCCACCCATGGCCCGGCTCACTGCGCGCTCAGCCGAAACCGCCAGCCAGGTGGTTTGATGCGCCAATGGCGCCAAGGCGTCGATCACATCCTGACGCTGGCTACGCACCTCAATGCCGAGAGCGCCCTGCCCGGCAGCGGGCAACATATCAGTGGGCTCAAAAGTGTCGCGGATGCGCTGACCCAGACCGAGCCGCTTCAAACCGGCTGCCGCCAGCACAATGGCCGCATACATGCCGTCATCGAGCTTGCGCAAGCGGGTGTCCAGGTTGCCCCGCAAGGGCTCGATCTTGAGGTCCGGACGCAGGGCGCGCAACAAGGCCATGCGGCGCAGGCTTGAGGTGCCGACCACAGCGCCTTGCGGCAGGCTGGCCAGATTGGCATATTGATTCGACACAAACGCGTCGCGCGGGTCTTCACGTTCCATCACGCAGGCCAACACAAAGCCATCGGGCAGTTCCATCGGCACGTCTTTGAGTGAATGCACGGCCAGGTCAGCCCGGCCATCCTCCAGCGCAACCTCCAGCTCCTTGACAAACAGGCCCTTGCCGCCGACCTTGCTCAAAGCGCGGTCCAGAATCTGGTCGCCCAGGGTTGTCATGCCCAAAAGACCGACCTGGTGACCGCGCTGCGTCAGCAGATCCTGGACATGTTCGGCCTGCCACAGGGCCAGGCGGCTTTCTCGTGTGGCGATTGTCAAAGTACTCATGAGGTGGTGTGGCAGGACGTAACCTGCTGGTAATCTTGAAGGTGTGGAGGATGCTAGCATGCCCGGCGTTGCCCTCTTGTGCCACCTGCCCCATAACCGCCATGATCAAATCTCAAAAAGTCGCGCCCACCCAGCGCACCCAGGACAACGAACGCCCCCTGGTCGACGACATCCGTCTGTTGGGCCGGCTCCTGGGCGATGTCATCCGCGAGCAGGAAGGCGTTGCCGCCTATGCGCTGATCGAAGAGATCCGCCAGCTCTCGGTGGCGTTTCGCCGTGACGCCGACCACGACGCCAACAAGACGCTGAGGAAACTGCTCAAGGGATTGAGCGGCGACCAGGCCGTCAGCGTGACCCGCGCATTCACTTATTTCAGCCACCTCGCCAATCTGGCCGAAGATCGACACCACATTCGCCGCCGGGCTATCCACGAGCGTGCTGGCGACACCCAGGAAGGCAGCATTGAAGTGGCCATGACCCGCTTGCATACAGCAGGAATAACACCTGAATCAATCGCGTCATCACTGGCCAGCAGTTATCTGTCGCCGGTGCTCACGGCGCACCCGACTGAGGTCCAGCGCAAGAGCATTCTGGACGCGGAGCGCGACATTGCCCAGTTGCTGACCGCACGCGATGAAATCAAAGTCAACGCTGCCGCACACCGTAGCGTGAACACCAAGAAAGACGCCCTGACGCCACGCGAACTGCTGCTCAACGAGCAGCAAATGAAAGCACGCGTGCTGCAACTGTGGCAAACCCGGCTGCTGCGTTCTTCCAAACTCACGGTGGCCGATGAAGTGGAAAACGCCCTGAGCTACTATGAAACCACTTTCCTGAGCGAGATTCCCAGACTCTACACAGAACTGGAACGCGAACTGGGCCCAAACCCGGTGCACAGCTTTTTGCGCATGGGGCAATGGATCGGCGGCGACCGCGATGGCAACCCCCACGTCAACGCACAAACCCTGGCCCACGCCCTGCGCCGCCAGGCCGACGTGGCACTGCGCCACTACCTGACCGAGGTGCATTACCTGGGCGGCGAGCTGTCGCTGTCGGCCATGCTGGTGAACTGCCTGGCGCCGATGCAAGCCCTGGCCGAGCGCTCGCCCGACAGCAATGAACACCGCAAGGACGAGCCCTACCGGCGGGCCCTGATTGGCGTCTATGCCCGCCTGGCCGCCGTGCTCAAGGACCTGACCGGGGGCGAGGCCGCGCGCCATGCGGTGGCGCCACAAAACGCTTATGCCAGTGCGGAAGAATTTCTGGCCGACCTGCGCACCATCGAAGCCTCTCTGCTGGCGCACCATGGTGAAGCCTTGGTGGCGCAGCGACTGCACCCGCTGATCCGGGCGGTCGAAGTGTTTGGTTTTCATCTGGCTACGGTCGATTTGCGCCAGAGCTCGGATCAGCATGAAGCCGTGATGGCGGAACTGCTGGCGGTGGCGCGACTGGAAAGCGCTTACCCACAGCTCGACGAAATGGCCAAGCGTCGGCTGCTCATGGGTCTGTTGAACGATGCGCGGCCGCTGCGTGTGATGGGCGCCACCTATTCGGCCCTGACGCAAAGCGAACTCGCTGTTTTCGAGACCGCCAAAGTCATGCGCTCGCTGTTTGGCGCACAGGCGATTCGCCACTACATCATCAGCCACACCGAAACCGTGAGCGACCTGCTTGAAGTGCTGCTGCTGCAAAAAGAAGTCGGCTTGCTCGAGGGCACGCTCGACGAGCAGGCACGCTGTGACCTGATCGTGGTGCCGCTGTTTGAAACGATTGAAGACTTGCGCCATGCGGCGCCCATCATGCGCGAGTATTACGCCCTGCCCGGCATCCACGCGCTGGTCAGCCGTGGCCAGCCCGACCAGTACCACGAGCAGGACATCATGCTGGGCTACTCCGACAGCAACAAGGACGGCGGCATTTTCACCAGCAACTGGGAGCTCTACCAGGCCGAAATTGCGCTGGTCGACGTGTTTGACGAAATGGCGGCCAGCCAGAATATTCCAAGCGATGCCGGGTCGGTGACTGAGGTCCGGGCGATTCAATTGCGCCTGTTCCATGGTCGCGGCGGCACCGTGGGGCGCGGCGGCGGCCCCAGCTACCAGGCCATCCTGGCGCAGCCACCCGGCACCGTGCGCGGTCAAATCCGGCTGACGGAGCAGGGTGAGGTGATCGGCTCCAAGTACGCCAACCCCGAGATCGGCCGGCGCAACCTCGAAACCCTGGTGGCCGCCACGCTGGAGGCCACCTTGCTCCAGCCCACCAAGTCGGCCAGCGCGCCGTTCCTGAAAGCCGCTGCCGAACTGTCGCTCAGCAGCATGGCAGCCTACCGGCACTTGGTCTATGAAACCCCAGGCTTCACCGACTACTTTTTTGCTGCCACGCCAATCCGCGAGATTGCCGAGCTCAACCTGGGCTCACGGCCGGCCTCGCGCAAGCCATCGCACAAAATTGAAGACCTGCGCGCCATTCCGTGGGGCTTTAGCTGGGGCCAGTGCCGTTTGACGCTGCCCGGCTGGTACGGCTTTGGTTCAGCGGTTGAATTGTTTCTGGCCCAGGACGGGCAGAAAGACCCCTTGGCGCTGCTGCAAAAAATGCACCGGCAATGGCCTTTTTTCAAGACCTTGCTCTCCAACATGGACATGGTGATGGCCAAAAGCGACCTGGCGCTGGGTTCTCGCTACGCCGAGTTGGTGACGGACGCCCGCCTGCGCAAGAAGATCTTTGGCGCCATTGAAGCCGAGTGGCACCGCACCGCCAACGCCTTGAGCCTGATCACCGGCGACCCATACCGCCTGGCCCACAACGCGGCCCTGCAACGCTCCATGCGCCACCGCTTTCCCTACATTGACCCCTTGCATCACCTGCAAGTCGAACTGGTGCGCCGCTACCGTGCCGGGCAGACCGATGAACGCCTCAAGCGCGGCATTCACATCTCGATCAACGGCATTGCCGCAGGGCTCAGGAACACCGGCTGAGCACCAGCTCCCGCACCGCCCTGCCCTCTTGCAGACGAGTCATTACTGAGAAAAGCAAGGGCGCACTCAAATCCAAGTGCAACACAACGGTAGTTTATTGGATGGTTTGCGCGGAGTCCTCAAGCTTGGCAAGCCGGGCAATGGTTTGGCGGTCTTGGTAGAGTTATTTCGTATGACACTGGAGGCAGAGCGAACTTCCCGCCATGCCTACCTTCACCAGGCCCTTGCTAGTTCCAGTGCTGCCTGCCACCGTATAGATGTTGTGGACATCGTGACACGACGAGCATTCCACCTTACCGCTGGACAACAGCGTCGTGGCGATGGTGCCGGACTTGCTTACCGTGGAACCAATCGTCACGGTTTTTGTTGACGGGTCATTCAGTCCCTTGTCCGCAGTCGCCAGGGCGGCGTCATAAGTGATCCCAACCGGATGGTCATTGGACAGATTGGTGCCGAGGACACTGCTGCATCCCAAAGGATTGGTACAACTGTTTGCTTCAGCAAGCGTCATACCGCCTGTAGCACCGCCGTAGTCAAGGATCCCTACCGTGCCGTCGTGACAGGATAAGCAGAGTTTGGAAACCGAGCCGGGCTGACCGGCAGAGGCATTCATAGTGGACGATGCGTAAAGCGTGTAATTGGTGTTATTTGCTGCGCGGTTCCAAAGCGGCCCTTGCGTGTTTGTATTGTGCGGCGCGTGACACATAACGCATACCTGTTGCTCAAACCCAAAAGACCAAATACCGGGATCATGTGCCGTGCCTTTAATCCCCGCGCCTGCAGTCTGGGCAGTAGCCACTCCCAAGATCAGCCACAGCATCGCCCCGACCACCATTCTTATTGGATCAATCAACTCAGTTCTCCCAAAAAAATATCTCCACACATAACCGTAATCAACATTTACTTTCGCAGGGCAAAAGCATTTTTCGCGCCACGATGTCGCGACTCGTCCAGAAAAGTGATTTGGGTCGAATAACTACGCGCCAGGCAGTTGTTAGCTGCGAAGCGGTTTACTAAAATTCTCAAAGCATGGAAAAACGGCTGACAACATTCCCGTTTCAAGGAAAGCACTTTGCTGTAACGGGGTGCTGGCGCCAATTAAATCGCCCAGAATGAATGAGTTTTGGCAACACATTGCGGGTACCATCCACGACAAATGAAGGTTTCAAAAAGACCAATTGAAAGAAAGCCGAATTCAGTCCTTCATGTTGTCCAATTTTTATGCCTTTGCGGGCATGACACAAAGTAGACGATTCACCTTGCTCGGCGTAACCCGACATGCAAAAACTGAACCCATTCACACCGATCAAGGTATTCCAGATTTTGAAAGCGGTTTTGCAGCCGCTTCGAGAAATCAGGAACTGGGGAACCTTACAGACGAGGAAATTCGGTAAGGAGGTAAAAAACAGGGTTCAAAACCGACGTCCGCTGACGAGTGGTATCTGGCTGTTTTTGACAATTCGGTTTCTAGCCGGAGTCTTGACAACGGTGAGCATGGCAGGCTTTTCCCCGGCCGCACATTCACAAGAGAGTACGGAAAGTAAATCGATTCAGGACAGCCGCAAGGTTGCTCTCCAGGTGTGGCGGGACTTAAGAACCCAACTGATCAGGGAAATGCAGTTGAGTGGCCCGCTACGCTCGCTCGTGGTGTGCAAATACACTTGCCCCGAGATTCTTTCCATGCAGTCGCGCAAGACCGGCTGGAGAGTGGCTGCGGTAAGCCTGAAACCACGCAATTCGGCGCTGGGCATGGCCGATGCATGGGAGCAGAAAGTGATTGCCGATTTCGACCGCCGTGTAGCCAAAGGCGAAAAAGGGGAGACGCTTGAATTTGTCGAAATCGTGAGCGAGCCGCAGGGCAGGTATTTCCGCTACGCCAAGGCGATGATGGTGGAGCGTATGTGCCTGCAATGCCACGGTTCGAGCGACCAGCGACCCGACTCGGTAAAAGCACAATTGGCCATCGACTATCCATTTGATCAAGCCGTCGACTTCAGGATAGGCCAGGTATACGGCATCGTCTCAATCAAGCGAGGCATTTGATCGAACACCTCACTTTGCAAGAGTGAACATGAACCCATTTCAGCAGGGTCTGGCCCTGCCCAGACCAAAGTGAAGCTCACGCTGCGAGCCAAAGGCATCTTCGCTTTCATGGCATTGATGGCTTACGTAGGAGCAGGTGATTTCATCCTGTCGCAAGAACGCTCGAATCTGTTGCTCTACTTCTCCGAAATGGAGCGTATCTATACAACGGAAAGCGCGCTCGGGAAGACTACTTATGCTGTCTCCCATTCCATGCTCAAGTTAGAGGAAAGGTTCTTTTCCAACGACAGTCTGCCCCCAGCGTTTGAAGAGCATATTGCGCTCGATGTGGAACTGATCCAAGCGGGTCTGATTGGATTGCAGGACTATTACCCGGGGCTTAAAAAGAGGAATGATCGCCTGGACCAGGATATGGCCAGACTGCGTACCGAACCCTCGCATGGCAGCATGGTCTCGCTGCGAGAGCACGGAAAGGAACTAAGCGGTGAACTGGACCAGATCACTAGGGAATTGCGTGAGCGCAAGAGCCTGCTGTGGCAACGCTACCGCAACGAGTATGACATCATGTCGTTCACTGCGGCAGTTATGACTCTCGTGGGAGCGCTAATTTTCGGCGCACTGATTGCGCTGTTTCTCACACGACTGGCATCCGATATCAGGAGGCTAGCAACGCGTGCGTTGGATATTGTGGTCGGCTATCGGGGACCACCGGTAGAGGTCACGCGCGACGACGAAGTAGGCGATTTGATGAAGGCGATCAACCGCATGCAATCCGAATTACGACTGCGCGAGCGGCAGCTGGAAATCTCGCGCGAACAGCGCTTTCACAAGGAAAAGATGGCGGCCATCGGCTCGCTTGCCGCAGCCGTTGCGCACGAGATCAACAACCCGATTGCGGCGATTGCGGGAATCGCTCAATCGCTGAAAGATTCTGGCCGACACGCATCGTGTGCGGAGTTCGGTATCGATCCATCCGACTTGATACTGGAGCAAGCCAAACGCATCACTGCTATTTCGAGACAGATCGCCGAGCTCACCGCACCGCACTCACCAGAGCACGAGTTGCTCGATCTGAATTCGCTCGTGCGCAATACATGTAATTTCATTGCTTACGACAAGCGCTTTGACAAGATAGAAATGGCTCTTAATCTTGATTCCCAGATACCCGCAATCAACGCCATCGCCGATCATCTGACGCAAGTGCTGATGAACTTATTGATCAATGCGGCTGACGCGCTGGAGGATGTCCCTCAGCGCAGTCCGACGATATGGGTGTCGACGTTGGCGACAAAAAGTGAGTTGCTATTGACGGTAAGCGACAACGGCAAGGGAATGGACAGTTCTGTGCTGGCGCACGCATTCGATGAAGCCTATACGACGAAGCCGCCCAACAAGGGCCGCGGCCTTGGCCTGTTTTTGTGCAAGTCCCTGCTCGAGAGCTGCGGCAATCGCATCGGGCTAGAATCGGCGCTCGGGGTCGGCACCTCAGTGCGAGTCCGTCTCACGCTGGCGTCGCATACCGGAGCCTAAGCAAGCATGCCATCTCTGAACGTTTTAGTTGTTGACGACGAACCGGCATTGCGCCAGATTCTTGCTGCCGCAGTGATCAAAGCTGGCTATTCGGTGGAACAGGCCAACGGCGTAAAACAGGCCGCGACGATGCTTTCCCGCGGGGACTTCGATGTGGCACTATGCGATATCAAGATGCCCGACGGAAACGGTATTGAACTGGTACGCAATTGCCGCGCCGCCGGGATCGAAACGACGTTTATCATGGTTACGGGATTTGCTTCGATCGAAACAGCTGTCGAAGCGCTGCAGGCCGGGGCGTCGGATTACATCACCAAGCCAGTGCGCTATGAAGAGGTGGCGCACAGACTTTCTCAAATCGACGCGTTGCGCGGCTTGCGCGAAGAAAATAAGGCCTTGCGCAAGGTTGTAAGCGATAGCTCACCCAAGTTGTACCGATTCACCTCGCCCGCAATGCTGGAAGTAGAGCGACTAGCTAGAAAAGTAGCGCCCACTGACTGCACGGTCCTGATCACCGGAGAAAGCGGCACCGGCAAAGGCGTGGTGGCGCGAATGATCAACGATCAGAGCAAGCGGCGCACTGGCCCGTTTTTGCAGGTCAATTGCAGCGCGGTGCCCGAACACCTGCTGGAGAGTGAGTTTTTCGGACATACCAAAGGCGCGTTTACCGGTGCCGATCATGCCCGCAAGGGGCTTTTTTTGCAGGCCAACGGTGGCACCTTGTTCCTTGACGAGATTGGCGAACTACCCTTGCACATGCAGACCAAACTGCTGCACATGGTCGAGGACAAGGAAGTCAGGGCGCTGGGAAGCGAGCAAGTGCGCCATGTCGATACGCGCATCATCGCGGCGACGAATGCCAATCTTGTGAACCTGGTGAAAGATGGTAAATTTCGCGAGGATCTGTATTTTCGGCTCAGCATGTTCCAGATTCAGATACCACCATTGAACGAGCGGCAGACGGACATGCCCGGACTGATCCGTTTTTTGCTTCACAACCTGTGCCCGAGCGGATTGGGAACAATGGAAATCGATCCTTTGGCAGAAGAAATTCTGCTGGCTCATAGATGGCCGGGAAACGTGCGAGAACTTGAAAACGTAATCACCCGCGCATGCATCCTGGCGGAAGACAACCGCATTTCGATCGCTGACCTGCCTACGACGATTATCCGAACAAGCTTACCAAAGACATTGGCTGGTGCAGCGATAGGCTCCAATGGTTCCCTTCGCGATCAGATGCGAAAATTGGAACTCGAAATCCTGCAGCGTGCGATCGAGGGTGCCGGGGGAGATCGCAAGCTGGCCGCGCAGAAATTGGGAATCGGATTGTCTAGCCTGTACCGCAAGTTCGACGAGTTTCAACCCGATGCCTTGAGCAGCGGAGACGCTGCGCCAGTGCACCCATCCTAAGCCTGGCGAACCAGAACTAAAAATGGACTTCAGACTGATACATACATTGAAGTTGGGGCTGCTTGCCCTGCTTGCTCTCGTTACTTTTGAGTCGCTGGCGGGAGGCTCAAACGCCAGCGCAACACCGGGCACGCGGGTGGTTGCGGGGAAAATAACCGAGTGGCAGGTGCCAGTGCCGAAATTTGTGCGTGATCCGGCTATCGGGCGCGACGGAAATGTTTATTTCGCAGTGCGCTCGGGCGACCAAATTGCCCGCTTTGACCCAAAGTTGAAGCTCTTCCAAGATTGGAACGTACCTGTTGGAACGCAGCCGCTGGGCGTGGTGGTGGCGCGCGATGGCAAAGTACTCTTTGGCGGTTTCGGCAACGGCACCATCGGCGAACTCGATCCATCCACCGGCAAGATAAAAATATACCTTATCCCGTCCGCTGACAGCAATCCTTATACGCTGGTACTGGATGGTGAGGACAATATTTGGTTCACGCTGCGAAAAGTCGGCAAAGTGGCGAGGCTTGAGCGCGCTAGCGGCAAAATCACAGAATACCCGATTGGCGACAAGCCATACTCAGTGGCATTGGACCAAAGCGGCAATGTTTGGGTCACACGCATGGCCGCCGACCGGATAGTGCGCTTGGAGCCAAAGACCGGCAAGGTCACGGAGTTGTTACTGAGTTCAGGATCGCATCCACGACGGACTGCGGTGGCGCCGGACGGTATGCTGTGGGTCTCTCTCTATGGCACGGGTAAGCTGCTGAAAATTGATCCCACGGTATCCCGAGTGATCAAAGAATATGCGCTTCCAGGCGGGCCGAATGCTGGCCCCTATGCCGTAAACGCAGACGCAAACGGACGCATTTGGGTCAGCGAGATCCAAACCGACAGCGTGATCATGCTCGATCCCCGTAGCGAGGAAATTCGGATTTTCAAGCTACCGACAGAGAATACCGGGATTCGCAATGCTGCCATTGATTCCGAGGGGCTCTACTGGTATGTGGGCAGCCAAGCGGGTAAGCTGGGTGTCATTGAATGAAAAGCTGACGACCGAAGGCCGCGGAGGCGGTTCAGGACAAGAGTCTATTCAAGTCTTCCACGGCGAGTAGCAAGGTCTGCGGTGATTTACCAGCCGACACGGAGGCCTCCAGTTTTGCCACTTGATTGCGTATGGCAGTGAAACGAGTGCGTTCTTGCGTTCTCCAGGCCATGGCAAGCGCCAGCACTTCAGTTTGCGGGTGACTTGCAGGATCGCTTGAAAAATCGAGTTTGCGTGTCTTAGCGATCAGTTTTGTGAAATCTTTCAAGACCAGATTTTCGTGGCGGCTCCAAATTCTTTGAGCAAGCATCAGCGCAGTCAGGTTGACTAGAGCGAACACGCCCAGCACCGCGAAACCTTCTGTCACGAGGCGCGTCAGAATGGGCCCCGTCTGGACGAGATGAACTCGATACAGGCTCTCCTCAAGCAAGTTGTTGAGATGCCAGTATGTTACCCATGTCGACACGCACACCAGAACTACCTCAAGAACCACCAGAGCGATCAGCAGTGACCGCTGAATGGATTTATCAACGTAATTCATTTGACGCCGGTAAGCGGGCCGAGAGGAGGTGCTGGCAGCGACAGGTATCATTTGGCGTGGCAGGCTAGACAGAGCGCCGAACGCTCATTGGAGACGACCAGCTTGCCATGTTCTTTCTTATAAGCCTCATGGCAGGAAATGCAGCTGATTCTTCCATCTGACAACAAAATCTTCTTTTGTGCCAACTGATTTTCCGGTTGGAAGCCGCCTCTCTTGCTCGCGTCACGGTAGCTGCGCCCGATTGGGTGGGGAGCCGCACCGCTGGCATGACGCAGGACGCCGCTGCTGCCGATGCTGACTGATCCGCCATCCGAATGACTGCCTGCGTGGCATCCCAGGCAATGCAAGGAATGCGCATCGATGTCGATGGTGCTGCGCCCGCGACTCACATCCAAATGTCCCGAAATTACCATTGAAGTTCCTGCATCTTTCATGCTACGGAAAAATGCTTGATCATGACAGGTCAAGCAGAAATCCTTGCCATGTTTTTTGCCACGCAACAAGCCAGGCTCCCTGCCGTGTGGCAAATGGCAGGTGCTGCAGGTCAGATCCCCTTTCCAATCGAGCGGATACTCAGCGGGCAGGCTTCTCTTTGGCGCAAAGCCACTGGGGTGGCTGACCTCAATCGCTCGCGCGTGGCACCTTGCACAAAGTAGCTCTTGGGATGAGACCAGCTTCGACGTCTGGTCCTGGTCGACATTGGGTCCGGCAAGATGACAGACGCCACAGTCTGTTCTGGCTGGATGTCCGTTCCCGCGGCCTACATCCGCATGCAGCAACGCTGCTATGCCCAACGCAGCGACGCCGAAACCGGCGATGAACCATTTATAAGTTGACAAGCTGTTCTGCTTTTTTCAGGCGGGCAATCCCCGTTGCTAACGCTGTTGAGTCTTCGGCTTCGCTAATGAGCGCCAATGCATTCTCGACCTCGCCGAGTGCTTGTTTCAGTTCTTGGTGTTGCGCGCGCAGAGCTGAAACGCTGGCTTCGAACTCTTGCCATTCCCGCTGCAGGCTGTCGGTATGTCGAATTGGCAGCGGTGCGACCAGTCCATGATCGATTAGAAGTTCCAGATTGCGTGATATCCGGTACAAGGGGCCGGCAATGCGAAAGCTGGCGTAGATAGAAAATAGCCATGCGGTGATACCTGCGAAACTGACCAGCGCGAAGCCGAAGGCCAACATCGCCGGACCCAAACTCACCTTGCTCAGGGCAAAGGCACTGATGATTTGCCTATAGCCGCTCGCTTTGCCGTCACTAACCAAAATAAGCACTAGCAACAATCCCAGAAAGGATGCGACTGCCACGCGCAGACCGATTTTGGCGACCATCCTGACATCTGGCGCAACATGGACGTGGCGGCTCTTGCGCATATCTAATTATTTTTTACAGTTTCCGTGAAGCGCGGATTAATGTGGATCAGTACCGGATATAGAGGCTAGGAGACTACGTTGACGTGCAAAGTAACTCCATGCGATCGAGCATCGTGTAGCTAAAGCAAATACCTTGCCAGCGCATGTGCGTACTCTGGTGCTGCACCAAAGCAGCATGTTGATTTTCCAGTTCTTGAGAGCGATTTTCCCGTATTTGAGAATGACGACATCTCGAATGACGTCTCAATCACACGGGCGTCACACCTGAAGCGGGGCGCTCACGGCATTCAGAAACACGCACTTGTATTGGCATACATCGTGCTTAAAACCATTTATTGTCATAGTCATGAGCAAGCAATGTCTTCTATTCATCCTGCGTTCGGCCGAATCCACTGCTATTGCGTTCGTTCCGAAAATATGGTGGAGACGTCGCTATGAAGTGGTTGCAGGCAATTGTCTACATGTTGCTGCTTTCGCCAGCCCTATACGGTGGCAGCGTCATCGGTACGCGCCATGACCTGAGCACAGCAGGTACGCCGCAGGTGTGCGAGTTTTGTCACACGCCGCACGGCGCGAACACCAACCTTCAGGCCCCACTGTGGAACCGCGCCGAAACAACGCAGGTGTTTACGCTGTACGGCAGTCCGACGATGAATGTCGCTGTCGGGCAGCCCCGCGTGGCTTCGCGCCTGTGCCTGAGTTGCCATGATGGCGTGAATGCCAGCACCGTGGTTCACGGCAACAGCGTAAGCACGAAACACGACCTCGTGAAGCCGCCAGGCCACCCCGCCCCCGACATGACTTCGGAACCCAACTGTGAACGGTGTCACTCGGATATGTACGGCGGCAAGACGCGGACGCTGGTGCTTGGTACCGACCTGAGCAACGATCACCCAATCTCCATCGACTACCCCACTGCGGCTCAGGATTCCGCATTCAAGGCACCCACCGACGCCCAGAAAGGCTGGGGCGGAACATCGCCCAATGAAGTGAAGCTTTACGCCGGGGCGGTCGAGTGCGGCTCTTGCCACAATGTGCATAGCAACGACTTTGCGCCGTTCCTGCGCAAGTCCAATGCGGCAAGTGCCCTGTGCACCACCTGCCATGCCAAGTAAGCAGCGCGAGCCCGCTGCCACATGCGTTTCACTCAAGGAAGTTCAATGACCTCTACACGCGGTGCTTTCGCCGTTTTGTTCTCGTTCGCGTTGGCGGTTTCAACCGGCCTCTTCGCGCAAGCCACTCAGCCCAAGTCAAGCGCGGCGAGTGCCGAAGTGTTGGCCGAAAAAGCCGCTGCTGCGCCAGCGAGACGTGCGCCCGCGCCCCGATCACTGGTGCCGCTGACGGCCAAACCGGCACCGGCTTCGAGCCACGCGCCGTTCGAGGCGGGCGACTGCAATATCTGCCATCAGAACGCAGACCCGAAGCAACCTGGTCCGGTGCTCAAAAAAGGGCCGGCCCTGTGCCTGGATTGCCATGAGGAATTCAATGGCGTGATGAAGCGAGCGCACACGCATGCGCCAGCACGCACCGACTGTATTAGCTGTCATAACCCACACAATTCGGCTTTCTCCAAGCTGTTACATCTGGAGCCACGGGCACTGTGCGTCAGTTGCCACGAAAAAATCGGGAAACTTCACGACAGTGCCAAAGTACCCCATAAAGCGCTCACTACTGGCAAACAGTGCAGCAATTGCCACAACCCGCATGGCAGCACGGTGGAGAAACTACTGATTCAATTGCCTTTTGACCTGTGCGTTAACTGCCACAGCGTCGATACCATGGCTGATGCCAATGGCAAGAAGCTGCAAAACATCAAGGCTTGGCTGCTTGACAACCCGAAGCAGCACGGGCCGGTGGCTTCCAAGGACTGTAACGATTGTCACGAGCCCCACGGAGGTGATCTCTTCCGCCTGATCAACCAAGACTATCCGCCAGAGTTTTATGCCCCATACGACGCCAAAAATTACGGGTTGTGCTTTGGCTGCCACAGGGAAAAGGCGTTCTCCACCGCGCAGACGGCCACGCTCACCAGTTTTCGCAATGGCGCCACCAACCTGCATTACCTTCATCTGCAGCAATCTGGTCGTGGGCGTACCTGCCGTGCCTGCCATGAGGTGCACGCAGCCAAGCAGGATCACCTTATCCGCGACGGCGTGCCTTACGGATCGGGCGGCTGGATACTCAAGCTGAACTACAAGAAGACGACAACCGGCGGCTCGTGCGAAAAGACCTGTCACGCGGAGAAAAGCTACGCCAATCGGACGGCGCCTCAGCAATGAATATCGCGGCCCTGCTGGTGCTGGTTGGGTTGGTGACTGTCTTCCAACCGGCCAGTGCGGCGCATGCCGCGATCGGAACACCGGTTGCGAGCACCGAGATGCCCACCCTGGAGGGTGGGAAAGCCCAGGTTATGGGAAACGTCGAGGCCAACGTGCTGGTGTTCTTTCGCCCGGATCAGCCGCGCTCAGCGGGCGCGCTGCGGGAGTTGGCGCGCTGCCAGAAGGATTTCGCTGGCAAGTCCGTGCGTTGGGTGGCGGTAGTCCCCAGTTCCGCATCGTTGCCAGGCGTGATGACATTGATGCGCGACACCAGCTTCGCAGCTCCGGTGCTGCTGGACAATGGGGATGCGCTTTACGGCAGTCTAGGCTTGGACCTGCATCCAGTGGTGGTTATTGTTGGTCGCGATCAAAAACTGGCTGCATTTGAGCCGTTTCGGGTATTGGACTATTGCACCGTTATCAGCGCGCGTATCCGCCATGTGCTGCGTGAAATCTCCGACGCTGAACTGGGTGCCGTGCTCGATCCACCCAAGGCTACGCAGGGCGGCAACGAACAGGTCGCACGGCGCTATCGCGCGTTTGCCGAGGTCCAGTTCAAGAACAAGGATTACGACAAAGCACTCGACAGCGTGCGCAAGGGCCTCACCAAAGACCCCCTGCTGGCGCCCGCACATGCCCTGCTGGGCCAGATTCTGCTGGCTCAGGGCAACTGTGCCGACGCGGTCCCCGCATTCAATCAGGCGCTGCTGCTTGACGGCGCCAGCACAGCTGCCAGGGAAGGCCTGGAACGCTGCAAGTCGGCGCGCTGACGCGCATGTTCCCGAAATCGGGAAAGCAGCTCACCATGTTTCCAAAACCTGGAAAAACAGGGGCTGGCACTAGCTGGCCCGTGCCATGGCAATCAGAATAGTTCCCGCGCTTCCGCCTCCGATTTTTTGTAAGTTATTGATTTGCAAACAGTTGTCCCCCATCCCGAGAAGAAGTTGATATGGCTCAACCGATAGGCGGGCTACTGGCATGGCTTATGCGTTGGAGACAGTGGATACCACGGAAATAGTCGGAACAACTTTTGATCAAAGGAAAAGGAACACAAAATGAAATCCCAATTGAGATGCTTGAAATGGGCCGGGCTGGCAGCCGCATCGCTGCTATTGGCGCTTGGCGCGACATCGGCGCAGGCGGCCATCGGAACCATCGTTGGTTCAGTGCACGATTTCTCCACCACAGGCCCCAACGCGACCTACAAAGGCACAAGTACTCAGGTTTGCATCTATTGCCACGCGCCCCACAATACCGGTTCCACGTTATTGTGGAATCGTGCTACCAATGGGGCAACCTACACGCTATATAGCGCCACAGTCAGTTCCACAATGAACGCCACAACGGGGCAACCGGGTGCCGTTTCCAAGCTCTGCCTGTCCTGCCATGACGGCACCGTTGCGATCGACAGTTTTGGTGGCGCCACCGGAAGCAAAATGGTCACGGGCGCACCTTTGCTCGGCACCGACCTCAGCAACGACCACCCAATCGGGTTTCCATATAACGCTGCACTCGTAACAGCTGACCCTGGTTTGCGCGCCGTTAGCACTGCCGCAACCATCGGCACCGGTAATGTGGGCACCATTGAAAGCAAGATGCTGTTCGGGGCCTCAGGGGCAGCCACGGTGGAGTGCGCTTCCTGCCACGATGTGCATAACAGCACCTCGGGTACCGCAGTGCAAGCCAAGCTGCTGAAAGTTACCACAGTGGGCAGCGCGCTCTGCACAACTTGCCACATCAAGTAGTAAACAGGCGGCGCGCGAAGTGTTTAGACCCGGCTCGCACGGCCAAGGCGGAACAAGCCGCTCAGGCCGTGCAGTTGGGTAGATATCAAAACCCTCTGTTGAGGAAGGCTAGCAAGACGTTACCCAGGCGCTTGACAGTCCCCGCAAGAGAGGTTTTTTTTGGACTTCCTTAGTTGCCTTTTCCATACCCTTGACCTTGACTCCTCTGATGTTGCATCCTTTGCATGCCCGCGATTTTTTCAGAATACGCTGCCAATAGATCTGCTCATGCCTAACTCATCAACGACCATGTTCCTGCCCACTCGATTACGATTTTTCAGCGCACTGCTCGGCGCGCTTGTGCTGCTGTCCGGCTGCGTCACGCAGCCTGCCAAAGCACCGCTGCAAAAAGAGGCCGTGTTCTACCCGCGAGCGCCGGATGCGCCGCGCGTGCAGCATCTGGCCACTTTCGCCAGCGCGCGCGATCTGGAAACCGCCAAAGAAAGCGGTGGGCTCAAGGATTTTCTGCTCGGCGAAGAAAAAGTCGAGGACGCCTTGGTGCGTCCTTACGGCGTGGCGATGTCGGACGGCAAGATCATTGTTGCCGACAGCCGCGGCCCTGGCTTGGCGGTCTTCGACCTCAAGACCAGAAAATTTTCACTCATGTCGGGGTCGGGTGCTGGACGCATGCAGCGCCCCATCAATGTAGCCATCGACGCAGACGGTACCAAGTACGTGACTGACACCGCGCGCAATCAGGTACTGGTCTATGACAAGGGCGACCGTTATCTTGCAGCTTATGGCGGCAAGGATGAGTTCAAGCCGGTCGATGTCGCGATTGCCGGCGATCGGCTGTATGTGGTGGACATCGAGCACCATGAAGTCCAGGTGCTCGACAAGCGATCGGGGAAACTGCAGTTCAAGTTCGGCCGCTCCGAGGTCGATAAGGAAAAATCGCTGCATCAACCCACCAATCTGGCAATTGGCCGCGATGGCGACATCTACGTCGTCGAAACCGGCAACTTCCGGGTTGCGCGCTTCACGCCCGAGGGTAAATTCGTGCGCCATTACGGCGAAGCGGGTCAGGCGCCGGGGCAGTTTGCACGGCCCAAGGGGATCGCGATGGACCGCTCCGGTCGCATGTACGTCAGCGATGCGGCATTCCAGAATGTGCAGATCTTCGACGGTCAGGGGCGTGTGCTCATGGCTTTCGGGCAGCCAGGGGGGGATTTGCCCGGTCTCAACCTGCCAGCAGGTGTTGCCATCGATTACGACAACGTGGCGCTGTTTCGCAGCCTCGCAGACCCCAAATTTTCCATCGAGCACCTGATTCTGGTCGTGAGTCAATTTGGGCCCAACCAGGTTGACGTCTTCGGTTTCGGAAAAATGGCCGGTATTGACTATCCCCAGGACGAGAAGCTCGAATCCAAGCCGGTCCCGTGACGGCGCCTGCCACCTGAACCGCAGCCGCGCAATACGGGTCGCAAACGTGAATCAGTCTATGCCCAACCGGGCAGCCTGCCTCATTACTCGCCTGGCGATCGGCGTCGCCTTGTTACCCGTAGTGAGCAGTTGCTGGGCCCAGGCCAGCGCGCCTTTGCGGCTCAAAAGCGCATCGGAGATTGCGCCGTTTCGAATCATAGGGATAGACGGCTACGTCAAGGCGCGCTATTTGACCGATGACAGTAGCAGCGTTGGAACAGCCGGCGGCACGCCGGTGCGCGCCACGCAGTCGAACCTGAGCGAAGAGATTTACCTCATGACGCACAGCTACATCTATCACCCCAGCCTGCTGTTGCTCGATCTGGGTGGTGGCCCGATCATTGACAAGAGCCAGGACGGTGGTGACGGGGTAGGAACGAGTGCAAGACGGCAAATGTTCAACCTCAATGGGCGTGCAACATTCCTGCGTGACAAGCCTTATACCGGAGCACTTTTTTACGACCGCAGTAACCAGACCCAGAGCATGGGTCCAGCACAGCAGATGTTCAACGAAAACACCAGGTATGGTGCAACCTTTTCGCTGCTCAGTCCGGTTACCCCGGTGCCAATGCAAGTGGAACTCACCCGCTCCACGAGCCAGGGAAAAGGAGCCGAACAGGTCATGGATGACCGTATCGATCAGTTACGAATCAAGATGGATGCCACCATAAGCAAGTTGGGTGGGTCGACGTTTCAATTCGTGGGTACGCGCCAGGACTCTGCCAGCGGCAGCTCCGGCCTGCCGATTCAGGCCAGCCGTTCTGCCAGCGACAGGGCGAACCTGGATACGCGCCTGAAGTTTGGGTCGACGAACGAATACGAGCTCAGCAATGCGGTCGCGCTCAATCGGAGCAGCTTTACGGGTGGCCAAGGCTCGCTGGCGAATCAGAAGGACGCCAGTTTCGGGCTCGACCTGCGCGCAAGGCACTCCGAGGAGTTGCAGACCTACGGGCGATACAACCTCAATGCCAGTCGACAGGATGATCAGTCGATGACCCTGAATGCGGCGAGCGCCGGGCTCAGCTATCGCGTCAATCCCGACCTGTCTGGCGCACTCGCAGTGCGCGGCGAGGTCAATAGAGCGAGCCAGCTAAGCTCGACCTTCTACGCGATTGACGGCTCCGCCCAATACCGGCAAACGCTGCCACTGGGCCAGGCGACTGCGGGCTACAACGTCTCCTATAGCCAACGCGACCAGCAGGCAACGTCGCTGCAAACAAAGATGCTCGGCGAGCATGTGACCTTGGGCAGTACAAGCTTCGTTTCATTGAGCAAGCCGCAAATCATAGCCGGCACAGTGGTAGTCACCAATCTGACGCGCACACAGACCTTTGTCGAAGGCGGCGATTATTTGCTGTCCCAAATCGGCCTTGAGCTGCGCATTCAGCGGCTGATAGGTGGCAATATTCTCGATGGACAAGAGGTCTTGATCGACTATGACTATTCAAGTGGCGGCAGTTACGCGGCGAGCCAGCTTGACAACACGCTCAGCCTGAGCTGGTCGTACAAGAGTTACCTCAACTTCTTCGTGCGCCACCTTACCTCGACACCGCGACTCGAGTCCGGCTCGCCGACCTCGCCGCTCAACTCGGTCAACAGCACGTTCTACGGTGCGCGCACCGACATCCCGCTATCGCTGCTAACGCAGGAATTCCTGCTGGGCGGCAGTGCCGAGCGTGAAGTTCGACGCGAAACCATCTCGTCCTACAGACGCGCCAATCTTGAGGCGTATGTTCAGACGGATTTGCCCCTGGTCAGAAGCGGCAACATCCACATAGGCGCTCGGCAAATGCAAGTGAACTACGAAGACAGCCCGTTGCAAGCGGTGAAGCTGACAGCCGTAGATATTCGTCTATGGGCGCGCATCGGCTATGGCATCGATCTATCCGCCGAAGCGAGTCGCCACCGTGATACCGGCGCGCCGGAGCTGCGGGAAGGCTCGGCGGCATCGATCAGGGCACAGTGGCGCCAGCGCAAGCTGCTGTGGACACTCGACCTGACCCGTGTGCATGATGCCCAGGGCCTGGCCGAAAGAACGCGCACCTATGGACAGCTGTTATTAAGGAGAGACTTTTGATCATGACACGCGCTTATCGCTTTGCCATCGCAC
>Ga0209343_10002657_pt1 | contig 22906 bp, 25 predicted proteins | sample RifCSPlowO2_02_FD_184026 | JGI IMG/M metagenome (GOLD analysis project Ga0209343, IMG submission 184026) | Groundwater microbial communities from Rifle, Colorado - Rifle CSP2_plank lowO2_0.2 (SPAdes) (version 2) | ecosystem: Environmental > Aquatic > Deep subsurface > Groundwater | place... | reverse complement strand
TTCCCCTGTTTTCATGTCCCTTAATTTTACTTTATTCTGCTTTAATTCATCAGGCCCTATAAACAAAACATAAGGTATGCCCAGGGAATTTGCAAACTCGAGATTTTTGCTTATGCCCTTGCCCATTAAGTCAATATCAGCCTTAATGCCGCTTTTTCTCAATTCCTCAGCAATCTTCAGGCTTTCATTCAATGTCTTTATTGGGATAATATATATTTGTGTTACTGTCTTCTTTTCCTCTTTATTTTTTTCAATGTAGGCGTCATAAATCCTGTCTAAGCCAAAAGCAACGCCGACTGCGGGAAAATTTCCCCTTCCAAGAAAAGAGCCAATCATCTTGTCATACCTGCCCCCTGCGCAGACAGCGCTTTTTACACCGGAATCGCGTAAAAAAACTTCAATGACTGTTCCGGTATAATAAGCCAGGCCCCTAGCCAAAGATATGTCAAAATCAACGCCCACATTGATTATGTTCAGATAATTCAGCAGGCTTTCAATTTCATCCATGCCATCGGATTTTTTTATGATTTCCTTTAATTTTGAGATTTTGCTCTCATTAAGGCCTTCAATAGAGATTATTTCTTCAATTTTTTGAATGATTTTTTTATTTATTATTTTACTCAATTCCTTTTTTACTTCCTCAATTCCTATTTTGTCCAGTTTATCAATTATAATAATAACATCTTCAATTTTATTGTTAGGGACTTTACAATATTTTAACAAGTCGTTCAATAATTTCCTGCTGTTTATTTTAATGACGCAATCTAAGCCAAGCTTTTCAAAAGCCCTGCTTATTAAAGCGATTATTTCAGCATCTGCAGTCATTTCCCTGCATCCTACAATATCAACATCGCATTGGGTAAACTGCCTATAGCGTGCGCTTTCCACAGGGCCATCGCGAAAAACTTCCCCAATCTGGTAGCGCTTGAACGGCATCTTTGTATTTGGATTCATCCCGATAAACCTTGACAACGGAACTGTCAAATCGTATCTTAAGCCCAAATCTCTTTTCCCTTGGTCCTTCAGCTTAAAAGTCTCCTTTAGAATTTCAGAGCCTCCTGCATATTTTGCAGCAAGAATGTCGTATTTTTCCAAAACAGGGGTTTCCAAAGGCGAAAAGCCATACACTTCAAAGATTTCCCTTAGAGTGCCAATTACCTTGTTCCTTGCAATCATCTCCTCGGGCTTAAGGTCCCTCGTTCCTTTAGGCAGCTGAAGGTTCATTTTACTGTTATTTTTTTATTTTGGTTTAAATAATTATCTGTCCCTGTTGATAAACAAGTATTCTGCTGAAAAGATTGAATTAGTCATTTTCTCAACTAATCCGCTGTTCTCTGCCCCTAAAGCTGAAATCACGACTAAATCTGTAAATCGTATTGGCTCTCCGACTACTCTAAGGCGCAATTTTCTGATGGTTTTTCCGCTATAAACAGTATCAATGCAGTAATCTCTTGCGCCTGATTTTACTGCCCTTTCAAGATCGCCAGAGTAAGTTGTAGTAGAGATAAACTTTCCCTGGAATTGAGGATCTTTTGCCAAGTATAGCCTGCTGGCATATTTATACTTCTCATTTATGGCTAAATTGGGCCTTTTTGGAATCTTTTTTGGATCAGCAGATTTGCCTATCAGGCACAAGGCTGGCCTCAAGTACTTTGCTTCTGGGTCATACCAGTCATAAGTGTTCTCAACTTTTAAAAAATTATCAGGCTGCCTTAAGCGGAACTCATCCAATAAGTCATCTCCAGTTAAGCCCAGTACAATTCTGCCTTGCTTGAATTCATCCGTAACCACTATTGGTATATCCTCACCTCTTCTTAACAATAAGGTTAAACCTTTTAGCCTTAACTTGCCATCGCCAACAACCCTAGCATCATCTAAATCAAGCCCAGCTTCCTTCAAAGTTTTCCATGCATAACCCTTAAGGCCCGTATTTTTGGGTATAACCCAAACTGACACTTTTTCTTTTGTACTTTCCATAACCTCATAGATATTTTCACGATACATTTTTATCTGCCTCCATTGATTTAGTTTTTTAGCTAAACAAATTCCAATCCATCACCTGTTAATCTTCTGTAATAGCAGCTTTTCATTGGGTTTCCGCAATCATCTTTTACGTGGCAGGCTCCTCTGCCTTCCATTTCTACTAAGTAAAGCAATGAATTTTGCTCACAATTCACCCTGATTTCCACAATTCTTAGCATATCCCCGCTTGTCAAGCCTTTAGTCCATAGCTCATTTCTGCTCCTGCTCCAATAAGTTGCATAGCCCGTTTCAAGTGTACGTTGAAAAGCTTCCCTGTTAACAAAGGACAAAATCAAAACATCCTTGGTTTTGTAATCTTGTGTGACTACAGGCAACAATTTTTTCCCGTCAGAGCCGAAATCTAGAATTAGCTCCAATCCTTTTTCTTTGTCCATTTTGACCTCCGCGCTTTAAGCCCGCCGGCTTTTTTTACCGCTCCCGCTAAGCGAGAGTTTGATTTTTTATTCTGCAACTAAGTTAGAGCGCAGAATAAACTAATTGCACATTCTTGAATTTTAGATAGAACTTGTTAGGGGATAGCGCTCGGGCTACCCATGAAATTTGTTTGAGAAAATTAAAAAGTTGAAACTAAATAAACCAGAACTAAATTTGCTCGATATGAAGACAATCAACTCTTGTCATCTTAATTTAATGGAAAGCATAACTAGTATATAAATTTTTTTATGAAAAGATTTTTATTTTCCGTTTACAGAAGACCCGATTAAATGACCTTGCAGGTTTTTTAGCATAGTGTCATATATACCATTCCCTACTTGTTCCTTTACTTCTTCATTGAATTCTTTTATTCTTGCAATTATACTCTGCGCCCTGTCGTCATAGCATTGGGCTTTTGGGTTTGAAAAGAGTGCGCCTTTAGAGGTATAGACTGGATTTTGCACTACAGCAAGCCTGCCATCTTTAGCCATCTTAGACAACGTGCTGCCTGTTGCCACAACATACAATCCCCATTTCAGCCCGTTGTTCCCGTTTAATACTGTTGATTCCACATTCTCGCTTTCATTAAAGTTTATGCCTGAGAATTTATTTCCTAAAATCCAGCCATAAACAAAAAAATATCTGCCATCTATGTAAACGGTCGAATTCCTGCCTAACATGGGATTTCTTTTCCTGTCAAATCTTAAGTCCCTCAATTCAGACGGACTTCTATTTGCGAAAAACATGTGTCGGCTCTCGCTTATTGCCAATTCGCCTTCATATACTACTGTAGTGGCATTGGTACGCAAATTGTTAAAAATCGTCTGAAGATCTTCGATGTCTACCTGCCACGGCCTGAATATGCCGAAATACTGCCTTAATTCACGTGAAAATTTATTTGCTGCAAGGTCCGAATTTGAGATTGCAATAGGAACCTGATTATCCCTTAAATTCTCCAGAGGATTTTCATCCCCTATCAATGTAAAATCCTGCCCATCAACAACTCCGTCAATAGAGTCAAGAACAACCCTGAATGGCTGGAATCTTCTTGCGTAATCCCTTCCAATTTTGAATACTCTCTGTAAATCCGGCCTGTTTCCAGTGTATGATGGAAGCATCTCTTTTTCAATTTCCTCCTGAGTTGGAGGCCTTTTGGTTATACCCTTTTTTAGCTCTCTTTCAAGGCTCTGGATCCTCGTTTTATCCTTTTCCAGTATTTCTATGATTACCGGCGGCAAGTCTTTTTGGTCTGCGAACAAATATCCTCCAAAATACCTCAGGAAATCATCCAAGATTCTTCCCTTTGACTTGGTCATTATCAAGACCGGCTTGGCATAATTATCTGGCATATTGTTTCCTCCCGAATATCACTCCTTTTTTACACCTATAACTAACAAAATAAGAACTAGTTTCACTTTTTATGAAGACAACCAACTCTCGCCATTTAAATCAGTTTTATAGTAAAAAGTGCTTATATTTAAACTTTTCTGTTATTTCTTATAAGTGGTTAAAATAGAAATATTTTTAAACAAAATTCAATTTGCATGATATATGGAGCCTGGAATTATATTGCATGGCGGAGCGCGTAAATCCCAGGGAGAAAGGGATGAATTTGAAGTGAATTTTGTAAAAGATTATGCTGCAAAGACTTATAAGCTGTTAAAGAAAGGTATGAGTGCAGTAGATGCTATTGAAATTGCTATTGTCCTAATGGAGAATAACCCCACATTCGACGCAGGCACAGGCTCTTATGTCCAGTATGATAGAAAAGTAAGGATGACTGCAGTAATGATGGATTCACAAAGGGTATTGCCTTATGGTGTTGTGAATGTAGAGAATGTTAAGAATCCTATATTAGGGGCCAAGCTTTTAAGGGATATAGGGCAGATATTGGGCGGCTCGGAGGCTACCTACTTTTTAAGAAAGCATGGATTTGAACATTACAATCCCATAAGGCCAGAATCGTACGAATTCCCAAAGCCAATTGTAGATGGGCCCAAGCCAGGCTACTTAACAAGCCCCACTACAGTTGGAGCTGTTGCAATTGATATATGGGGCAATATAGCTGCTGCCACCTCTACAGGCGGCGTGGGAGGCGAAACCCCGGGAAGGATTGGCGATGTTGCTACAACTGCAGCAACCTACGCTAATAAGGTTATTGGAATCTCGTCTAGTGGAAAGGGAGAGTATAATCATGCTGTTGGCCTAGCACAGGCAATCAGGACAAGAGTAGCAGACGGGTTAGAATTGGAAGATGCTGTCAAAAAAACTTTTGATGAATTAAAGGAATTGGGATCCAAAGCAGGAGTAATTGCCATACATAAAAAATATGACGAGCAGATTATAATAAAGCCATTTTTCAATACAGAAACAATGATATGGGCTTCTATGCTCAAAGATGAATTAAAACATACTTTTTCGTAATATTTTTTATTTCAATTTCTTATAAAAATTATTTTCATTAAGCAGCACAACGCCAATTCTCTTTGCCATTTTCCTTTGCTCTTTGTTATTATATCCCCACGTTGCAAGAAAACAATTCACGCCGAGCTTTATGATTTCTGGAAAATGGGAAACCTGGTCGTCAACAAAATAAATATCAGAAAATTCTGCATTATAGCTATTTTTAATAAACTCTATTTGCTTGACTTTGTTGGTGCTTATACTGCTGTCTGCTATTGCCCTGACAGGAATTTTGTTTTTTTTCAGAAAGCCCTTGATGCTTTTTTCATTGTTGTTTGTTGCAATGGTTATGATATATTTTTTGCTTAATTTTTTAATTGAATTTGTTATATTGTATGGGGAAATAAATTTAAGGTATCTTCCATAATTTTTCTGGAAAGCATACCTTTCATTGTAAAAATAGTTTACGTATTTATGATAGCAATTAATTAGCTTATTTCTGATTTTATTATACTCATTCTGGTTTTTTATTCTAATATTGTTTTCAATGATACGGAGCATGACATAATAGCAAAAGGCATCAACGACATAAGGCCTCAGTCTTTTATACTCATTAACGATTTTTTTATTACCAGCAGAGTTGGTACCAAAAATCTTCGATTTTTGAGTATTTTTTATTAATTTATTAAAATTGCCAAAAGTAAATCTTTCTTTATTGAATAGTTTTGTATTTTTGTTTAATCTTAAATACGCATTAAACCCTACTGCAAGGCATTCAAGCTGCGAATCCGCAATAACGCCGTCATAGTCCAAAGCCAGAATCTTCATATTATACCATCTCCAGCAAATCGCTCAGGCCGCTTATCCTTAAGTCAGCCATTATGTTATAGCCTATTACAAAGCAGCCTGCGGCTCTTCCGGCAATAATGTCATTTTTAGTGTCGCCAACCAAAATTGCCTCATCAACATTTATTTTCAGCCTTTTGCATGCCTCAATGATTTCATCAGGGTATGGCTTGTCTTTTTCGACCTCATCGCCGCAGACAATTGCGTCAAAATAATCTTTGATTTTATGGTATTCTAAAGTTTTTTTCACAGATTTTTTGTAGGTATTTGTTACAAGCCCGATTTTCAGCCTTTTTTCCCTTATTTTCTGCAGGACTTCTTTTGCATTTGGCATTAATTTTGTGCTTTCTGTAAATTTATAAAATTCTTCAATATAAATTTTCCCCATTTCCCCAACGCTTTTATTTTTAAAATATTTTTTTGCGTCGCTTTCAACAGAGCCTCCCCAGACTTTTTTTGCAAACTCTTTCTCGCTTATTTCCGGCAGGTTGAATTTTTTCCTTGTGCTGTTGAAAACCTTGAGCCAAGCTTCTTTTGAGTCCAGAATAACGCCGTCCATGTCAAAAATTACAGCCTTAATTTCCCTTTTCTTTTTGGGCATGAGCATCTCATTGTACTTTCTCTGGCCTACAAAAACCCAGTAGATTGCAAATATTGCAATTATTGACAGAATTAAAGTCAGGTAGCTGTTCATTTTTTGCCCTTGTAGCGGCCCCTGCTCTCGACAGCATCAAGCCTTTTTATTATTGCACCCGAATCTTTTGCGTATTTCCCGTAGCCTTTTAAGGCTGCTTTAAAGCAATTTTCCCATATATTATAGTGCTTTGACTCCAATGCCTCTTTTAGTAAATGCAGGTCAACTGCCTTGTCCTCGATTTTTTCAGAGAAAAATGACAAGCCGAAGTCAATAAAGTAAATCTCTTTGCCTAAAAACATATTTGAGGTTGTTAAGTCCCCATGTATAATGCCTTTGTTGTGCAAAATGGCAACTTTTTTCCCGATTTCTTCTGACAATTCGTAATAGCTCTTTTTTTCCAGGACATTTTTCAATAACTTCCCTTTAATAAACTCCATTTTGATTGTATCTTTTTCATTGTTAAAAATCAATTTTGGCGCAGGAAAGCTTATTTTTTTTAATTCCCCTAAAATTTTGGCTTCCCTCCTGGTTCGGGACTTCCTCAGCTTTTCGTCTATCTCTCTCAGCCTGTATTTTTTGCTGAATCTGTCTTTAATCACTTCATTATCTTCCAAAAAAAGCTTTGATTCAGCTCCCTGGGCTATCAGGCTTTTCATAATAAAAGCGAATAGAAGATTATTTATAATTGTTTTTATTACCATAATCTAGTAGAATAAGTATTGTTAAAACAGAGGAATAAATATGCTACCCACAAGAAATGATCTTACTAAAATTGTTAGTGATGCCTATAAATACCTTGGAATTGCATTTCCAGATTTTTGTATTGGGGTAGCTCTAGGTGTAATGGGCAATGATCTTAAGAAGGGAACAATAGGCCATAAAGGGGCTATTAGCACTATAAGCGCTCTTTTTGATTATTTTGTTTGGTGGGAGGCCAGTAAAATCTCGAATCATAAATTTTTTGAGGATAGGCTATATGCTTCACCTGCATTCGGTATTGGTCTATATTCGGGCTTGTATATTGGTGATTACCTAAAGGGTATGTAATAAAAAATAGCCCCGGGCAGATTCGAACTGCCGTCAGAGCCTTTCTTCAACATTAAGTTGCCAGAGGGCCCTATGCTTCGCCTTCCTTTTAGGGGAATTTGACCGCTACACCACGGGGCTATAATCAATAGAAATTAGCTGATATTATAAAAACATTATTAAAATTTATTCTTCCTGGGCTTCTTTTTTTGCTTTCTTGGCTTTTGCCTTAGGGGCTTTTTCCTCAGCAGCAGCTTTTTCTTCATTGGCTTCTTCAGCAATAGTTTCCTTGATTTCTTCTGCCACTTCCCCCGCAATTTCATTCGGCTCTTCTTTCACAGCAGCCCTTTCTTCCACGTGCTTTTTTCCCTTGTCAATATACATGGCCCTGATTTCGCATATCCTCAAGGGGTAAATCTTTTTTAGGGCGTCCCTTAGCGAACTTTGCAGCTTGTGGTTTACCAAATCATTAATCAAATTATCATAGCTCATCTGATTTACAGTCTTTACAAGAAAATCAACAGCGGTTTTTATTATATTTGCGGTTACGGAGCCTTTTGTGTTTGAAATCGCAAACATCAAGGGCTTTATCCTTACATGCTTGCCGTCAGATGTGGCGCATACAAATGAAAGGTCTATCTTTTCGCTGCTCCTTCTGGTCATCCTTCTTGCGGAAGCGGGCATCATATGGTAGCCTATGACTTCCGTCAATGCCTTGCCGTCCTCGACTTTTGTCACAATAAAATCAATGCTTATGTTCTGCCTTTTCACATCGCCAGTCAGGCTCATGAGGTTCTGGGTTATTGTTTTTCCCACCATTGCATTCTGATCATAGACTGTAGTTTCGCCTAAAACAGCGCCCCTGAATATTTTCGGGGCTATTATAGGATACCAGTTCTTCTTCTTTATCTTTGTTGAAACAACTTTTGCCTCTGCCATATTGGTTGAGGAAAAGAAATTGATTTATAAAGGTTACGGTTAAAAAATCGGAATAGTTTTTATAACATTAAAAAATAAAAATAAGGGGGAATAGATTGATTCTTGCTCTTAATTCTTTTCATGATGTTCCCCCCCCTTGCGAATCTTTTAGTTAAAGAGCAACTGTATGCGCCTTATTGTTAAATGTTGACAGGTGGGTGGAGGGCATCAGTTTTCCATAAAGTGCAAAGGAATTGTACCCTCCCTTTTTAAGTAGAATAATAACTAAAATTAATCAAACATCCAGATTAACGACTTCCCTTGCATGTTTCTGTATAAAATCCCTTCTCGGCTCAACCTGGTCGCCCATCAGCAAAGTGAATATCTTATCAGCCTCGATTGCATCTTCCAAGGCCACTTTCAGCAAAGTCCTGTTTTCAGGGTTCATTGTGGTTTCCCATAACTGCTCAGGATTCATCTCTCCCAGGCCCTTGTACCTTTGCATGGAAACATTTTCCCTGCCGATTTCCTTAAAAAGCTGCTCCAGCTTCTCGGCATTGTAGATGTAATGCGTCTTTCTGTTTTTCACAACCTTGTATAATGGCGGCTGCGCGATGTATATATAGCCGGCTTCAATCAATGGCAGCATGTGCCTGTAAAAAAAGGTAAGCAGCAATGTTCTTATATGGGCGCCGTCAACATCGGCATCAGTCATTATTATAATTTTATGGTATCTTGCTTTGTTAACATCAAATTCCTCACCTATGCCCGTGCCAAGGGCAGTTACAAGAGTTATTATCTCCTCGTTCTGGAATATTTTTCCGAGCCTTGCCTTTTCTACATTAATGATCTTTCCCCTTAAGGGCAGTATTGCCTGGAATTGCCTTTTCCTGCCCTGCTTGGCCGAGCCTCCGGCGCTGTCGCCCTCAACAACGTAAATCTCTGTCTTGCTTGGATCATTTTCAGAGCAGTCTGCCAGTTTTCCCGGCAATGAATGGCTGTTTAAAGCCCCTTTTCTTCTTGTCAATTCCCTTGCTTTCTGCGCCTCTTCCCTTGCCTTTGCGGCAATCAGCATCTTATCAATTACTACCCTTGCTATGGATGGCTTTTCCTCAAGAAAGCTGCTTAGCTTTTCGGTGACAATTGAATCAACAAGGCCCTTTACTTCAGAATTTCCGAGCTTCATCTTTGTCTGGCCTTCAAACTGCGGCTCCTGTAGCTTGACAGAGATTATAGCTGTGAGACCTTCCCTTACATCCTCGCTCGTTAATTTAACATCCTTATGGAGCTTTTCAGCATAATTGTTCATCGTCCTTGTCAATGCAGTCTTAAAGCCGATTAAATGCGTGCCTCCTTCCTGGGTGTTTATGTTGTTTGCAAACGAAAAAATATTCTCCTGGTAGGAGGAGTTGTACTGCATCGCTATCTCCACAAAAGTGCCGTTTTTTTCCTTTTGGAGATAGATTGCCTGGTGTAATGGATTTTTGTTGCTGTTAAGGAATTCAACAAAAGAAACTAAGCCGCCTTCATAGATAAAAATATGCTTTTTATTTGTCCTCTCGTCAAAAATTGTTATATCCAGTCCTTTATTGAGGAAGGCAAGCTCCCTTAATCTGCTTGCAAGAGTGTCAAAATGGAACTCCGTTTCCGGAAAAATCTCATTATCAGGCAGGAATGTTACTTTTGTCCCTGTTTCATTGCTTTCCCCAACTATTTCCAGCTCTGTTACTGGCTTTCCCTTTTCATATTTCTGCTGGTAAACCTTTCCATTTCTTTTGACTTCAACAATCAGTTCTTTTGAGAGTGCATTTGTCACAGAAATTCCGACTCCATGCAATCCTCCTGAAACCTTGTAGACTTTTTTGTCAAATTTTCCGCCTGCGTGCAGCTTTGTCATCACAATTTCAACAGCAGGCCTGTTGAATTTTGGATGCATGTCAACAGGAATGCCCCTACCATTGTCCATTACGCTGACAAAATTATTTTTATGTATAACCACAATTATCTTTGTGCAATGGCCGGCTAAAGCCTCATCAATTGAATTGTCAACAGCCTCGTAAACCAGGTGGTGCAGGCCATATAGCCCAGTGTCTCCAATGTACATTGAAGGCCTTTTCCTTACTGCGCTTAATCCTGCAAGAACCTGTATGTCCTTTGCTCCGTACTCTTCCTGCTTCTGCACTTGCTCTTCCATTTTAGTTTTTTAACTAAATTTTTATTTTTTAACAATGAAATTTTTAGATTTAGACGCTAAAATCAATAAGAAATTAATATGCAGAAATATATAAATGTTTCTATTTAAATTTTGGCTCCAGAAGGCTTGTAAAGGTAGAATTTGAGGGTTTTGGGGATTTGTTATTATTGATTAAATAGGGGTAACTAGAATTTTTTGATTTATAGCTTATCCCGATTTGGTATAATAAGCCCCCTTAAGGCTATAATAACAAAAACCAAAAGATTTAAATATTATGTATACAATACTATATTATTGAATACATATTAAAATGGGAACTACTATAACAACAAGAGTGCCGGATGAAATAGCGAAAGATATAGATTTTTTTACAAAACTTGAGAAGCTGGATAGATCCACTTTGACAAGAAGGTTATTAGCAGAGGCTCTTGAAGAGCATAAAATAGATTACGCTCTAAGAAAGTACAAAGACAAGGAAGTCTCTCTGTGGAAAGCCGCAAGAATTGCGAATGTTCCTTTATCAAGAATACTTTTAATTTTGAAGCAGAAAAAGATACCATTCAATTATTCTGAAAAAGACTTGGAAGAAGACATTAAAGCCGCAGATAACTACAAAAAATGATTGTTTCTAATGCAACCCCATTAATTTACTTGGGTAAAACGGGCTATTTATTTCTTCTAAAAAAGCTGTTTGGAAAAGTTCTGATTGTAAAAGAGGTTTATGAGGAAATATTGAAGCAAAAAAACTCTAAAGAGGCAATTTTATTAAAAGAGTCAATTAAAGAAGGCTGGGTAATTATAGAATATGCAAAAGCTAAAAGAGAATTTGAAAAATACAGCTGGATTGATATAGGAGAATTAAATTCAATATCTTTAGCCAAAGACAAAAATTTACTGATTTTAATAGATGATGAGACTGCAAAGCAGATAGCTGGAATAAATAAAGTAAAAGCTCATGGAACATTGTTTGTCTTAAAATTGGCGTATAATAAAAAACTAATTGCAAAAGACGAAACAGTAAATATTCTGAATAATATGCTGGATTGTGGCTTTTACCTTTCAGGAAAGATGTATAGCGATTTTGTTAATAGTTTGGACTAAAACTTTCTAGAAAAAATCACATAAAACAACCCAAAAGGCTTGTAAAGGCAGAATTTCAGTGTTTCAGAATACAAAGAATCAGGGCAATGTGGCCTATTCCGGGGCAAAATTTTAGTGAGTCGCAAGCCGAGTATGTGGAAGGCTAACTGGAAATAGATATTTTAGAGATCAAAGAGATATAAAAATCTAAACTTTTATAATGTACTTCTGGTTAAACAGGTTTATGCATGATATTGAAGTCCAAAATCTTGTAAAAACCTTCAGGGAAAAAGGCAAAGTCATAACTGCGGTAGATGGCATTTCTTTCAGTGTCAGGAAAGGGGAAATTTTTGGATTGCTTGGCCCAAACGGCGCTGGAAAATCAACAACAATAAACATGCTCACAGGATTGCTTGAGAAAGATTCTGGAACAGTTAAGATTCTCGGATTCGAGCCAGAAAAGAATTGGGAATTTGTAAAGAACAGCTCAAATGTGGCAACTGCTTACTCCTGGCTTTCTGACGTGCTTTCAATAAGGCAGAACCTAAGGGTTTATGCAAGGCTCTATGGCGTAAAAAACCATGAGCAGAAAATCAATGAATTGCTGGAATTGTTTGAATTGAAGGACATCGGGGACAGAAAAATAATCAGGTTAAGCTCAGGAGAAAATACTAGAGCGGTGCTATGCAAGGGATTGATAAATAGCCCAAAAGTTTTGTTTTTGGATGAATGCACGGTAGGATTGGATCCTGACATCGCGGACAAGACAAGAAGCATAATAAAGGGCTATCAGCAGAAAAACGACTGCACAATTCTTTTTACTTCCCACTATATGTATGAAGTCGAGGAGCTGTGCGATAGGATTGCCTTCATGTCCGATGGCAAGATCATAAGCATTGACACAAGCTCCAATCTTAAAAAATTAATAAAAAAGCATACTGTTGAGATTGCAGTAAAGAAAGACGTCAAGCTTCTTAAGGAATTTCTTAAGACAGAAGGGGTTGATATTATTTTTGAGAAAGACAACGGCATAGTGTTTGAGGTCACAACCGAGAAGGACAAAATGTACAAGATAATAAGCAAAATTTTTCATAAGGGATTCATGCTAAGCAATCTTCATGTCAAAGGGCCTACTTTGGACGATATATTTATTAAAATAGCCAGACGAAAATGAAAATACACAGGATTAATGCATTATTGCTGAAATATTATTACATCACCATAAACAGGGTTGACAGGCTTTTTGATATAATCTACTGGCCTGTGCTTGACCTGTTCATCTGGGGCTTCACAGCGCTATACATACAAAAATTATCAGATGTCAATGTGTTGAGCATGCTGATGGGCGCAGTCATCTTGTGGGTATTTGTATGGAGGGCGTCGCAGGACATTGCAGTTTTTGTCCTTGAGGATTTTTGGTCCAGAAACCTTTACCACCTGTTTACATCCCCGGTAAGATTAAGTGAGCATTTAGTTTCAATAATCATAATTGGATTTCTAAGGGCTTTGGCTACTTTTGCACTCATGTGGGCTGTTGGAATGGTATTCTATGCTTTTAATATACTGGATATTTCGCCATTGCTGATATCCTTTTCAGTATTGCTATTGACAATATTTGGCTGGGCAATCGGGTTATTTGTGGCTGCATTCATATTCAGGTTTGGGCAGAGAATACAGGTAATGGCATGGAGCGTTACTTTTTTGCTGTCCCCTTTTGCATGCGTATTTTATCCTTTGTCTGCATTGCCTGAGTGGGCAGCAAGAATAGCTTCGGTTATTCCGGCCACTTACGTTTTTGAAGCTTTAAGGGCAATGATAAATGGAATTCCGGTAAATCAGGCAGGCTTATTGTATTCCTTAATATCAAGCATTATTCTGTTTGTTGCAATGGCATTTTTCCTTCAGCAATCATTCATAAAATCGAAAAAGACAGGATTATTGGCGAAAGGGGCTTAAAGGCAAAATTTTGGGGTTTTGGGGATTGATAAATATTAATTGTACATCAATAGAAATATATTTAAAGAAGTTAGCCTTTTAATCCTTTAAAATGGCAAGAGAAACAATTACAATACCTAAAAAAGAGTATGAGATCTTAGTTAAATGCAAGCATATTGTTGAGTCTGATTTTGAAGAAAAATTCTCTGAGCAATTTATAAGGGAAATTAAAGAAAGCGAAGAAGCTTACAAGAGAGAGGAATTTGTAAGGGTTAAGAGTTCTCAGGAAAGAAGGAAGCTTTTCGATTCTTTGTAATTAAGATGGCTTATAAAGAAACATTAACAAAACCTTTCTTAAATGATGTTAAGGATATCAAGAAAGATAAAGCTCTGCTGGAAAGACTGCACAAAAAGATGGACGAAATTTTGGCAAATCCAGAGCATTATCCTGCCAAAAAGTATGAGCTAAAAGGCAAAAGAGCTGCTCACATTGGCTCATTCGTAATAGTCTTTGAGATTAAAGGCGATGAAGTTATCTTCTGGAAATTCAAGCGCCATGATTTTGCTTATGAGTAGGGCAATTAGTTAAATAATCCTTAATTAAAAAGCTGAATTTCATTTATCCTCAAACTGGCTCATCAAGTCTGTATAATTCTCAAAACTGAACCTGTTAAAAAAGTCCTCAAAGTCATGCTCTTCAGAGGGCTTTTTCTGGCTTATCATTTTAACCACCTCCAACCTTGCTGTCTAAGTAACTGTATCTTTCATCTGCGCCCATCATTAAATGCTCGCAGTCCCTGCATATATGGGGGTCATGCAAAGCGCTTTTCCTGATTATAAAGCCGCAGCTTATGCACATATTCTGTCGCATCTTCTGCCCCCCTACTCAAGCGCCTCTTCATAGCCTCTCATAAAGGCTTCCTCATAAGGGCTTAGCTCATCATCTTCAAGAAGAAGGTCCCTTGCATTCTTTGAGTAGATGTTTTCTCCATCGATAGAGTAATCTATTTCCTCATCAACAACCTCTTCTTTTTCCATATGCCCACCTCCACTTTTTTATTAACTATAGTTAATGTAAGTAGAGAAATATATATACTTAACCTATATAATATATATAAAATTAATAGATATATGTTAAATAAAAAATATATTATAGCATATAAAAGCTTATATACTCCATATGCTTGATAATCTTAACAAATATTTTGCTTAAAAAAGAAGCGGGTGGATAAAATTTACAGAAAACTCATTAGTTTCGGGAAAGGCAGTTATATCCTAACCATGCCAAAATCCTGGGTTGAGAAAAACAAATTAAAAAGAGGCGACATAATAAATGTTGATGAAGGCTCCGCAGACCTTGTTCTTTCCCCCAACGCCTTAACAGAAGGAAAAAAATCCAAAGAAATCACCATTGAAGTTGATGATAAAAGCCTTGATCTCATAAAAGCGGAAATTGTCTCTGCTTACTTAAATAACTATGATGCAATAGATGTCATGGGCAAAGAGCTTGAAAAGCACATAATCAAAGTGAAGGAGATTGTAAGAAGCCTGACAGGGCTTGAGATAATGGAGCAGACTTCGACAAGGCTTGTTGCAAAAGATTTGATTGATATTAATGATATTTCCATCCAGAACATAATAAGGAGGATGGACATGATCACAAGGGCGATGATTGATGATGCCATACTATGCTTGGATGGAAAATGCGGCTACCAGAGCATAGAGCATAGAGACGCTGATGTCAATAGGTTGTATTATCTGGGATTTAGAACCATTAAGAATGCCATGGGCAATCCCATGATAGCCAAGAAGCTTGGAATGAGCAATTGGGAGCTGCATTCCAGCAAGATGGTACTTTCAAGGATTGAGGAAATTGCCGACAGGCAGAAAAGGATATGCAGGTTCTTAAGCCAGGTTGACTTCGACGACAAAACCTTAAAAGAATTAAAAGATATCTATAGGAATTTTGGAGACAGCTATCTGGAAGTTATGAAGGCTTATTATACAAATGACAGGGATATGGCCTATAAAATAGAAATTACAAATAAGGACAGGATTCTGGCATGCGAAAAATTCCTTGAGAAATGCGCCTGCGAAGGGCATGGCAAAAAAGCCGGATTATACTGCCAATGCGTCCCGACTGCAAAGGCAATGGAATACTTAAAGGCGATGTCAACGTTCATAAAGCATATATCAAGAATAGTAATAAGCCTGGATTAATACCCTTCAAAAGAAATCTTTTTGTTATTTTTTTCCAAAACAGTTACTGTCTTATTGCTTTTTCTCACTTCCCCGACAATTTTGCCTTCTTTTGCAATCTGCAAAATTTTATCTGCATCATTTTTCCTGCATATTATGAAAAATCCCATTCCCATGTTGAATGTCTTGTACATCTGCTCATCAGAAAATCCGGATTCTTTCTGCATCAGGCCAAAAATCGGCTGGGGTTCAAGGGGGTTATTTATCCTGAATTCGAAATTTCCCTTTATTCTGTTAAAATTTTTTAGTCCGTAGCCTGTATTGTTTATCCCGATAATCTCATGATTTTTGGCTATCTTTGCAATAATCTGTGTGTAAATTTTTGTCGGCTGCAATAAAATTTTTCCGATTGTTGAGTTATCAAATTTAGAATTTAAGGAAAATTTGCCTTTATACAAATTTTTGAATTCTTTTCTTGTCTCAAAATCCCCATCCAATAAATGATGCCTTAAGTCAGTGTAGCCGTTGGAATGGGGGCCTGAGCTTGGCAGTGCAATTATCCTGTCTCCTGCTTCAATCTTCTGCTTTTTTATCCTATTTTTTTCAACAAAGCCAATCATGCAGCCCGCTATGTCAAAGCCATAGCCTTTTTTTGCAGATGAAATCAATTCATTCATGGAAGCAGTTTCCCCTTTTCCAAAATTGATTCTTATGGAATTTCTTAAAATTTCCGAGGCATCGCATTGATTTAATCCCCTGACAATACCCTCAATTATCTTTTTTGTTATCAGTTCTTCCTGGATTTTGTCCTGGCATGCAAGATAGTCCATAAAAAGAAACGGGCTTACTGCGCCCAAAGTTGCAAGGTCGTTTGCGCACATTGCAACAAGGTCAATTCCTATTGTATCAAATTTTTGCATTGCCTCAGCAATTATTATCTTTGTCCCAATGCCGTCTATAGCAGTTGCAACATAATGCTCTGGAACAGCCTTGCTTTCGTAAAGCTCTGCAAACATGCCCCTGCTTTCTTTCAGCATATCTGCCTTTAAGGAAGAAGGAATTGCCTTTTTGATTGCATCAACTGCCTTTGACTCTTTTTTCTGGTAAGTCATAGGAAAAAAGAACTAATAGCGGTTTATAAAGATTTCTTTGCTAACAACTGCTGCTCAACCATGGTTTCAGGCACTACTCGCCAACCACGGGCCATACGGAAAAGCTCAGATGGTGTTAGGACAGCCATAGCCTCTTCCCATAATTTAGGCCTTGCTCCAGAACTTAACTCGCTTAAGGTTACTTTTTGATTTATTGGGTCGTAATCTAAGATTATTGTAGATAAGAATGGGCATTCATATTTTCCTACAGCCTCAGGATCCAACTTATAAGTAATTAAGCCTCTTCCGCGCCTCAGAACTCTTTCAAAACCCAGTAAGTTATAAGCCCTAAATAACATAAGAAGTTCTTCTCTGCTGCCCTTTTCAAGCACAGACAGCTCCTCTGCTATTAAACCATGCAATCCGCCATTAGCCGTAAGCCCTCCTCCTTCGGGCACGGCTTTAGCTACAAATTGCCTATTTCCCGCGTAACCCGGCATTCCTTTTAAGCCATAAACCATACATTAAGTATTTGAGAAGTATATATAAACTTAACCCCTTTTAAGGGATAAAAAAAGAAACTTACTCAATAGCAATTCCCTTCACAAATGGCATAGGGACCGGATAATCCCTTGGCTCCTCATACGGCAGCTCTATTTCATTGAGGCTCTCTATGCTGTCAATATCGTTCATCTTAATCTTCTTTGCAGATATTGTGTAAAGCACATTGCCCATGTACAATGACCTTCTTACAGCATTGGGGCTGCCATAGTATGCATCATCATCTGCCTTTTCAGCATGGGTTACTTTGCCTTTTAGCTCAAATCCATCCTCTTTTGTAAGCCCGAATGCATAGGCGCCCTGCCATACATCATTCCTATAATAGCCGTACTTTGAGTCATAGTACCTTCCCTTAACCTCCCTTACAGGTATGACAAGTATATTCTTTTCCCTGTCGAAAAGGAATGCCTTGTGCTCATTCAATGCTTCTGAATCAGTGCCTTGCTCTCCGATTTCGTACTTGTCTAGCTGCTTTGGATTTTTAACATCAGAGACATCAAACAATGCCAGCTTCACCCCTTTTGTTGAAATTCCGCCCCACTCATTGCCTTCTGTTTCCTTTCCTATGCCTATTATTGTATCTTCATCATAAGGGTGCAGGTAATTTGAAAAGCCCGGTATCTTCAATTGCCCGAGTATTTTTGGGCTTTCCGGCTCTGAGAGGTCAATAACAAAAAATGGATCAACATTCTTGAAAGTAACCATGTAAAGCCTGTCTCCAATGAACCTTGCTGAATAAATTCTTTCCTCAGGAGCTATGTCCTCAAGCTTTCCTATGACTTCCATATCGCTGTCAAGCACAAAAACATTGTTGTACATTGTGCTTTCCCTTGCATAGACATAAGTTGTTGTTGTGACCCTTAAATTGCCTTCTTTTTCGTCCATTGAAAATTGGTTTAAAAGATAGCCTGGAACCTCACCGTCTGCCTCATGCCTTATCTTTCCTTCATTTATTGATATTCTGTGGATTACTGTTTTTCTTCTCTCCTGCTCGAGCTTCAGCTCATATTCTTCCACTGCTTTTTCTATTTTTTCTATCAAAGCTGTTTTTTCCTTTTCCTCCATGCTGTTGTACATATCTTCCAATACCAAGGAAATTTTCTCCCATTTCTCATATTGGTCAAGCCCCCTGTCAGAGTTTATTTCATTAATCATGTTTTTTGCATCAGCTGGCAGCAATGGCAGCACTACCTCAAAAAACCTGTCTTTGTTGTGGCTTTCGTAATAGCCGAATGGCACATTTTTCTGGTAGGCAAGGTATATGTTGCTTTCAGACACATATAATGTGCTGCTGTCTCCCAGCATGAAGCTCTCGGCATTTATGCTAAGCTCATTTATATTGAAAGATGCTATTGTATGGAAAGTATATGAGTTAAAAGGCCTTGGGAAATAAAAAACAGAGGGGCTTGCTATTACCTTTCCGGATTCCCTTAAAACAGGCATGTCAACATAATTGCTGAAATAATAAACATTCTCCTTGGCTATGAAGTAGATGTAATCGCCTATCATCCTAGACTGGTAATAATAACCGCTTACGTCAAAGTCTTTTTCAAGAACCGGCTTTTCCCGGTTTTGTATGTTGAATACAATTGCATGCGTTTTCTGGGTGTATCTCGGCCTTGGAACAAAATCATATTCGTCTATTGCCAAAACCTGATCGTCGCCTTCAGCCATCACAACCAGCACATCCTTGTTTACAAACATGTCCCTTGGCCTGCCTTTTATTTCAGTCTCTGAAAGTATTTCGGCATCTTCTGCAGGATAAGCATCAACAATTACAAGCTTGTTTCCTGACAATGTATAGATGTATTTTCCGTCATTTTTTACAAAATCCGCTTCGTCCACGCCTTGCACCTGAACATTGGTCTGTGAGTAATCTGCTGCTCCTGCTGTCGGCGCTGCTGCTTTTGATGCGGTTGAATCCATGTCAGCCTCTTCCACTGCCATCATCACTCCCCTGCCTGCAAATCCACCATAATAATTCCCTGATGTACTCTGGCTTTGCTTCAGGAATTCAATGACTTCCTTTGAAGAGGAAAATTTTTTCAACTCCTCAGAGGCCTCAAGCCCAGTGCTTGTTTTCCCGGAGCTTACAGGCTCTTTTGGAGCGCAAGCTGCCAAAACTATCATTAAGGACAAAAAGACAAAAATGCCGATTCTCGCGTTTTTTTTCATTTCTTTCACCTTCTGACTATGATTTTTATCTATACTCACGGACAAAAATAATTAGGCAATTGTTGTCCGTTCGTAATACAAAGAAAACCTTATGGTTTTCGAGTGTTCGAAAATCTACGATTTTCGACAAGCAAAAGAAATATACCTTGTCTAAAAACTTGTGTCTTTTGCTATATGCAAATGTGTAAGATAAGCTTATTTAAATACCCATTGATAGCTTCAAACTGGATTGAAGTTATTCTTTCTTTCTTATTGCTGAAATTGCCACGTACAACAAAAGTGCAAAAGCCGCCCCCAGCAAAAACCATAATGCTATATTCTGCCATATTACTGGCGTAACTTCAGCAGCAGGCATCATTGCAGCTGCTGCCTCGTCAAATGCGGCTTCAAGCGGCGCTGACTTTGCAGCTATCTGTATCATTTCCGGCTGTGCAGGCGGAGTGCTGCCAAGGTATTTTGAAACCAATTGTATTATTCCTGCAGCGCCTAATGCTATCAATCCTACGGGAAGTATGCTCTTTAATTTTTGTGTTATGCCTGTTACCTTCTTTGGCGTTATTATTATGTATTTATTTGCCAGTTTGTAATGGTTGACTTCCCTTCCCTTCGGGCTGTAGTGGAATTCCTCAGACTCTATGAGCTTTGCGTCCATCAGCTGCTGCAGGTTATAATGTACTGTAGAGATAGGAATATTAAGCTTAGCGGCGAGCTCTGATTCAGTAGCCTCACGCTCTGAGAGGTAGTCAAGTATCTTCCTGCAGGAGTCATTGCTTACAATATTTGCTACTTTCTTTGCCTGCGAATCCTCCAGAGACAAGAGCAAAAAATTCTTTGCCATAAAAACCTAGTTGGAATTCAATTATAAATACTTTTCCAAAGCTTCAAGCTGGATTGAAGTCATATCTTGCCGGTTTTTTATAATAAATTGCATTAATTTTAAGATAAAATTTAACATGTTCGCTCCGCTCACCATGTTTACACTCGGCGAAAATTTGCCCGCCACTAAATTTTCACCTCGAAATTATACAATATAAATAGGCGAGGCGTTGTGATGTGCTTGACAGCAACGCCTCGCACTAGAATTGCGGAGCGTATTGAAAATTAAAAGGCGGGTAAAGAAAAAATATTTTATGGCTATTTTAATCAAAAAGTTTATAATCCTAGTTTTACTAGCAACTCCCATGGCCTTGGAGAATATACTGGAAATAAATGCTGCGATACTGTTTCAAAAAGATGGGAAAAAAGCTTCGCTTCCGCAGATTATTGAGGATTTTCTCAGCGGGGAAAAGGGCTTTTCCGGATTTAAAACTAAGCTGAAAGAGGAAAAAAGCCCTGAAAATGATTTTTTGCAGGGCAAGGATTTACTTGAAAAAGGGAAAAAAGCAGCATACAGCCCTTTCAGGCAGTTCAGTGATTATATTTCTGCATTCAAAGGCAAATTATACGGGTATTACTCTAATGTAAAAAAAGCGTTTAAGAAAGCAGTTGACGGGGTAGGGTATACTGACAAGCTCATCAAGGAGATAGAGGATTGGGGAACCATCTATTTTACAACTGTTTCCAAAAGGCTGCAAAGGCTTAACCCATTAGGCGCCATGGCGAGGTATATGGAAGAGCTCTGGCTTTATGTGGGGAAGAAGGTAAAGTGACACAAATCAATACGATTAATTCTGTTAGAGGTGAATTGAGAAAAAATTCCAGCCTTAAGGCTAAAAAATCAATGCAGCGCTTTTTTAAGGATGAGATTAAAATGCTGGGCTTGCATTACCCTCAAGTTAAGAAAATCTCAAAAAAATATTATAGGGAAATAAAGGATTGGGATAAAAAAGAATTCCTGTTATTATGCGAAGAATTGCTGAAAAATGGCTATCACGAGGAAAAATTAATTTCATTTAACTGGGCTTTTTATTACAGAGAAAATTACAGCAAAGAGGACTTTAAAATTTTTGAAAGATGGCTTAATGAATATGTGACTGACTGGGCTTTATGCGACCTTTTTGTGCCAAAGACTATGAATTATTTTATAACAAAGTATCCATCTTTGATTAAGGAAACTAAAAAATGGGCAAAATCGAATAATAAGCTTGTAAGAAGGGCTTCAGCAGTATGCTATTTCACGGATGGCGCAGGAATAAGGCCCACTTCGCATAATCTCTCGGATATTTTTGATGTTGCAATGAAATTAATCCATGATAACGAAGATCTAGTTCAGAAGGGCTGTGGATGGCTGCTCAAAAATGCTTCAAAAAGAAGCCAAAAAGAAGTGTTTGATTTCGTCATGAAGCACAAGAATGATATGTCAAGAACAGCTTTAAGGTATGCTATAGAGCTGATGCCTGAAAGATTGAAAAATAAGGCTATGAAAAAAAATTAAATCTTCAATTCTTCCCTCCAATACTTGCAAACCTTCTCGGTTTTTTCAACAGCTATTCCAGTGTATTTTTCAGGATTATCAATTATTTCCAGCTGTTTTTTTGTAAATTTTTTCAGATATTTTTGAAGGTTTTTATCTTTTTTTAATAATTCTAATAATGTTTTTTTTGTTAATGTTGCTTTCAGTGTTAATCGCCTTACTGCCTCATGCGCATCAGGGTGGCCATGCGCCGCCAATAGGATGTACAATGGCTCTGCAATTATCAAATCCCTGTTCAAATCAAAATTTTTCTGCAAATTGTTTTTATCTACTGCCAGGTTTTTCATTGTTTTGTTTAATCTGCTTACGGATATAAAAAACGCAGCCAGAATCTCTGGAACAAAACGCATAGAAGCGCTGTTTGTTAAATCCCTCTGGTGCTCTGAAATCTGGTCAGAGTATAATGTTATGATGCGCGGCATAAACTCCTTCCACATGCTCTTTACATTCTCAAAGTTAATCGGGTTTCTTTTTTGCGGCATTGTGCTGCTTCCAACCTGTTTTGGCTCAAACATTTCTCCTATTTCAGCAATTTCGCTTCTCTGCAAATGCCTCATGTCATCAGCCATGTTGGCTAAAATACCAAAAGCCTCAATTACTGCATTAATATAAGAAACCAGAAATTCAGCTTCGACAATCTGGGTGGACATTGGCGAAGGCTTTAAATTTAATTCACCTAAAACGTCTTTTTCAAACTCTTCAGGGTTTTTGATGAATAATGAAGATGTGTTGTAAGATCCTACAGCGCCGGAGAATTTGCCCCTCAGATCATTTGCGGTTTTTTTGATTTTTATTATTGCATTTCCGAGCCTTGAGACGTACTGCGCAATCGCAAATCCAAAAGTCATGGGAATTGCATGCTGCCCATGAGTCCTTCCTACCTGCAATGTGCCCTTTTCCCTTAGGGCAATATTTATCAGCGTTCTTTCAAAATCAACCAATTCGGGCAGTAAGATGCTGCTTGTGAATTC
>Ga0209343_10002656_pt1 | contig 22911 bp, 26 predicted proteins | sample RifCSPlowO2_02_FD_184026 | JGI IMG/M metagenome (GOLD analysis project Ga0209343, IMG submission 184026) | Groundwater microbial communities from Rifle, Colorado - Rifle CSP2_plank lowO2_0.2 (SPAdes) (version 2) | ecosystem: Environmental > Aquatic > Deep subsurface > Groundwater | place... | reverse complement strand
TCTTTAATTTTCCCCAAGCCCAAAAGTTCCGCCGTTATTTTCTGCCGCTCATCCGTCGAAAGCTCGCGAGTTCTTATCGAAAATCCGACCTCGCCCGCTGGCTGGATAACAACTTGCCCAAAATCCAGCGCTTCCATTTTTTGCCGGACTATGTTTATATCCGGGCGTCCGCCGCCTGTCGGATCAAATTGGGCTTCAATCAGAGATCCGCCCGTAAAATCAATTCCGAATTTCAAGCCGTAAAAAGCAAGCGAAACAATGCTTGCCGCGACTAAGATTATCGAAAATATATAACTGAATTTTCTAATTCTAACTAGCCCCATATAATTTTCGCATTAAACTGTTTTCTTTAAACTCGACCGCGCGCAGAAATGTCCGCGTTATAGTAATCGCGGAGAGCATGCTCAAGACAATGCCCAACCCCAGTGTCAGCGCAAAGCCGGCTACGCTCTGGCTGCCTAGATAGAAAAGTATTATCGAAGTGATTAAGCTTGAGGCGTTGGAATCCCTGATTGAAAGCCAAGCGCGCGAAAATCCTTCCTCAACAGCAATCGCGAGAGATTTTCCTTTTTGCAGTTCCTCCTTCGTCCGTTCGAAAATTAAAATATTCGCGTCAACCGCCATACCAATGGACAAGATAAATCCGGCGATGCCGGCGGAAGTAAGATAAATCGGAATCAATTTAAATAAAGTAAGCGCGAGTGATGTATAAATCAAAAGTGCGACGACAGCGATCAAGCCCGGTAAACGATAGAAAAAAATCAAAAACAGGGCCACTCCGATTAGCCCATAAAGTCCGGCTCTTAGCATGCGGCTCAAGGTATCCGCTCCTAGATACGCGCCGAGGGTTTCTTCTTTAATCAAAGATATCGGGACCGGCAATGCTCCGGAATTAAGGTTTCGGACAAGCTTTTGCGCTTCAGTTCGCGAAAAATTTCCGCTGATGACCGCTTGCCCCTCTTTTATCTCCTCGCGAACGATTGGTATGGAAACCGATACGCCGTCGAGAAAAATCGCAACAGGCTTTCCGATGTTATCTTTTGTTATCTTCGCGAAAAGATCGCGCCCTTCGTTGTTGAAATCAAGGCCGACAGTAGATTCCAAAGTCGTCTGATCATATTCCAATCTTGCTTTCTGTAAAAATCTTCCGGTAAGCTTCGTCGCTTCGAAAGAATTCAGAACTCCCGCCAAATCTTGCGCGTCTTGTTTTTTTTGGAGGTCTTCGATTGTCACACCAGTTTTTAGGGTCTGGAATTCCAAATACGGCGTCTCGCCGATTATTTTTATCGCGTTATCTATGTCAAAAACTCCAGCCAATTCCACAATCAGCCGATCTTCGTCTCCCCTCTTTTTAACCTGAATTATGGGCTCGGACACTCCAAATAAATTAACCCGGTTTTCTATTATGTCGCGAAGTCCCGCCATCGCATCGGATCTTTCTGAATCAGGGATGGAAGAAGTATCGGCTTTATATTCTAAGCTTATCCCTCCCTGCAAATCCGGGCCAAGACTGAATTCCCTTTTTAAAAAATCTGGCGTAAAAGAAAAACTCCCGGCTATATCAAAATACCCCGCCAAAATTCCTAAGATTATAAACAAAACCGCCAGTATCCTCGATTTCCACATATATTGAAAAAGTTTAGCATATCCATTAGGATGGATACAATTTGTATCCTTGAAAGGAAAAAATCACCAATGGCGATAAATCCCAAAGGCTCGATCGCGGCGGCCGTAGACGAAAACAACGTTTTAGGAAGAAAGGGGCGTAGCAGTCTTTTGTGGCATCTTAAAAAAGATTTGGAGCATCTCGCGAAACTCGCGGCTGGGAAAATAATTATTTGCGGAAAAGAAACGCTGGCTTCTCTAATCGCAAACGATAGCGGAGTACTTAAAACGGCTGCGAAAGCGGTGTTTCTGTCAAAAAACGCGTCTATTTTTTCAGACTTTTACCGCATCCCAATCGAACAAGCTACCTCCTTTGATCAAGCCTTGTTGCTAGCCGGAGATAGAGAAGTTATAGTGCTCGGCGGTCCACGAGTATACGCTGAGGCGATAAACTATATGAATATACAAACCATTCATCTGACAATCGTACACGTCAAAATTTGGGGAGATTTATACTTTCCAAAAATTAATCGCAGCGAATGGCGGATAATCGCTTCAGTTCAACACAAGAGAAATAGCGAGAATGATTTTAATTTCACTATCCGCACCTTGGTAAGAAGATCGCCATAAGAAAGCGAACAAGAAAGACCCAGTCCTGGAATCGTCCGGGACTGGGTCTTAATAATTTACTTGCTGAATTTTTCTTTGAGCTTCTCTTCTTTTTTTTGAATTTTTTCCTCGAGGCCGCGGCGGGCAAAATCGTATTCGTTCATGTCTGCTTTGATAAAAGAGGCGATTATCGAGTACGCTTTCTGAATTAATTTAAACTTCTCCTGCTCGACATGGCGATAATCCGGATGCCCTTGCGGGCCTGTCCGAAGTTCGATTTCCCAAAAAGCCTGCCGAACATTTTGATATTGGTAAAATCTTACGCGATGAAAAAGCGTCGTTGCGTATTGCGCGTGCTCTTCGCCCAACTTCGCAGCAATTTTTTGATAAAGCTTTTCGACTTTCTCAATCGCATGATGCACGTTATCCGCGAGCCCAGCTTCTTCTATCTCCGGCGGGATATCGTATCCATGGACAACCGTAAAAAGCTGGCGCTCCTGTGTATGCATGCGATGCCGATGCAAATCGCGATATGCTCCAGCGTTCAAAACAATCTCAAAACGCATGAAAGCATTTTCAAAGGCCCTTCCAACTTTCTGCCATCGCTCTCTCCTACCTTCGAGATATTTGGCAATGATTCGCTTTTTCTCCTGGGCGCTCATTTTTTTTGCGGCGTCCATCAAATTCACCCAGCTCGATTTTGATGCAGGAAAAAGTATTCCGGCTACGATCGCCGCCTCGCCATCAGGATCGTAATCAATAAGTCGGACTTCTGCTTTACTCGCTTTAGTCACAAAGGATTCAGCCTCAGGCCTAATGCGTTCTTTTTTCCCGGCTAGATATTTTTGATAATCTTTTGATTTTTCTTCATCGAGACGCAACAGAAGCGAGCCGATCTCTCCGGAAAGTTCTCTTTTTGCACTCTCGCCCAGCCATCTAATCTCACCGAGTTTATGCTGAAGTGAATTTGTGATCGCGTATTCGAAAGCTTGCCCATTTCCAAAAAAAGCCACTTGTCCCAACGTGGACATCGGCAAAATACCGCGGGCGATATCGAAAGCTTTCTTCTCTATAACCCCGCTTTTCTCGCTCGGAAATTTTTCTTGAAACCAGACTTTGAGCTTGCCTATCAAATCAAAATTCGTCTCGAATAGAAAATCCATAACCGATTTATATTCCTCACCTAAGCCTGCGTTGATAATGTCCGGATCAGTATAATACAGATACTTACCGTCTACTTTCTTGGAAAAATCGACATACCTTGTTGATTTTTCTATCGGCGCCAAACCGATCCTGAAATCTTCGAAAAACTTCATTGAAACCTGCGAGATTCCCCAAACCACAAGATAAGTTCCAGCCATTTGCGCTATGGAATCGTCCCCGTAGGCCGCGAGCCATTTCGCGTAAAATTGCTTCGCTTTATTTGCGAAGGATTTCATGTCGTGCGCATGATGAAACTTCACCAGTTCCTCAAGTTCTCCCGCGAGTTCCTTATCCTCGCCGTCAATAATAGGATAGATATATTCCTTCAATAAAACGCGCAGAAGAGAGTCCGACGCGCGGGAAGCGCGGGAACAAAGCGCCCCGGCTAATTCAGGCGGAAGATTTTTTAGCCCAGCGACAATCCCATCCATGCTCGAAACGAATGGCACCAAATAATGGCGATCTCTCTCCGACCATTCTTCAGGCTTAAAATCCGGCTGATATTTTTGGCTTATCATTTTTCTAATCTCCTTTTAATTTGTTTAAAGACCTCGTCAATGCTTTTTTCTCCATTTATAATATAAACGTTTTTAAATCTTTTTGAAAATGTTTGATAAAATTTTCTGGTTCCCACAAGTCTACTTAATTTTTCAAAAAATTCTTTTGGTTTTCGCCGCTTTTCAATACGAGAAATGGCCGTTTTGGGGTTAACATCAAGAATAAAGGTAATATCCGGATGAAGAAATTTCTTATTTTTTGAAATCAAATATTCGATATCTACCCCGCTAGCTCCGCCAAATGCAAAAGTTGAGAAATAATATCTGTCGGAAATAACAGTAATCCCCTTTTTTAATGATGGTAGAATCAGTTTTTTTAAATGTTCCTCGCGATTTTTTGTAAAAAGATCCTGCAGCTCCCTTAACCCAATTTTGATTTTTTTCTCGAGAACTTTTCTTATTGTTTTCCCGAATTTGGTTTTTATGTAGGGCTCCTTTGTTAGTAATACCTTAATCTTTCTGTCTTCAAAATATTTTTTAAGCAAATCGGCTTGTGTTGATTCGCCAGACCCATCTAATCCCTCCATAGCAATAAAAAGAGGGGTTTTCATCATGCTTGCTTAAAATGCTTCGAGAGTCTCGGAAGTTTTTCTTCCTCTTTCGAATTGTAATTTGAATCTAGTAGTGCATCATAACTCATCTCCGGCGCCTCCATCATTTTCTCAAATCTGAATTTTGCAACAGGCTGACCGTCGCGCAGAAGCACATCTGAAAACGGCCGAATTTCCAATACTCCGCGCCTTCCTTTTCCCTCCCCATGCTCTCCCCAGCCCCAGCCGGGGTCGAAAAATCCGGCATAATGGGTGCGGAATTCCCCCGATCTTTCGTCCATAGGAACCACTTCCGAAGAGAAATGCGGAGGAACCCTGACCGCTTCTTTGGTTCGAATAATGTAAAAGCTATCTTTTTTCAAAAGGACCGTGCCGTTTTGAGATTTTAACGGCTGAAAAAATTCCTCCGGCTGATAATGTTCCGTGAGACTAAAATCCAAAACTTTTCCGGAACCGCGGCATTCGTACCCTACAAAATCAGCGTTAAGTTCCGCAGTCAGTATTAAGGCGCCATCGTCGTCTCTTATTTTTATCTCATCGTAAGTAAGTGGTCTTCCTTTGTGCCACAAAAGCTGGTCGCGTTCAAAATAAAATTTTAATTCTTCTTCTTTGAATCTCGTATCGTGATTGAAAAAACGTATCTGCGAAAGAGAAATGCCAGACTTGAGTCTCACCGGGTATGATCTAGGTTCGATAGCAAGCCATAGCTCGCCATTGTATCCAGCGGGCGCCACTGTGTCATACCGTGAAATTCCGTCAGCAATTACTCGCGCGTGTATGTCGTTTCTTCCAGTGGACGACTTTGGATTTGAATAACCGTAAATATCTTCTTTAAGCGCAAGCGACTCCTCAAGTTTAGCCAAATAAGTCACTCCTTTTTCCAAGGGATAATCTAAATTATGCGCGATTGCGCCCATTCCGGAAAGAATATCGCGAACTTTTTCTCCGGGCTTAGGCAAAAAAATTCCATCCACCCTATAGAATTCCTCGGATAGCCGCAAATCGAGCGAAGCAGGGCGGACGCTGGATTCTCCGGCGCCATTAATAGAGCCGTTTTTAATCATCTCGAGTATTAAATGACACGGGACGGCCCCTAATTTCTTAGGCATAGTTTTACTATTCTACCTCAATCCCCATCGAACGGGCAGTCCCTTCAACAATTTTTATAGCCCCCGAGATATCTTTTGCGTTTAGGTCTTCCATTTTTGTTTGGGCAATCTGTTTTATCTGGGCTTTTTTGACTTTTCCAACTTTCTCCTTAAGCGGGTTTCCGGATCCCTTCTCGATGCCGGCCGCCTTGCGCAGGAGGTCAGATGCAGGCGGAGTTTTTAGAATAAAAGTAAATGTTCTATCTTGATATATGGTAATCTCGGCTGGAATAATAGAATCTCCTTTATCCGCCGTCTCGGCGTTAAATTTCTTCACAAATTCTCCGATATTAATCCCGTGCGGGCCCAAAGCCGTTCCAACCGGAGGCGCGGCCGTCGCTTTTCCGGCAGGAAGCTGGAGTTTTAGAATCGTCTTTATCTTCTTCGCCATAGTTCTTGGAGGCTAAGCCACTAAGTAAGTGGCTTAGCCTCTTAGTTATAACTTTTTAACTTGCAAGAAATCAAGCTCGACCGGGGTTTCTCTACCAAACATAGAAACCAACACTTTTATTTTCCCGCGCTCTTCATCCACCTCATTTATCTTTCCTTCAAATTCCTTAAACGGCCCATCGGTAATGCGGACCAAATCGCCGACAGAAACGTCAACTTTGAATTTCGGCTCGGCCTCTCCCATCCTCTTGAAAAGGACGTCGATTTCTTCACGCGATAGCGGAGTCGGGGTCGTCCCAGAACCGACGAAACCCGTAACGCGCGGTGTGTTCCGGACAACATACCAAGAATCGTCCGTTACGATCATCTCGACTAAAACGTAGCCGGGATATATTTTTTCCTCGATGCTCTTTCTTTTCCCGCCTTTTATTTTTATTTTTTTCTCCGTCGGCACAAGCACGTTGAAAATTTTGTCTTCCATGCCAAGCGATTCTATCCTTTGCCTCAAATTTCTCGCAACCGCGTCTTCATACCCGGAATATGTATGTACGGCGTACCAATTTCTTCCAAATTCTCCGGTTTGCTTAGCCATAAAATACAAAACTGTTAAGCAAGTATTGGAAAAATACATCCAGGAGCCCGACATATGCCGCGAGCGCCGCGGAAACGCCAATAACTAAAATAGTGAATCGGATAGTATTTTGTCTCGATGGCCAATTGACGTGCCTCAACTCAAGCCGGGTTTCTTTTATATAATTAATTAATTTTTCGAAAGTATTCATTTTTTGGGCTTTTTAAAAGCCCCGAGGGGCTTATTTATTAATGATAGCAATATCAAATAATAAAGCAAGAGGGACCGATCAGAAGACCAGTCCCTTTTGTTTTTTTGACCCGTAGGCACTATTTTGCGGTTGCTAGCCGTCCGAAACCGAAGAGCGAAGTAAGGGTTTCCGTATTTGCAGCCGTTGCCTTTGCTACGGGCACAGAAAAAGCCAAGCCATGAAAAGTCTTTACAACTTGGCAATCATCAATGCCCCTAACTAATGCTTCTCTGCGAATTCCATGAAACTGCTCCTCGCTTAGTGAGATCATCAGCGGCCGGACTATCATCGAGCCGCCAATAAACTGTATTTCGGCACGAACCTCGTCCCCCTGGTTTTTCTTTCGCCTCTTCCTTTTCTTCTTTACTAGCACCATTTTCCTATCCCCCCCAATTTCATGTCTTTTCAGGCCTAAATAAAGGCCGGAGCCAATAAGTAAGCCAGACAAAAAAGAGAGAGAGCGCGCCGCGCAGAGCGATACTGCCGGGATTTTCCAGCATATCGACGAAGGACTTCCCTCCGACGTCCGGCTTAACCGCATACTTCAGGAATGGGTGCCCTATCGGGTCGTATTCAATTTTGATCCCATGAATTTTCATTATTGTTCCTCCTTTCAGTTTGGGACCCTTGGTACCCTATCCAAGGACTATTCTAGGATATATGACGCCGAAAATCAACTCTCTGTCACACATCCAGATTCTGCACCGCTCGAGCGTGTGTTTGGATGAAGAGTTTCCTTGGGGCGACTTCATCGCCCATCAATATCTCGAAAGTTTTGGAGGATTCCGCGGCGTCCTCGATATGGACTTGGCGCAAAACGCGCACAGCCGGATCCATCGTTGTTTCCCAAAGCTGGGACGCGTTCATCTCGCCGAGTCCTTTATACCTCTGGATATTAACACCGCGTAATTTCCCGCCGACACCTTCGGAGTCAGGCGGGCTGACCTCAAAGTCCGCCTCTGGCGGACTTTGGTCGGGTCTCCCCTTTTTTGGATTAACTTCCGCCTGAATTTTTTCAAATTCTTTTAAAATTTTCTCCTTCTCCGGATCCGAATACGCGTAGCGTACGTCTTTCCCTTTCTGAATTCGATACAAAGGCGGCTGGGCTATATATAGGTAACCGTGTTCGATAATCGGCAAATAATATCTATAAAAAAGTGTGAGCAAAAGCGTTCTGATATGCGCGCCGTCAACATCCGCGTCAGTCATTATCACGATTTTATGATATCTCAATTTTGAAATATCAAGTTCCTCCGCGATTGCAGCGCCCAAGGCGATAATCAGCGCCTTAATCTCTTTTGATGAAAGCATCTTATCCAAGCGCGCCCTCTCAACGTTCAAGATTTTCCCGCGAAGAGGCAGTATCGCCTGGAATTTCCTGTCTCTCGCCATTTTCGCGGATCCTCCGGCGGAATCCCCCTCAACAATAAATAATTCCGACTCCTCCGCTTTCCTCGATTGGCAATCGGCGAGTTTTCCAGGAAGAGTCAAGCCGTCGAGAATTCCTTTTCGCAAGACTGTGTCCTTCGCGGCTTTAGCGGCCTTCCTCGCTTCAAGAGCTAATATCACTTTATCTAAAATCGCGCGGGCTTCCGAAGGATTTTCTTCAAGATAATTCGAAAATGCCTCTCCAAAAACGGATTCTACGGCGCCTCTCGCTTCCGGATTTCCCAATTTAGATTTCGTCTGCCCCTCGAACTGCAATACGCTATTTTGTATTTTTACGGCGATGACGGAGGTCAGCCCCTCACGAACGTCTTCTCCAGTCAGGCTGTCTTTATCTTTAAGATATCCATTTTTGCGGGCATAATCGTTAAGTACCCGCGTCAAAGCTGTCCGAAATCCCGTCAAATGCGAGCCGCCCTCTTGATTGTAAATATTATTAGCAAAAGCGAGCTCTCTCGCCGTTAAATCATCGACATATTGCAAGGCAACCTCAACGGTAATTCCATTTACTTCTTTCGTCGTATAAAAAATCGTCTCATTTTTTACTTTCTGCCTACGATTCAGAAAACTTATGTATGACCTAATCCCTGATTCAAAACAGAAAGCATATGAATTATGCAGATGTTTTTCTTTCTCGCGCTCGTCTCTGATCTGGATTTTCACTCCTGCCGTGAGATAGGCCTGCTGGCGGAGGTGCTCCAAAATGGTATCCCAGCTGAATTTAATTTCCTTGAAAATCTCGGTATCTGGCTCAAATATTATTGCCGTTCCGGATCCTTTGCACGCTCCTATTTTTTTAACCTTCCCATCCGGCTTCCCGCGGGTATAATCCTGTTCCCAGCGCGCATCATCGCGGCAAACTTGGGCGTTCAAAGATTTTGAAAGCGCGTTTACAACTGAAACTCCTACGCCATGGAGCCCCCCGGATACTTTATATGAGTCTCCTCCGAATTTCCCTCCGGCGTGAAGTGTTGTCATTACAGTTTCAAGCGCGGATACTTTCGTCTGTTTATGAATATCAACCGGGATTCCTCTGCCGTCGTCTACAACCCGGACCTTGTTCCATGGGAGCAAAGTCACGGAAATATTCTTGGCGTACCCGGCCATCGCCTCATCGAGTGAATTGTCCACAACTTCCCAAATTAAATGGTGGAGCCCCTCAACTCCAGTCGAGCCGATGTACATTCCTGGGCGTTTCCGGACAGGCTCAAGTCCCTCCAGGACATAAATATCTTTGGCAGTATAAGACCCCCCATTCCCCCCGTTTGGAGAGGTTTGTTTTTTGGCTAATTTTTTAGGCATTTGTTGTGAAAATATTCCTTGTTTTTATATCCTAATTCTAGCAAAATATATATAAGAAAGCTACTTTGTTCTTGTTGACATTGACCATTGGATACTGTATAATTGAGCACAGAGGAGGTGATCTTTCCATGGAAACACCAAAGACTGTACCCAACATATATATTAAGGGAGTGGAGCGGGTAGGCGAAATTTTTCAGGTCTATTTCACAATCGAGAAAAACTGCCCTTGCGGGAAAGAAAAGCGGTGTGTGATTATAGACATACGAAATAGCGAAGAATTGCCGTTCCCTGACGCGAGATGGGAAGATGTGAAAAATACATTCAATAATGCCATCCCGTCTAGCTTCCATGACTATGTAGTCAGCAGGAGCGAAATCCTGCACCATTTCGGCGTCAGCCTTTACGAATGAAAACGCGCAAATAATCTGCGACAAGTTTATCCGCGCGTTTTTCAATTATGCTCAAATATGCGCTAAAATATAAAATATTACTGTGATGATATATCATAACGATAACGAACCAACCCATCCTTCCTTTATAGCCGTCTATAGATGCTTCTGCTTACACGATCGGCTTTACCCATTGCATCAAAAACGTGTTTCCATCTCCCCCTTCCTCTCGGTGGCAATCCGGCCTGCAGAATATTTTCTAGATCCTTCCATAAATCGCCCCCCTTGGCAGTCTTTTTAGCCAAGCTGCCAAATCTTCCCTTCTTTTTCATTTTCCAGAAACGTAGCACTGTTTGTAGAGTTACTTTCAAAGCAGATTCAATTGCCCGGAAAGAATAACCTTCGTTAAGCATCAATATAATCGCGATGCGTTTCGACACCATAATCCTTTCGGTATAGGTAAGTAGATCGTTCACTAAATGAGCCACGTCGGACTTGGAATGAAAATTCAAGAAGACGTTTACTAAATTATCATTAAGTTTTTTATAAATTTTTCTTTTAATCCTCCTTTTGGATATATGCGGCATACTGTGATGATATATCATAACGATATCAAAATCAATTTATAAATTTGATTCGAATGTAGTTTTTTATTATGCTAAAGAAATGCAAATAAAAATTGATTCGCCGGAAGAAAGAGAACTTATAAAAACTCTAGAGTCAAAAACAGACGCCGATAGCAAAAGGATGTTGAGGTTTTTGGATATGCCGGATTTGTCACGAACTCCGGAGAGCCCCATATGCGAGTTAGTGGAGCGTATAATAAAGCTCGAGGATTTCGAGAATTTTGATATCGTCGAGGCGCCGGAAATCGTGCCGGCAGATATCAGCTTTGATCTATTCGACTTCCCTTCAGATCATCCAACCCGAAGCAAGTCTGATACTTACTACCCCAACGAAAAAAATATCCTTCGCACCCATACGACCGTCATGTGGTATTACTACTTGATGAATAAAAAAATCAAAGAGCGAATTAAAAACAATGAGGCAGTAGGTTCGCTTTCTTTCGGCAAGGTGTACCGTAAAGATGAAATTGACCGCCATCACATGAATGTTTTTCATCAAATGGACGGGTGGTATCTGGCGCCAAAGAGCCAGAAGATAATCACCATAGAAGACCTGGAAAATATTTTGATAAAAATCGCCCAAGCAATTTTCGGCAAAGATATTAAATATCGTTTTAATAAAGATCAATTCCCGTTTACAAATCCTTCGATTGAAATGGAAATTGAGAAAAACGGAAAATGGATGGAAGTTTTGGGGTCGGGAGTCGTCAGCGGAAACGTTTTGAAAAAAATGGGAGTTGATCCGGAAAATTACACCGGCTGGGCATTCGGCTTCGGGCTCGAAAGGTTGGCCATAATCTCAATGGAATTGCCGGATATACGCCTTTTGTGGTCCCAAGATCCGCGTGTCAAAAAGCAGTTGCGGCTCGGCAATAAATTCAAAGAAGTCAGCAAATTTCCGCCGATAACGCGCGATATATCTTTTGTTGTGAAAAATGATTTTATCCCCAACAACTATTTTGACTTGATCCGCGACCTCGGGGGCGATCTGGTGGAAGAAGTAACGCTTTTAGATAAATATGAAAACGCGGAAAAATTTGGGCAAGATAAAATTAGTTACACTTATAGAATCATCTACCGCTCAAGCGACCGAACTCTTACAGGCGAAGAAGTGGACGCGATACAGAAAAAAATTTACGACGAAACCGCGAAACAATTCTGGGCGGAATTGAGATAAAAAATTATCCACACATTGACAAAAATAAAAAAATAAAATAAGATTAAGAAAAATCTTGATCAGGACGCAAAGGAGGTGATCATGAAGCTCTTAAAACAAATTATCTGGGCAGTCATATTGATTGCAGGCATTTCCGTAGCGCTCGCTGACTTATACAAAAACAATGGGAACAAAGCACGAGTGCTTACGATTGAAGAAGCTACGAGGCGGGAAAAATTGCTTCGCGATAGCAACTAAATGCCGATAACCAAAATCACTGCTAAAACCTGAAAGGCCCGCTTCTACGAAGTCGGGCCCTTTCGCTTTCCTGATACCTCCTTAAACTTTTTTTTGAGATTCTTAACAAGCTCCGGGTAAATCCTCTTGAGATACCTTTGTGACGCAAACGTAATTATGCCCCGAGAGCTTTTGAATTCTAAGATATCTTCGCTGTCTGATACATCCCAGAATTCAAAACGAGGCAAAACAACGTCCTTCCTGGAATAAGCAAGGGGGTCGTCCCCGCCTTTTCCGAGGAAATAATCTAAACATACTAACCTAACTTTATCGGACGCACCCGCATAGTGGTCATAAATTAGATATCTCGCCGCGCCTTTTTGGAATCGTACTCTGCTAATACCTTTTCTAACTATCAAAAAATATGTTTTGCTATTGCGGATATCTTCGACGATAATCGCGACGAGTTTGCCGAAGTTACGTTTCATGAATTCATTAACTGCTTGGTTGTATCTATTAAAGAGCGGGTTATTCGGAGCCATTACCATTGGGCACCTCCTTCGATATTTCTATCAATATAAATCAAAAAACGTTAAAATAGAAGAATGGACAACATCTTATATATTTTGGGAAGCGTTGGGGCGGTAAGTTTAATATCTTTTGCTGGCGTGCTTACACTCTCTTTTCGCGAAGAACGCTTGGCGCGGATCGTTTTTATGTTTGTCGCCGTGGCAACTGGCGCTCTTTTGGGAGACGCTTTCCTGCATCTCATACCAGAGGCATATGAAAAAATAAAAAATCCGGAAACGATATCGCTTCTTATCATCCTAGGGATGCTCGTTTTCTTTGTGCTCGAGAAAGTTCTCCGGTGGCACCATCATCATGACGACATGTCCCATGAGAGCGATAGAGAAGATCCCAAATATCTCGGGCGGCTGATTTTGATCTCCGACGGACTACATAATTTAATCGACGGGGTCGTCATCGCGGTTAGTTATTTTATAAGCGTAGAAATTGGGCTTGCGACAACGCTTGCTGTTATCCTCCACGAAATTCCGCAAGAAATTGGAGATTTCGGGGTGTTGATTCATTCGGGGTATCGACCCCGGCAGGCGCTTTGGTTTAACTTTTTGTCGGCGGCAACTTCCCTTGCAGGAGCGATACTTGTTATAGCGCTCGGATCTTTCCCGGAATATATTTTGGACTGGGTAATCCCGTTCGCGGCAGGAATATTTATTTATATCGCAAGTTCAGATTTAGTCCCGGAATTGCACAGGAGCAGTGGGAAAAAATTTGGGACGGTTTTCAAGGAATTGCTCGGAATTTGCGTCGGCATTTTGGTTATGTACGCACTTCTTTTTCTTGAATAAATCAGCTTGCGAAAGTTTGAATTTTTGATATGCTATTATCTTATAGTAGCGCGCCAGCGTAGTTCAACGGTTAGAACGAGGGACTCATAAGCCTTAAACGGAGGTCCGACTCCTCCCGCTGGCACTGGCCTTAAAAATTTATTGGGCGCGTGGTGTAGCCTGGTTAACACGTCCCCCTGTCACGGGGAAGATCGTGGGTTCAAATCCCATCGCGCCCGCCAACGTTTAAATAGGCTATGCAAAAACTTAGACAATTCGTTTCTTTTAGGCCAATTCTCGCTCTTGCAATTAGCGCTATTTTAATCGCCTCCCTATTCTTTCTCTTTAGGGAATATGGAATCCTTAGAGAAGTTGGCATATTCGAACGCCCGCCGATGAGACGAGAACTGCCTCGGAAAATTACCGTTGAGGATATCCAGCCCTGGATGACTTTTGATTACATAAATAAGCAATTCGACCTCGAGGGCGATTACCTTAAAAACGCCTTGAACATCACAGATCCCAGATACCCAAATATCCCCGTCGGCAGTTTTTCCAAGCGCCAGAAAATGGATCCGAGAACCACTGTAGAAAAAATAAAGCAATTGATCCGCGAAAACTGATGGATTATTTATTTGATGCATTTCTATCTTTCCTACTCGTTTATAAATACGCAGCACTGTTCGCGATTACATTCGTCGCCGCGCTTATTTTGCCTCTGCCCGCAAGCACGACAATCGTTGCCGCGAACGTTTTCGCCTTCCAGGGATATCTTAATTTCCCGGCGGTATTCGGCGCGGCTCTTCTGGGAAATATTGCCGGAGATAATTTAGGGTATTTCATATCAAGAAAATACGGTGAGAAATTTTTGCGCCTAATTGGTTTCAATAAAATTTTGAATTCGGCCGCCTTTGCCACCTTAAAAACGTATATTGATACCAATTGCAGCTCTCTTATTTATTTTAGCCGATTTATGACCTCCGTCGGCCCGTCCGTTAATATCCTCGCGGGACTTGCAGCCGTGCCTTACGGGAAATACCTCTTGTATGAAATTTTCGGAGAGATATCTTATATCTTGCTTTATAGCGCCGTGGGTTTTTATCTCGGCAGCCAATGGGAATACAGCGTTTACTTCTTGACCACCGCCGGGGTTTTTATGACGTCTCTGGGGCTTTTGTTTTTCTTAGTCCGGGCAAGATTTTTGCGAATCTAGAAAAATTTATCTCAACCTGGCGGAAGAGACAACTTTGCCATCGATTTTAACGGTAATAGCGGCATTCGCGCCTACGTTCGAGATTTTAACTTCTACTTCCTGCGGTTCTCCTAAAACCTGAATACAGACCTCCGCGGTCGAGCGCTTGGTAATGTTAAACGTAATGCTGGAGGAAGGCATATCTTTGGCCGCCACCGTCTCCACCTTCCAATCAACGCAGGGGTTCGCCCTCGCCAATTTCCCGGAAAGTTTCAGGGCGCCTGATTCGTATTCAAGTTCGAGTTCGCCGAAATCTCCGGAAACTTTAGATCTGATGCTAGTTTTAGCTACTTCATCTTTATTCTCGAATTCATTTTCAATTTCTATTTCAGTAATTCCCAAAATACTGCCTTTCGCGCTGACAGATGATTTTATTTTCGTCCGCACGGACGAGGCCGCATCCGACTCACCTTTTTCTTCAAGACGATCCATTTCATCGTTCGCAGCCTTAACATGCTCCTTAAATTCGCCCTCAAGTCTTGATTTTAGCTCCGCGTTGAGCTTCCCTTCGGCCTTGAGCTTCTCGGCCTCCTCCAATCGGCGGATGGCCAAATTAGCTTGATGCTCCGACTCGGCTTTAGCCGATAATGCGAGCCACCCCTGAATCCTTTCGTTTAAATCAGTTTTTATCGGATACAAGACGTCCCCCGGCAGAGAAGATTCGGCGCTATAAGATACGCCAGCAGAAATCGCCAATAAAATAGCTAGTATTATTCCCATAAGGTTTAATTATACCAATAATTTCCCTTTGAAATAGAAGACGAAAACAAGCCTTGAATATTACAGAATAAAGACGTATCATACAAGCGCGGGGTAGAGAAGCAGTATCTCGGGAGGCTCATAACCTCCAGACCCGGGTGCAATTCCCGGCTCCGCAACATTTATTAAATCCACACCTCGATTCGCTTTTTTATTTTATAATAAGATATATACAAAATACTAAAATAGTTGAGTGGGTTCTTCGAATAGCTGTGTTCGGGGAATTTATAGGGCACGGGGTATTCGCGCTTGGATTTTTTCCCTCGCAGGCAATAGGAAAATCCATTTTATTCCTCCCGCAAAAAGCCCAGTGGGTAGGATGGATGCAAAATTTCGGCATATCCGACCCGGCGCTTGCCGCAAAATTATTGATGTTAGTTGGGGCAATCGACATCCTGCTTGCTTTTATCGTGCTGATCAGGCCGGTTCGGCCGCTTCTTTTGTGGATGGCCTTCTGGGGTTTTTGGACGGCCATTGTCCGGCCTCTTGTCGGAGAGCCGATTTGGGATTTCGTTGAACGCTGGGCGAATTGGGGGGCTCCTTTGGCGCTTTGGTATCTAGTTAAGAAAAGTTAGGATTCGCTTCCTCTAAAATCTTCCCTACTTCAAAAAGGCGCGATTCCTCAAGCCGCGGGGCGATGAGCTGGATGCCGACTGGCAACCCGCCTGCCGGCGAGGCAGGATCCTTGCCGTCTTTCGGGACTGTCCCGAATGGCACAGAAATAGCCGGAACTCCCGCGAGATTTATCGGAACTGTATAAATATCTTCGAGATACATTGATAACGGATCGGAAGTTTTCTCGCCGATTTTAAACGCGGAATGCGGAGCTGTCGGAGTTAAAAGCAGATCCACGTTTCTGAATTCATTTTCGAAATCTTTTCTGATCATATAGCGGACTTTCTGGGCACGCGAATAATACGCATCATAATATCCCGCCGAGAGAACGTAAGTTCCCAAAATAATTCTCCGCCGCACCTCTTCTCCGAATCCGCGCTCACGCGTTTTGGCATAAACATCAAAAAGATTCTTACCTTCCGCGCGCGCTCCATAGCGGACACCGTCAAAACGCGAGAGGTTCGCCGAGACCTCGGCGGGCATAACAATATAATACGCGGCAAGCGCGTACTGGACCGAGGGCAAGGAAACTTCTTTTATTTCAAATCCTTTATTTTTTAGAAAAGTAATTGCTTCGTTAAATTTTTTCGCGATACTCTCGTCTAATCCTTCTTTCCCTCCTTCGGCTAGTGAAAAATATTCTTTTGGAACTCCGATTGTCTTGGAGGCTAAGCCTCCGCTTGGAGGCTTAGCCTCCAAGCTAGTTGCGTCAAGCTCATCTTTTCCTTCAATCACATTGAAAATAATCTCCGCGTCCTCGACTGATTTTGTAATTGGCCCAATCTGGTCAAGCGATGAAGCCATCGCAATCAAGCCCGAGCGCGAAACCGCGCCGTAGGTCGGTTTAAGCCCCACGACTCCGCAGAAAGCCGCGGGCTGACGAATAGAACCGCCGGTATCCGAACCGAGCGCGGCAAGAGCCATGTCGGCGGCAACCGCCGCGGCCGAACCGCCCGAAGAACCTCCAGAAACGCGCGTCGCATCCGCCGGATTTTTTGTCGGGCCGTAAGCTGAATTTTCAGTCGAAGAACCCATGGCAAATTCGTCGCAATTGGTGCGGCCGAGAAAAATTGCGCCCTCGTCGCGAAGTTTTTTTATCACAGACGCGTCATAAGACGCCGTATAACCTTCGAGAATTTTCGAAGAAGCTCCGGACATTTTACCTTTGATTAAAATATTGTCCTTGATCGCGAAAGGAATTCCCTCGAGCGCGCGAGGCGTGTCGCCATGTTTTATTTTTTTATCTATCTTCTCCGCTTCTTCAAAGGCATCCGGAAAAACCTCACGGTAAGCGTTTAATTCAGGATCTTTTTTCTTGATTTGATTTTGATAATGCGAAACTAGCTCCCGTGCGGAGATCTCCCCTTTTTCTAATTTTTCTATCGTCTCTTTGATCATTCCCGTTCAAATACCCCCTTAACCTTTAAATATCCCCTCTCCTCTTCCGGAAATTGCTCGACCAAATTGTCCGACACTCGGTGTCGGACATCATCGTTGCGAAAGACGTTCTTCATATCCACGGCGTGGGTCATTTCGGGTACATTTGAAATATCCACTTCTTTCAATTTTTCGACATAGCCCAAAATATTAGAAAGATCTTTTTCTAATTTTTCTTCCTCACCCGCGGTGAGATGAATTCTTGCCAACTCCGCTAATTTTTTTATGTCGTCCTTAGAAATCATTGGTTTCTCGCGTTAAACGCGAACGGATAAAAATATTTTTCCATATCTTCGAGTGAACTCGAGTATTCGCGACCGCCGAAAATCGCGTCGCAAAAAACTTCCCGGGCGCGGGCAATTTCGCGTAACCTGCCCATCCACCGCGGGTCGGAAAGGGTCAGATCAAAAAGCTCAAGCGCCCTCGTCCACGCTCCCTCGAAAATCTTTTCGTCCTTTCCCTTCCATTTTCTCGCCCTGCCGACTTCGCTCCCGATATTTCCGAGTTGCTCCGAAAGCGAGAGTTCGCCCCAGCGTCCCTCGGCTAGATTTTTATGAGTGAACTGCATACTTTCCTAATTTTATCTTTAATTTCATTATTTTCCACGCCTCGCGTGCGGTTGCCCAAGGCCGGCTTAATATTCACCATAGAATCAAACTCAATCATATCCTCGCCCGTCATTTTCGGATAAATATTAATACCCCATGTATTTTCGCGCTTTGACACGCATTCCTCCATAAGCTTGGCCTCGATATCAGCGTGTAATTCCCCGCCTACGCCCATAATCTTCTGCTCTATATCCACCACGGCTTTTGCAAAATCCCCAAAAATCCTCTCCGCTATTTTGGAAATTTCTTCCAAGCTAATCTGGTCTTTTACAATTTTTATTTCCATGAATTCATATTACATCTTCTCCCTCATCTAAATTTTATTCCAATCGTCAGGCGATATTCCGGCTTGGCGTAAAATCTCCGCAACAAGATGCCGTGAGATATCTCCCTTGTGTGGGTTTGGAATTCTAACCCTAATTTCTCCCTTAGCCATAAACAAATGACGACCTCCAGAATACGGGCCGTCAAATCCGAGGCGCCTGAACTTTTGAATCAGCTTTCGCCACGAAATATTCTTAACCATTTCTTACCAGTGCGCGCTTATCCGTATTGAATACAAAGCCAGGTATGTTCTTCTTGTCCTTGACTTTAAGCAATATCCAATCTTCAAGCACTTCCCTCAATTCTGATCGACAATCCTCCAAATTTTTTGAGTTCGCCCATACCCCCCGAACTCCCGGAATTTCGCCAAAATAGCTCCCGTTTTTAAGAATCTTATATCGCGCCTGGCGCAGTTTTTTTGAAACAAATTCGCTAAACATAAGAATATTGTAATCTTTGATAAATAAGATTTCAAGCTAAACCACCTCCTGAAGGTAACAATCTTCGCAGTATACAATATCCGGCCGCTCCGGAGAATATGATGTCTCAAATTCGTTCGGGCAATGTCCCGCGCCGTGCTTATGCCCAGCGACGTTGGGATAAACTCCATTTTCTGATTTTTTCCCCGCGCATTGGCAAGATCGAGCGTACAGTTTCGGCTGATTCCTAAATTTTATTCTTGTTTTATAGCGACAATTTTGGCATCGTACAGGCAATGAAAGATTCATTTTTCTTAAAAAATCTAATTCCATAGAAATAATTCGATATGCCTTTCCGCACTCAACACATTTAATTATTTCCTTCAATATCGAATCCTCGGCTTTATCAATCGTATTTGGAAGAGACTTCGCATCTAGAGTAATTTTATATTCTTTTACTTCTGGATCCTGTCAGGCATATCCTTGTTTCAATGCTTCTTCCTTTGAAATAGGAAAGAAATCATATGAGCCGGTGTGATTGTAACCAAAAGGAGAAAATTCCGTTGGGAAAAATTCTCCATATTTATATGTATGGCCTCTTTTGTCCATAAAGGGAATTTCATTCATTTGGAGAATAATTTTTTTCCGCAAAGCGAAGTAATCTTCTTTTGAATACTGCTTATTTAAAATACAATATGATTTTTTCTTCAGCCCTATACATCCAAAGAGATCCGAGGAAGAGCGACACTCCATGGAATACTCCAAGTCTCTGCATCCAGGCCAACATTCCCAGCAAAATCTCAAGTTATAATCCTGATCGCCGCACGTGACACACTCGTACATCCTCGAAGATTTCGTTCCCCAAATAGAATAGTCATAAGAATCTTTGGCTTCAAACATTAACGTCAAAGAATGCTTAACATTTTCAGCTCCGTTGATGTCATAAGAATTCCAACTATTCCTCGAATTAAAAATATAGTCCCCACTCACATCATTATTGTGGGATCCATGCATATATTTATTTGGGGACTTAGTCCAGAATTCCTGAGCTTTTTCTAGATACTTTTCTAAAGAGTCACGCGATTTCAGATCGAATTCTTCAAGTTTTTTGAAGTATTCTTCTTTGGAATAGGGCTTATTGAAAATATAAAAAGATTTATTACGCAAACCTACACAGCCAAAACAATTATTACATCCGGTCAAATCTTTTGAAAACCATACGTCAATGCAATTTTCACAATGTATAGAAAAAAATGTTTTATAGCATTTATTGATCGAGAAACTATCGTAACACAATTCGTTGCCGACAGATTCAGAAATATCAAAACTATTCTTGGTGTAATGGAATCGCACGCAATACGCGCAATCCTCATTATGGTCAGCGTCGAAACATAAATAACAATTTTTCATGTATCCCGCCTGATCGCAATAATCCGAATTCACCATAAACTGAACGCTTTTCGACGGCCAAGGAACAGATTGCATGAGTTCTCTGAATTGCTCAAAAAACGGCCTAGAAAAATCATAATCCTTCCCAAATTCCATAGGATCCCAATTATCCGAATTCCAATATTCCAGATCATAAACCTTAATTGGCGCGGACTGAGGGATCCCGGAAAAAATATCCTTTCCGCTTGCGTCGTCTTTTCGTATAAATAAATTCTTTTGATTTCTGAAAGCAAGGCGCCGTATCATTCTGCACTCCGGGCAAAACGTCGGCGGGGGGACTTGCATCTTTTCGTAAAAACGAAAATCTTCGGGTTCGATGACGAAGTTAATATGACAATTCTGGCAAGATTTAGTTTCCATAGTTAATAAGTGTTCGAAGTTCGGCGCTTGATGGTCTTAACCTCAATAATTTTATTTTCAGAAATTTACTTAGATTTTTTGAGGCTTTTCCTCGGATTCTTATTTCCCAATCCATATATAAGTTCATCTAAAGTAACATAGTCGCCTTTGATCATTTCTTTTCTAGCCTGATTTAATTCTTTCTTTTCGGAAGCGCTAAGGCGGACAAGAGGAACCACTTTTTTAATAAGCCTCTCATATTCTTTTCGCGAAATTACCACGAAATCCTTTCTACTAACAAAAATATTTGCCTTCAACTCTTGAAGGCTTTTTTCTAATTTTTCTATTTTTTCTAAAACCGCTCCATTGCTCATGTTTAAATACTAGACTATTAAGTAATAAATTTCAAGCTATACAAATTCCTGCTGATAGCACTTTTTGCAGTATATAATTGGCGCTTCGTCTTTGGTGTATTTCGTCTCAAAATTCGCACCGCATTTATCGCACACCCGCGGAATCAGGCGCAAATTTTTCACCCATTGGTTGAATTTCTCTTCAATCCGGCAAAAAGGACACTCTCTAGGAAGCGGTAAATTTCTTTCGCGCAAAAATTTTAACTCCATCGGAATAATTCTGAATCCCCGCTCGCATTTTGAGCATTTTATCGCCTCGTTCAAAATGGAGTCAGGCGCATACTTGATATGATCCGGAAAATCTTCGGCACGCATCGTCGTATCATGTTTGTGGGCCTCTGGCTTTCTCCATCGGAACCCGTTCGACTCCGCTTCCGCTTCGCTCAGGGTAAAAAAATTACTCGCAATCGTTTCATTGTAGGCGTATGGCGAAAGTTCAATCGGAAAAAATTCTCCGTATTTATAAACTCTGCCTGCTTTGTCCGTATACGGCATCTCATTCATATGCTGAATTATTTTTTCGCGCAATTTAAAATATTCATCTTTTTCATAACGCTTGTTTAAAATTACATAATCGCCTTTCTTAACAGAAACGCAACCGAAATGATTTAATCCGGTGGAAAGCTTGCAATATTCCGCATTTACCAAGCCGAGACCTGATTCATTGCAAAATTTCAAACCGCTTGCTTGCTCTCCAACATTACAACACTCGTAAGACAGAGAAAGATTGTCTCCCCAGCTTGAAATATCATAACAATCTTTAATGGGCGGATTAGGTATAAGAAAAAGGAATTTTGAATCTTCCGCGCCAACTACTTCAAAACACTGTTTGCAATTTTTTGATTGGAACACATGGCTTCCGGTGCAATTAATCGTCATTTCATCCTCAACAGGTTTGGGCGGCATGGTTTTCCAATGCTCCTCTGCTTTTTTCTGTATTTCTTTATAGGTCTTATACGATCCCAAATTCCACTTCTTGATTTCCTCGAAATATTCTTCCTTGATATAAGGTCTATTAAAAATATAATACTTTTTATTGCGGAGATTAGCAGAAGCAAAGCAATTTTGACAATTAAAACAATCTTTCAAAAAATAACAATCAATAGAATTAACAACCTGGCTTCTATTTCCTACACAGCGGCTATCTTTGTACGAATGCATGCAATCATAGCAAAGCTCGCATGAGATTATTGCCGAGCAATCAAAGACATCGTTGCAATGATCAACATAAAAACCATATGCAGAATTTTCTGTATAACCAGCGTGAAAAAGCAAATATGAATTTTTTATGGAGCCGGCATGATTATTCCAAGGAGAAGTTTTCATAGTCGGTATGTCTATGGAAAGCCCTAATAAGGGGGTTTTGCCCCAAAGTTCCTTAAATTGTTCAAAAAACGGCCGCGAAAAATCATAGTCTCGGCCATAATCAAACACGCTCCATCCGTCCGACCACCAGCAAGATGGGCAATAGATTATATAAGGAGAGTTTGGCGCATAATTAGAAATTGTTTCTTTTTTGCAAAGATCGCATTTGCGCTGATATAAATTGAAAATGTTAAAAAACGCCAGCCGTCTCTGGAGACGGCATTTTGGACAAAACGTCGGCGGGGGGACTTGCATCTTCTCATAAAATTTAAAATCTTCGGGTTCGATAACGAAACTAGCTTTACAGTTCTGGCAATTTTTTGTTTCTTGATTCATATTACTACTGCGATTAATTGCAGTTGATATTTATTCAATGAGTTTAAGAAATTCTTTTTCGTCTATAATTTTTACTCCCAGTTTCTGCGCCTTATCCATTTTCGATCCGGGCTCGGAGCCTGCGACAACATAATCCGTTTCTTTTCCGACTGATTCCGAAGTCTTTCCGCCAAGCTTGCGGATCCGCGCCTTGGCTTCATCGCGCG
>Ga0209343_10002653_pt1 | contig 22944 bp, 18 predicted proteins | sample RifCSPlowO2_02_FD_184026 | JGI IMG/M metagenome (GOLD analysis project Ga0209343, IMG submission 184026) | Groundwater microbial communities from Rifle, Colorado - Rifle CSP2_plank lowO2_0.2 (SPAdes) (version 2) | ecosystem: Environmental > Aquatic > Deep subsurface > Groundwater | place... | reverse complement strand
TCGCCGCCACCTACCTGGCCGCCGAGCGCGGCGAGATCATGCCGGACATCCCCGAGATGAAACGCTTCTGGAGTCTGTTCGAGGCGCGCCTGGAACCCATGCTGCTGGGGCAACGGCCGATCCCCGAAACCCTAGCGGAAATCGCCCGCCGCCTGCACGCCGCCGGACGCATGCAGGGCCAACGCCGCCTGCACTACCCGTCCGCGGACGGTTTGTGAGGTAAGAAAGGGTTGAAAGCGGTGGCAGGGACTTCAATGGCGGGAGGCGAAAGCCCGTCCACCCATAAGAAAACCGCCACCCGAGGTGCGCACAGCGCACCCTACAGATATCGGCTGCCGGCAGGGCTTGCCCCTCTCTACCCTGAGGTGAGAGAGAGTTGAATATGCATTGCAGCCGGTGGTACGCGCGGCGATCTGCCGTTCGTAGGGTGCGCCGCGCGCACCGATGGAGAGGCTATCGCTTGCCGACTCAGGGAGCCTTGATGCCCCGTGCGGCTTCGGCCAGGTAGAACCAGGTCGGCGCATCCAGTTGCAGCTCGCTGCCGGCCAGCGCCTCGTCGATACGCGTCTGGCGCAGGCTGCCGAGAATAGGTAACGGATTGCCGGGCAAGCGGCGCAACCAGGCCAGGGCGACCTGAGTCGGGGTCGCCTGCAGCGCCGCGGCGACTTCGCCCAGGGCTTGCTGCAAGGTCGGCGAAAACTGCCCGCCGGCCAGCGGCGACCAGGCCAGCACCTGCAATCCTGCGGCCTGCATGGCCTGCAACTGGCCATCCCAAGCCGACTGCTGGGCCAGCAGCGACAGCTCGATCTGGTTGCAGCGCAGCGGCAGTTCCCTGGCCAGTACCTGCCAGTGCAGGGGCTCGGCATTGGACAGGCCGATCCAGCCCACCTTGCCACTGGCCAGCATGGCCTGCAGCGCGCGGGTCACCTCCTCGACCTGCAACAGCGGGTCGGGGCGATGCAGTAGAAAGCCGTCCAGACGCTCGACGTCCAGGCGCGCCAACGAGGCCTCCAGGGCCTGGTTGAGGTAGCTCGCCGCGCTGTTGTAGTGCTTGACCCGCCAGCGCGACAGGTCCTGGCTGGCCGGCACGATATCGGCCTTGCTGATCAGTTCGAGGTCCTGACGCAGCTGCGGGCGCAGCCTCAGGGCTGCACCGAAACGCGCCTCGCACTCGCCCAGACCATAGATATTGGCGTGGTCGAAGCCGTTCAGGCCGCGCTCCACGCAACGTTCGACAAACCCCAGCAAGGCCTGGGGCGCGGCCAGCTCGGGGTAGTCGAGCAGGCGCATCATGCCCAGCAGCAGGGGTTGCCGCAGCGCCTGGGTCACAGGCTTTCCAGCAACTGCAGAGCTTCGCTGCTGCACTGCTGAATCCGCGCCCAGTCGCCGTTCTTCACCCACTCGCTGTCGAACATCCAGGTACCGCCGACGCACATCACGTTGGCCAGGGCCATGTAGCGCTGCACATTGCCCGGATTGATGCCACCGGTGGGACAGAATTTCACCCCGGCAAAGGGACCGCCCAAAGCCTTGAGCGCCGCGGTGCCGCCGCAGACTTCCGCGGGGAACAGCTTGAAGCGGCGGTAGCCGAGGGCATAGCCGAGCATGATGTCGGAGGCACTGCTGACGCCGGGCAGCAGCGGCACCGGGCTTTCCAGGCTGGCCTGGAGCAGTTCCCGGGTCGAACCCGGGGTGACGATAAACTGCGCACCGGCTTCGAGGGCCGCATCCAGCATCGACAGATCCAGCACGGTGCCGGCACCGACGCACAGCTCGGGGCGCTGCTCACGCAGCAGACGGATGGCGTTCAGGCCGTGCTCGGAGCGCAGGGTCACTTCCAGCACCGTCAGGCCACCGGCGGCCAGGGCATCGGCCAGCGGCAGGATATCCGCCTCGCGGGCGATGGTGATCACCGGCATGATCCGCGCCCGGGCGCAGATGCTGTCGATCTGGGCGATCTTCTCGGCCATGCGGGCCTGCGGGTTGTTTTCGTTGTGGGTCATATCGGCTGGTCCTTCGGCCCTAGGGGCACCAGTAAATCTCAAGGGGGGAATGCAGCAAGGCGCGGATCGGCATGTCTGCCACGTCGTCGCCGGCCAGGGCCGCACGCAGCGTGGCCAGCTTGTCCGGGCCCTGAATCGCCAGCAGCGGCAGACGCGCCGCCGCCAGCAGCGGTAGGGTCAGGCTCAGGCGCTGGGTCGGCGCGCTGGGGGCCTGCATCGGCAATACCCGGCGCGGGCAATCGGCCTGCAGCGCCAGCTCCAGATTGGGGCTGGCCGGGAACAACGAGGCGGTATGCCCATCGTCGCCCATGCCGAGCACCAGTACATCGATCGGCGGCAACTCGGCCAGGGCCGCATCGGCCAGTTCGGCGGCCTGCTCCAGGCTGCTCGCGACCCGGTACAGGCTGAGAAAACGGGCTTCGGCGGCCGGGCCGCGGAGCAGATGACGGCGCACCAGGGCTTCGTTGCTGCTGGCGTGATTGGTCGGTACCCAGCGTTCGTCCGCCAGGCTGATCAGCACCCGCTGCCAGTGCAGCGGCTGCTGCGCCAGGGCCTCGAAAAACGCAATCGGGCTGCGCCCGCCGGATACCACCAGGGTCGCCTGGCCGCGCTGTTCAATGGCCACCCGCAGCGCCTCGGCCACGGCCACGGCCTGCGCCTCGGCCAGGGCCTGGGGATCGGCATGGCGGTGGGCAAGCACGCCCGCCGGCAGTTCGAGATTAGAGATCGCCATACCAGCTCCTACCGTCGCGGGTGATCAGGGCGATCGAGCCCATGGGGCCCCAGGTGCCGGCGGCATAAGGCTTGGGCGCATCGCCCTGGCGCTTCCAGCCGGCGATCAGCTGATCGCACCACTGCCAGGCGTGCTCGATTTCATCCTTGCGCACAAACAGGTTCTGGTTGCCGCGCATCACTTCCAGCAGCAGCCGCTCGTAGGCGTCGGGTACCCGGGCGCTGCGGTAGGTGTCGGAGAAATTCAGTTGCAGCGGGCCGCTGCGCAGCTGCATGCCCTTGTCCAGGCCCTGGTCCTTGGTCATCACCTGCAGGGCGATGCCCTCGTCCGGTTGCAGGCGGATGATCAGCTTGTTGCCGATCAGCTGGCGCTGCTCCGGGTCGAAGATGTAGTGCGGCGGCACTTTGAAATGGATAACGATCTGCGACATCTTTTCCGCCATGCGCTTGCCGGTGCGCAGGTAGAACGGCACGCCGGCCCAGCGCCAGTTGCGGATGTCGGCACGCAGGGCGACGAAGGTTTCGGTGTCGCTGCGGGTGTTGGAATTCTCTTCTTCCAGATAGCCCGGCACCGCCTTGCCATCGCTGCTGCCGGCCACGTACTGGCCGCGCACCACTTGCTGGCTGAGCTGTTCGCCGGTGATCGGGGCCAGGGCCTTGAGCACCTTGACCTTCTCGTCGCGGATGCTGTCGGCGGACAGGTCGCTGGGCGGGTCCATGGCGATCAGGCAGAGCAGTTGCAACAGGTGATTCTGAATCATGTCGCGCAGCTGTCCGGCCTGGTCGAAGTAGCCCCAGCGGCCTTCGATACCGACCTTCTCCGCCACGGTGATTTCCACGTGGGATATATGGTTCTGGTTCCACTGGGTTTCGAACAGGCTGTTGGCGAAACGCAGGGCGATCAGGTTCTGCACCGTCTCCTTGCCCAGGTAATGGTCGATGCGATAGATGCGGGTTTCCGGGAAATACTGTGCGACCGCATCGTTGACCGCCCGCGAGGACTCCAGGTCGTGACCGATGGGCTTTTCCAGCACGGCGCGGGTGCGCTCGGCCAGGCCGACCGCCGCCAGGTTGGCGCAGATACCACCGTAGACCGAGGCCGGAGTGGCGAAATAGGCGATCAATCGCTCGCGGTTGCCGACCTGTTCGGCCAGCAGCAGGTAGTCATCGGCCTCGAGAAAATCCATGCTCAGGTAGCTCAGGCGCGCCTGGAAGCGTTGCAGCACGGCGGCGTCCACTTCGGCGGCCGGCACGTGACGGCGCAGGTGCTGCTCGATCTGCTGCAGATACTGCTGCGCATCGCCGGCGTCGCGGGCCAGGGCGAGAATCTGCGTATCGGCGTGCAGCAGTCCGGCCCGGTCCAGCTGATAGAGCGCCGGAAACAACTTGCGCAGGGCCAGGTCGCCGAGCGCACCGAATAAGGCAAAAGTACAGGATTCAACGATTATCGAAGGCATGATGTTTGTTCTTTTATCAAGTTAAGCTAGAAATACCCGGTTGCAACGGATTAATCAAGGTTGAATGTAGTAATAAAAACAACATTTTCACAAAATCCACTTTGCAGTGGTCGTCACCTGGCCCCATCAGTACGATAGGCCAGCAAATTCAGTGCAGGTTTAAGGAATCAACATGGATCGCGTGCGCAATCTACTGGAGCAGATCCAGGGCCGACTCGACAGCCTGAACAAGGCCGAACGCAAGGTCGCCGAGGTGATCCTGCTCAACCCGCAGCAGGCCACCCGCCTGAGCATTGCCGCGCTGGCCCAGGCCGCCCTGGTCAGCGAACCCACGGTCAACCGCTTCTGCCGCTCCTTCGGTGTCAGCGGCTACCCCGAGCTGAAGATGCAACTGGCGCAGAGCCTGGCCAGCGGCGCGGCCTATGTGAGCCGCGCGGTGGAAGCCGACGATGCCCCGGAAGCCTATACCCGCAAGATCTTCGGCAGCGCCATCGCCTCGCTGGACACGGCCTGTCAGACCATCGACCCGCAGCTGATCAGCCGCGCCGTCGACCTGCTGATCCAGGCCCGCCAGATCCACTTCTTCGGCCTCGGTGCCTCGGCCTCGGTGGCCCTGGATGCGCAGCACAAGTTCTTCCGCTTCAACCTCGCGGTCACCGCCCATTCCGATGTACTGATGCAGCGCATGCTGGCCTCGGTGGCGCATACCGGCGATCTGTTCGTGATCATCTCCTACACCGGACGCACCCGCGAGCTGGTGGAAGTAGCGCGCCTGGCCCGGGAAAACGGCGCATCGGTACTCGGCCTGACGGCCGCCGGCTCGCCCCTGGCCCAGGCCAGCACCCTGAGCCTGGACATCCCGCTGCCGGAGGACACCGACATCTATATGCCGATGACCTCGCGGATCATCCAGCTCACCGTGCTCGACGTACTGGCCACCGGCATGACCCTGCGCCGCGGCGTGGACTTCCAGCCACACCTGCGCAAGATCAAGGAAAGCCTCAACGCCAGCCGTTATCCGGCCGACGAAGAGCCGCTCTGAGCGCACCGCCCACCGACCGCCTGGTGCGTGCAGCGCACCCCAACAGACCGACTCGCGCCTCACCCGTAGGGTGCGCCGTGCGCACCACCGACTCCAGGCCGCCTGATGCGTGCAGCGCACCCTACTCCCACGCACCCTAGAAAATGTAATCGGTGGTCAGAAAGCTCGATTCGCGGTTGCGGATGATCTCGCTGACCAGGGCCTTGTTGCTTTCCTGGAACTTGGTCGCCACCAGGGTGCGGATGGAAAACACCCGCAGCGCGTCATGCACCGACAGAGTGCCCTCGGCCGAATTCTTGCGCCCGTTGAAGGGGAAGCTGTCCGGGCCGCGCTGGCACTGGCTGTTGATATTGATCCGCCCCACCTGGTTGGCGAAGGCATCCACCAGCCGACCGACCTGGGCCGAATCGTTGCCGAAGATGCTCAGCTGCTGACCGAAGTCGGAGTCGAGCACATAGTCGATCACCGTCTGCAGGTCGCGGTAAGGCACAACCGGCACCAGCGGACCGAACTGCTCTTCCTGATAGACGCGCATCTGCGCATTCACCGGATACAGCAGTGCCGGATAGAAGAACGACTCGCGCGACTCGCCGCCGCCAGCATTCACCACCCGCGCGCCCTTGGCCACGGCATCGGCGAGCAGGCTGCCGAGGTACTCGACCTTGCCCGGCTCGGGCAGCGGCGTCAGGCTCACGCCCTCCTCCCAGGGCATGCCCGGCTTGAGCGCGGCGACCTTGGCGACGAACTGCTCGAGGAAGCGCTCGACCACATCCTCATGCACGAAGAGGATCTTCAGCGCCGTGCAGCGCTGGCCGTTGAATGACAGTGCGCCAGTGACCGCCTCGCTCACCGCGTTATCCAGATCGACCTGGGGCAGCACGATGCCCGGGTTCTTCGCATCCAGGCCCAGGGCCGCGCGCAGGCGGTGCGGACGCGGGTGCAACTTCTTCAGGTCGCTGGCCCCCTTGTGGGTGCCGATAAAGGCGAACACGTCGACCTTGCCGCTGGCCATCAGCGCGCTGACGGTCTCCCGGCCGCTGCCGTAGATCACGTTGATCACCCCGGCCGGGAAGCTGTCGCGGAACGCCTCGAGCAGCGGGCGGATCAGCAGCACGCCGAACTTGGCCGGCTTGAACACCACGGTGTTGCCCATGATCAGCGCCGGGATCAGGGTGGTGAAGGTCTCGTTCAGCGGGTAGTTGTAGGGGCCCATGCACAGGGTCACGCCCAGGGGCACGCGGCGGATCTGGCCGAGCGTGTCCTGCTCCAGCTCGAAGCGACTGGAGCGACGATCCAGCTCCTTGAGCGCCTCGATGGTGTCGACGATGTAATCGCAGGTACGGTCGAACTCTTTCTCCGAGTCCTTGAGGTTCTTGCCGATTTCCCACATCAGCAGCTTGACCACCCGCTCGCGCTGCTCGCGCATGCGCGCCAGGAAGGCCTCGACATGCTGGATGCGCTCGGCCACGCGCAGGTTCGGCCAGGTGCCCTGGCCGTTGGCGTAGGCGCGCACCGCCGCGTCCAGGGCGGACAGCGCCGCCTCGGCATCGAGCAGCGGCGTACTGCCGAGAATCACCTGCTGCTCGCCCTCCTCGGTTTTGAGGAACACCGGGCTGCGCACGCTGGCCAGCGGCCCTTCCCAGGTGCGCAACTGGCCGTCGACCAGGTAGTCGCGCTGCTCGATGGGCGCATCGGGGCGGTAGGCCTCGGGAATCTCGGCCAGGGTGGGAAACAGCGTGTCGAGACGTTTAGACGCAGTCATGGCGTTCACTCCTCTCAAGGGATACGGCATAGGCGCAGTAGGTGGCGCGCCCCTGCAGGGCCTCTTCGATGCGCAACAGCTGGTTGTACTTGCCGACCCGGTCGGAGCGGCACAAAGAGCCGGTCTTGATCTGCCCGGCGCAGGTGGCCACCGCCAGATCGGCAATGGTGGTGTCTTCGGTTTCACCGGAGCGATGGGAGATCACCGCCCGGTAGCCGGCAGCCTGGGCCATGCGAATGGCGGCGAAGGTTTCGCTGAGGCTGCCGATCTGGTTGAACTTGATCAGGATCGCATTGCCGATGCCGCGCTCGATCCCCTCCTGGAGGATCTTGCTGTTGGTGACGAACAGGTCGTCGCCCACCAGCTGCACTCGCCGACCCAGACGCTCGGTCAGGTAGGTCCAGCCCTCCCAGTCGCTTTCGTCCATGCCATCTTCGATGGAGCTGATCGGGTAACGCTCACACAAACCCGCCAGGTATTCGGCGAAACCGGCAGAGTCGAAGGACTTGTTCTCCCCGGCCAGCACATAGCGGCCGTCGCGGTAGAACTCCGAGGCCGCGCAATCCAGGGCCAGGACAAAGTCCTGACCGAGGCGGTAGCCGGCGCGCAGCACCGCTTCCTCGATCACCACCAGCGCCTCTTCGTTACTGGCCAGCGAGGGAGCAAAACCGCCCTCATCGCCCACCGCCGTATTCAGGCCACGCTCGCGCAACACCTGCCTGAGGCTATGGAACACCTCCGCACCCATGCGCAGCGCCTCGCCGAACGAGGCCGCCCCCACCGGCTGGATCATGAATTCCTGGATATCCACGTTGTTGTCGGCGTGCTCGCCGCCATTGAGGATATTCATCATCGGCAGCGGCAGACTGAAGCGCCCGGGCTGGCCATAGAGCGCCGCCAGGTGCTCGTACAACGGCAGGTTCTGCGCGGCGGCGGCAGCCTTGGCGCAGGCCAGGGAGACCGCGAGAATCGCATTGGCCCCCAGCGCGCTTTTGCCCTCGGTGCCGTCCAGCTCGATCATCGCCGCGTCGACCACGCCTTGCTGCAGCGCATCCAGGCCCAGCACGGCGTCGCGGATCACGCCGTTGACATTGGCCACCGCGCGCAGCACGCCCTTGCCCTTGTAGCGCTCGTCGCCGTCACGCAACTCCAGCGCCTCGCGACTGCCGGTGGAGGCTCCCGAGGGCACACTGGCGACACCCACCGCGCCGCCCGCCAGAGTCACCACCGCCTCGACGGTCGGATTACCCCGCGAGTCGAGAATTTCCCGGGCACTGACCTGGCGGATCAGGCTCTTGCCCACGGCCCGGGTCACCCCAGAGAAGCCGTCCGACCGCACTGCGCCGGCCGTACCCGCGAGCAGCTCGCGCTGTTCGGCATGGGACTCGCGAAAATCAAAATCCCGCGGCCACTGCGGCGCGCCAGGGTTGCTGGAATCGTTCATGAATGCGTCCTCGCTTAACAAATGCTGTCGCCCACGCGGATCACCCGCAGGCAGTTGGTGCCACCCTGGGCATTGGCGTGATCGCCACGGGAAATCAATACATGATCACCCTCGACCACCACCCCGCGACGCAACAGCTCGTCGACCGCATGGCCATTGACCTCGGCGATCGGATAGCTGTCGCTGTCGAACGGAATGGTCTGCACCCCGCGAAACAACGCCACGCGGTTCTGCGTGCGCGGATTGCGCGAGAAGGCATAGATCGGCAGATGCGAGCGGATTCGCGACATCAGCCGCGGCGTGTCGCCACTCTCGGTCATGCAAATGATCGCCTTGACCCCATGCAGGTGATTGGCGGTGTACATGGCGGCCATGGCGATCGACTCGTCGATGCGCTGGAACTGCTCGTCCATGCGGTGCTTGGAACGATGGGCCAGGGGGTGCTTCTCCGCCCCGACTATGACCCGACGCATGGCCTGCACGGTTTCCACCGGGTAGGCCCCGGCGGCGGTCTCGGCCGAGAGCATCACCGCGTCGGTGCCATCGAGCACGGCGTTGGCCACATCGAACACCTCGGCGCGGGTCGGCATCGACTGGGTGATCATCGACTCCATCATCTGCGTGGCAGTGATCACCAGCCGATTGCAACTGCGGGCGCGCTCGATGATCAGCTTCTGCACCGCCACCAGCTCGGCATCGCCGATCTCCACGCCGAGGTCGCCGCGGGCCACCATCACCCCTTCGGACGCCAGGATGATGGCATCCAGAATCTGCAGGTCATTGACCGTTTCCGCCCGCTCGATCTTGGCGATCAGACCGGCCTCGCCGCCCGCCTCGCGCAGTAACCGACGCGCCTGGTGGATATCCTCGGCATCGCGCGGAAAGGACACCGCCAGGTAGTCGACCTGCATGGCCGCGGCGGTCTTGATGTCCTCGCAGTCCTTCTCGGTCAGGGCCGCCGCCGACAGGCCGCCGCCCTTGCGGTTGATGCCCTTGTTGTTGGACAGCGGACCGCCCACCAGCACCTCGCAGAGCAGGCGACTGCCCTCCACCGCCCGCACTTCCAGCTCGATGCGGCCGTCGTCCAGCAGCAGGATATCGCCCGGGCGACTGTCGCCGACCAGGGCCACGTAATCGATGCCCACCGCCTGCTCGTCGCCGGCATTCTTGTCCAGCCGCGCATCGAGGCAGAAGGACTGCCCCTTGAGCAGCTGCACCTTGCCCCGGGCGAAACGGGCGATACGAATCTTCGGCCCCTGCAGGTCCGCCAGCACCGCCACGAAACGCCCCTGCCGGCGCGCCGCCTCCCGCACCAGGCGCGCCCGCTCGATATGTTCGGCAGCGCTGCCGTGGGAGAAATTCAGGCGCACCACATCCACCCCCGCCTCGACCAGGGCCTCGATCGCCTCAGGGCTTTCGGTAGCCGGGCCCAGGGTGGCCACGATTTTCGTTCTACGACGCATAGCTCAGGTTCCTCGACAGCGTTTTTCTGGGGGAAAGGGGGTAACGACAGGGCAAGCGGCAAACCCGGCCGACACCCCGAAAACCAGCGCCAGGGAGCGGAAAGCTTGTTGCTTTAACCAATTGCGCTATTTTTACTCGGACAAAACAGATACATCAAGACCAAATGTTGTAATAAAACAACATTTGTCTTGATGCGATAAACCGATGCGCAAAAAAGCCACAACCCACGCCGAATAGGGCCTTGCCGAAGGGATAAACAGTCGCAACGCGGGACTCGCAAGCCGTCAGCCCAGCTGCGCACTCAGCTGCAGCAGCGCCTCTTGCCCGGGTTGCAGGGTCAGGCTGTCGGCGGCGCAACAGGCAGCCTGAACGCTGAGAAAGCCCAGCGCCTCGCTCCAGCCGACATCGGTCAGGGGTCGGCTGCCGGGATGCCAGACCACGCTGTTGGCAGCGCCATGGGTATGAATCGACAGACTGCGCTGCCAGGCCAGGTCCTGCAGCTGCAGCAGCCCACCACGGCGAAAGATGCGGTGACAGCCATCCTCGACCCGCAACGCGCCGCGCTGCTGGCAGGCGGCGCGCCTGAGCAGGTCGTGGCCATGGGCACCCTCCAGGCCGAGCACGGTCACCCGCACCACATCGCTGACACGCCAATAGGCATGCAGGGCATGGCTCAGCTGGCAGGGCTCGCTGTCCTGATGGCTGCTGCGCAGGCGCAGATGCATGCCCTCGCCCAGCTCGGCCTCCAGGGTCACCTGCCAGTCGCACAGCTGCAGCTGCCAGCGCAGACGCACGCCCTGCTCGTCCACCGTGCAATCGAGCAGCTCCCAGTCGCTGAGGCGCGCCCAGCCATGGGATGGCCAGCCGCTCTCGCCGGGATGCCGGCCAAACCAGGGCCAGCACACCGGCACCCCGCCGCGAATTGCCCCGCCGCGCTGCCAATGGCTGGCGCACCAGAGCCAGGGGCGCTGGCCGCGAGGCTGGAAATGCAGAAGCTGGCCGCCCTGACGACTGAATGCCGCCTGAAAACGTGGATGTTCGAGCAACAGCAGCTCGCGCTCCTGGTGGGTCACCCAGCGCAGGGTCTGCCCGCCACCCGGCACAAACAACCCGGCCAGGGGGTGCTCTGCAGCAGCCCCTGGCCGAGTTGTAGCCGGCGCAGGCACGCGCCGTCGTTTAGCCGGTAGCATCGAACCGTCCCGGTTTCACAGCGCCGCGCGATCTGTTATTTCCACCAGTATTCGACCTGTACGCCGAAGTTGGAGCCATGCCGGGCATTGTCGAAGGCACCGCTGTCGGACAGCGCCGAACCCGCCGCCTGCAGACTGGCCGCACGCTGCGCCGCCTCGTTCCAGCTGGCATAGGTGTAATACAGGCGGATTTCCGGGCGCGCCCAGAAGTCCTGGCCGGCGGGCGACCAGGTCGGGGCCACGGTGAACTTGGTCAGCTTGCGCGTGCCGTCGGTGGCATCGACCTGATCGTGGCCCACCTCGCCGACCAGCTTGAACTGCTCGGTAAAGGCATAGCTGGTACGCCCCCCCACCGACAGCCAGTTCTGATCGTCGCCGTCGGGGCGCACATCCTTCTGGTAGACGAACTGCGCCTGGCCGCCCCAGCGTGGCGTGGCCTGCCAGTTGTAGATTTCCACCAGGCGATAGCTCTTGTTGTCGTCATCCAGGGTCACATCGCCGGTGTAGCCCAGGCCGGTGCCGGGACCCTGGCCATACTGCAGGGCCAGGGTATTGCTGCCGCCGAGAAAATCGGCCTGTTTGTGCTGCGCGGTCAGCGCCCAGCCGCTGTTGGCATCGGTGCTGTCGGGCTTGTCGATAAAGCTCAGGCCGAACTCCAGCTCGCCGCCCGGATTGGGCTTGAAGCCGGCGACGTTGAAGTCATGGCGGTTGATATAGGGTTCCTGGAAGTAGCTGTCCTTGCGCGAGAAGGCGTAGCTGTATTTCAGCCCGCCCAGCTCGTAGTCCTCGATACCGGCACCGGTACCGCTCTGGTTCCAGTAGTAGAAGTCGCTGATATGGATATCGTTACGCTTGTAGAAGCGCCGCCCGGCCCACAGCGAGCCGCCATTGAGCGCCGGCACCTTGCTCCACTCAGCGTACATCTGGTTCATCCGCGCGAAACCGTAATCGCCGGTAAATTTCGGCGTATGGCCATAGGCGTTGTACAGCTGCGCCATGCCCTCGACACTGACCACCGAGCCATCGTCCAGGCTCAGCAGGTCCTGGCGCAGGTCCAGCTCCATATAGTGTTCGCACTCGTTACCCAGGCGGTATTTGCTCTGCGCGCCGGGCAACTGGAAGCACGACTGGGTGCCGCCGTTGGACGAACCACCGGCACCGCTACGCACGTACCCGGAAAACTCCAGCGCGCTCGCCGCTTGTGGCAAAACCAGGCTACCGAGGGTCAGTGCCAGGCCGAATTTCATTGCTGCTCTCATGTCTACTCCTTCTTGTTTTTATTGTTGTAACGCTTGTTGCAGGGTCCCAAAGGCGCGGATATGGCAGGCACCCTTGGAGGTATTTAGCTGCTTAGCCCGGATGCAATCCGGGGCAAGATTGCGCGGCCGACAACGCTCCCGGATTGCATCCGGGCTACGCCTCAGCGGCCCTTGAACTGGGCGACCTTGCTTGCCTGCTCAGCCGCTTGCGGCTTTCCCGGCAACAGGCGCTCACCGCTCTGGGCATCGAACAGCAGCACCTTGCTCGGATCGAACTGCAACTCCAGGGTCTGCCCCACCTGCGGCGCATCGTCCGGAGCCAGACGGCAGCAGACCTTGGTCTGGTTCAGCTCGACGAACACCAGGGTATCCGGCCCGGTGGGTTCGACGACCTCGACCTCGGCACGAATCGACGATTGATTGCGGCTTTCGGCCGTGGCCAGGAGGATCTGCTCGGGGCGGATGCCGAGGATCACTTCGCGGTTCTCGAAACCCGCCTCCATCGCCCCCAGGGGCAACTCGCAACGGGCCTGACCGGAGTCGAGCAGGGCCAGCAACTGACCGTCGCGGCGCTGCAGGCGCAGGGGGATGAAATTCATCGGCGGCGAACCGATAAAGCTGGCCACGAACAGGTTGGCCGGGTCGTTGTAGATCTGCTTGGGGGTGCCGAACTGCTGGATGATGCCGTCCTTCATCACCGCCACCTTGTCACCCAGGGTCATGGCCTCGATCTGGTCGTGGGTGACGTAGACCGTGGTGGTCTTCAGGCGCTGGTGCATCAGCTTGATTTCGGTGCGCATCTCCACCCGCAGCTTGGCGTCGAGGTTGGACAGCGGCTCGTCGAACAGGTAGATCTTCGGCCGCCGCGCCAGCGCCCGGCCCATGGCCACGCGCTGCTGCTGGCCGCCGGACAGCTGGCCGGGCTTGCGCGCCAGCAGGTGCTCGATCTGCAGCAGCTTGGCCACCCGCGCCACTTCTTCCTCGATGGCCGCGGGGGCCATCTTGCGCATCTTCAGGCCGAAGGAAATGTTGTCCTTCACGGTCATGGTCGGGTACAGCGCATAGGACTGAAAGACCATGGCGATGTCGCGATCCTTGGGGCTCATGCCGCTGATGTCCTGATCGTCGACCAGAATCGCCCCGCCGCTGATGTCCTCCAACCCGGCGATGCAGTTCATCAGGGTGGACTTACCGCAACCCGAGGGCCCGACCAGAATCAGGAACTCGCCGGACTCGATGGAAATCTCGATGTTCTTCAGGGTGTCCGCCAGGCCGCTGCCGTAGGACTTGTTGACGTTGCGCAGTTCGAGGGTTGCCATAATCGTTCTCCTAACCTTTGACCGCGCCGGCTGTTAGGCCGCGCAGGAAGTATTTGCCCGCCAGGATGTACACCACCAGCGTGGGCAGGCCGGCGATCATCGCCGCGGCCATATCGACGTTGTATTCCTTGGCCCCGGTGCTGGTGTTGACCAGGTTGTTCAGGGCCACGGTGATCGGCTGGGTATCGCCGCTGGCGAACACCACGCCGAAGAGGAAGTCGTTCCAGATCTGGGTGAACTGCCAGATCAGGCAGACCATGATGATCGGCGTCGACATCGGCAGCAGGATGCGCCCGAAGATGGTGAAGAAACCCGCCCCATCCAGCCGCGCGGCCCGCACCAGGGCATCCGGGATGCTCACGTAGTAGTTGCGGAAGAACAGCGTGGTGAAGGCCATGCCGTAGACCACATGGATCAGCACGAGGCCGCTGGTGGTATTGGCCAGGCCGAGATGACCAAGGGTAAAGGACGCCGGCAGCAGCACCACCTGGAACGGCAGGAAGCAGCCGAACAGCAGCAGGCCGAAGAACAGCTGCGAGCCGCGAAAGCGCCACATGGCCAGCACATAGCCGTTCAGCGCGCCGATCACGGTAGAAATCAGCACCGCCGGGATGGTGATCTTCACCGAGTTCCAGAAGTAACCGCCGACGCCGTCCCAGGCCTTGAGCCAGCCGATGGCGGTAAACATCTCCGGCCAGGACAGCAGGTTGCCGGTACGGATGTCTTCCGGGCTCTTGAAGCTGGTCAGCAGCATGATGATCAGCGGAATCAGGTAGACCGCACAGGCCGCCAGCAGGGTGGCGTAGATGGCCATACGGCTCAGGCTGAGGGCAGGCTTAGTCATGGCGTTTGCCTCGCAGTTCGGAATACAGATAGGGCACCAGAATCGCCAGCACCGCGCCGAGCATCAGGATCGCACTGGCGGCACCAAGGCCCATCTGGCCGCGGGTAAAGGTGTGGGCGTACATAAACATCGCCGGCAGATCGGAGGCGTAGCCGGGGCCACCGGCAGTCATCGATGCCACCAGGTCGAAGCTCTTGATCGCGATATGGGCGAGGATCATCAGCGAGCTGAAGAACACCGGGCCCAGGCTCGGCAGGACGATGCGCAGGTAAATATTCGGCAGGCTGGCCCCGTCGACCTGGGCAGCGCGAATAATCGACTGATCGACCCCACGCAAGCCGGCGAGAAACAGCGCCATGACAAAGCCCGAGGCCTGCCAGACCGCAGCGATCACCAGGCAGTAGACCACCCGGTCGGGGTCTACCAGCCAGTCGAAGCGAAAGCCTTCCCAGCCCCAGTCACGGAGCATCTTGTCGATACCCAGACCCGGGTTGAGCAGCCACTTCCAGGCGGTACCGGTGACGATCATCGACAGCGCCATGGGATAGAGAAAGATGGTGCGGATAAAGCCTTCGCGGCGGATGCGCTGATCCAGCAGCACCGCCAGCAGCACGCCGATCACCAGGCTGATGCCGATAAACAGGCCGCCGAAGACCATCAGGTTCTTGCTCGCCACCCACCAGCGGTCGTTTTCCAGCAGACGTACGTACTGCTGCAGGCCGACGAAACTGTAACTGGGCATAAAGCGCGAGCTGGTAAACGACAGGACAAAGGTCCAGAGGATATAGCCGTAGAAGCCGACCATGATGATCAGCATGCTCGGTGCCAACACCAGCTTGGGTAGCCAGCGTTGCAGCGCATCCAGCGGCGAGGCCTTGGTGAAAACTGCGGTTGAACTCATGGGTAACTCCATTGCTTGATACACCACCTGTAGGAGCCAGGGGGACGCCTAGTGCTTGCTGGCGATCCATGGTCAGCGCGGCTGATCGCCAGCAAGCTGGCTCCTGCATAAAAACCGACACGGCCGATCCCGTGGCGCTTGCCTAAAAGGGCAGGTACCAGGAAGAAATGGCTTAAAACTGGCGGGTTGCCCCGCCCTACGACAGCCGCCGGCGAACCGGCGGCCGGGGCTGACTTACTGCACGGCCTGGATGGCCGCGGCCAGCTGCTGGGCGGCCTTTTGCGGGTCGGCCTTGGTGTCGTTGAAGAAGTTGGTCACCACATCAAACACCGCGCCCTGCACATAGCTGGAGGCGGCCATGCCGTGGGCCAGGCTCGGCTGCAGGCCACCATTGCCGGCGGCTTCCTTGAAGTCGGCCATCGACTGCTGGGCACAGGCGTCGAAGCTGCTCATGTCCTGGTCCAGACGCACCGGGATGGAGCCCTTGTTCTGGTTGAAGAACTGCTGAAACTCCGGCTCCATCACGGTACGCGCCAGGTCTTCCTGGGCCTTGCGATCTTCCGCATTGCTCAGCTTGAACATGGCCAGGGAGTCGATGTTGTAGGCGAAGCTGCCCTTGGTGCCGGGGAACGGCAGGCACTGGTAGTCCTTGCCGGCGATCTTGCCGGCGGCGGTCCACTCGCTCTTGGCCCAGTCGCCCATGATCTGCATGCCGGCCTTGCCGTTGATCACCATGGCTGTGGCGCTGTTCCAGTCACGCCCGGCGGCGTTGGCATCGACATAGCCGCGCAGTTTCTGCAGAGCGGCGAATACTTCGACCATCTTGGCGCTGGTCAACACCGACTCGTCCAGCTCGACGAAGGCCTTGCGGAAGTCATCCGGGCCGAGCACGGCCAGAGCCAGGTCTTCGAACACGGTGCTGTCCTGCCAAGGCTGACCGCCGTGGGCCAGGGGCATAAAGCCGGCGGCCTGGAGTTTTTCCGCGGCGGCGAAGAATTCGTCGAGGGTGGTCGGCGGCGTGGCACCGGCCTTGGCGAACACCTCGGGGTTGATCCACAGCCAGTTGACCCGGTGCACATTGACCGGCACGGCCACGTAGTCGCCGCCGAACTGCATCACCTCGATCACCTGGGGTGGCAGCAGCTCGTCCCAGCCATTCTGTTCGGCGACCTGATTGAGGTCGGCGAGCAGACCCAGCTCGCCCCACTCCTGAATGTCCGGGCCCTTGATCTGCGCGGCGGCAGGCGGGTTGCCGGATACGGCGCGGGTTTTCAGTACGGTCATGGCCGCTTCACCACCACCACCGGCGACGGCGAAGTCCTTCCAAGTGTGGCCCTTGTCTTCGACCAGTTTTTGCAGGGTATCGGCGGCGCGCTTTTCGCCACCGGAAGTCCACCAGTGCAGCACTTCGACTTCGCCGGCATGGGCAGCCAGCGGCAGCAGGGAGACGAGGGAGATAGCAGTAGCCAGGCGGGAGATCGCTTTCATGAGCAGGAGTACCTTTATTGTTGTTATTCACGGGCAAGTCTGGTGCTTGCGCTGGAATCGAGTCTAACCAAGGGTCATTGCCCGGCGGGTAACGAAGGGATGCGCAAAGGTCACGGGATGGTTACATAAGCAAGGCATCGGACCGCACGCGATCTCACTCGACAAAGCGCGGCAGCCACAGGGTCACCCGCAGGCCGCCTTCGCGCAGGTTGCGCAGGCTTACCTCGCCACCGTGGCTGTGGGCGATATTGCGCGCGATGCCCAGGCCCAGGCCGTAGCCCTGTTGCTGTCCGGCCAGGCGGAAATGCGGCTCGAACACCTGTTCCAGACGCTGTTCGGGCACCCCCGGACCTTCGTCGTCGACATGCAGGACAAAAGCCTGATCGTCGTCCTCGATATACAGATGGGCGCGCTCGCCGTATTTCAGCGCGTTGTCCACCAGGTTGCCGATGCAGCGCTTGAGTGCCAGGGGCTTGCCCGGATAGGCCGCGCACGCCTGACCATCCAGGGTCACCCGACCGTTTCCCTGGGGGGCCAGGTAGGGCTCGATCACGCAGTTGAGCAACTGGTTGAGATCCACCGGCTCGATATTCTCGTGGATATCGGTGTCCTTGACGCACTGCAGCGCGCCCTTGACCAGCATCTCCAGCTCGTCGAGGTCGCGGCTGAACTTGGCCTGCACGGCCTCGTCGTCGAGCAGCTCGACGCGCAGACGCAGGCGGGTGATGGGGGTGCGCAGGTCATGGGAAATGGCGCTGAACAGCTGGCTGCGCTCGCGCAGGTAGCGGCCGATGCGCTCGCGCATGGCGTTGAAGGCCCGGCTGACTTCCACCACCTCGCTGCCGCCCGCCTCCGGCAGAGGCTGCACTTCGCTGCCCAGGGACATATCCCGCGCCGCCACCGCCAGACGCTTGAGCGGGCGGCTCTGCCAGTGCACCAGAATGCCGATAAACAGCAGCAGAAAACTGCTGGTGAGGATGATAAACCACAGCTGCTGGGCCGGTAGCCCCTGCTGTTCCAGGCTGACATAGGGCTCGGGCATCAGCGAGGCGAGGTACAGCCATTCGCCCGGGGCGATCTGGATCTGCGTCACCAGCACCGGCGGATTCAGCGGCTCCAGGCTCAGGGCATAATGGGCCCAGGAACGCGGCAACTCATCGAGTTTCAGGGCGTTGTTGAAGATGCGCAGGTCTTCCGGGCTGACGAATTGCACCAGCAGGTCCAGATCATTGCCCAGACGCTCGCGCAGGGTCGCATCCACCGCATCCAGCACCGCGCGCTTGCGCGGTGTCTGCGGCAGCACGCGCATTTCCAGCGGGTTGTCGTTAAGCGAAACGAAGAAGCGTGTGCCGCCCATATTGCGCAGCTGGTCGAGCACCAGCGGCCGGTAGCCCAGGGGCAGCGAGCGGAAGTAGCTGACACTGGCGGCCATCGACTGGGCCAGGCTGCGCGAGCTGGTCAGCAGGCCCTCGACCTGGCTGGCGCGCAACTGCGAGACCCAGATCAGACTGGACAGCGCCTGGGCCAGCAACACTACCAGCAGGGTCAGCAGCAGCATACGGCCGAGCAACGAGCGCGGCACCGGCAACCACTTGCGCAGGCTAGTCGCCGACATAGGGGCCAACCGCCGCCGCCAACTGATAGCCGCTACCGCGCACGGTACGGATCAGGCGCGCCGGTTTTTCGGTATCGCGCAGGCGCTGGCGCAGGCGGCTGACCGCCATATCGACGATACGCTCCAGCGGCATCACCTCGCGGCCGCGGGTGGCGTTGCCGATGGTGTCGCGGTCAAGGATCTGCTGCGGATGATCGAGAAACAGCTTGAGCAGGGCGAAGTCGGCACCGGAGAGAATCACCTCCTCGCCATCGGCATGGAACAGGCGGTGGCTGACCATATCCAAGCGCCACTCATCGAAGGCCAGCACCTCGCTGCCGCGCTCCTGGGTGAAGTGCGCGCGGCGCAGCAGCGCCTTGATCCGCGCCAGCAGCTCGCGCGGGCTGAAGGGTTTGCCCAGATAGTCGTCGGCCCCCAGCTCCAGGCCGATCACCCGGTCGGTCTCATCGGAACTGGCGGTGAGCATGATGATCGGCACCTGGGCGAAACGCTGATGCTCGCGCACCCAGCGGCAGAGGCTGAAGCCATCCTCGTCGGGCAGCATCACATCGAGAATCACCAGATCCGCCGTCTCGGCGCACAAGCCCTGGCGAAAGCCCGCACCATCGCCAACGGTACGCACCTGGAAGCCGGCGCGGCTCAGGTAGGTGTGCAGCAGTTCGCGAATTTCCTGATCGTCGTCGACCAGCAGAATGGATTTACCGGGCTGGCTCATGGTCCGCCGTCCTTATTGTCATGCACTCGCCAAAAATGGCATGTAGCTAGCATTTGTAGGAGCGGCCCATGGCCGCGAATCGCGGGCATGGCCCGCTCCTACAAGGAATACCTAAGTTCGTAGGATGGGTGGAGCTCCGCGATACCCATCAATCCTGAGCGATGGGTATCGCTACGCTCCACCCATCCTACGCCAATGCTCTTGCTGCAAGGCCACACCCGCGCCCATCAGCCCCGGGTATTCGGCGGTTACCAGCCATACCGGAATGCCGGCAAAGTAATCACTCATGCAGCCTTTGTCACTGAAGCTTTTGGCAAAACCGCTGGCCAGAAAGAATTCGGCAAAGCGCGGCACTACGCCACCGACTATATACACCCCGCCACGCGCGCCCAGGCTCAGCACATTGTTGCCGGCGGCGCGGCCGAGCCAGACGCAGAACTGCTCCAGCACCGCCATCGCCAGCGCGTCGCCGGCCAGCGCCGCCGCCGTGACTTCTGCCGGAGAACTCAAGCGCGCCTCATGCCCATCCAGGGCGCACATGGCGCGGTAGAGCAACAGCAGGCCGCTGCCGCTGAGCACATCCTCGGCGCGCACATGGCCGAGCTGGCGATACAGCTGCTGCCAGAGTTCGGCTTCGCGCGGGCTGCCGATCGGCAGGTCGACATGGCCGCCCTCGCCCGGCAAGGCCAGCCAGCTGCCATCGGCCAGGGTCAGCAAGGTGCCGACGCCCAGACCGGTGCCCGGGCCGATCACCACACAGGGCCGCTCCCCCTCGGGCGTGCCGGGGCAGACCGGCACGCGCTCGTCATCGCGCAGGCGGGTCATGCCCAGGGCCATGGCGGAAAAATCGTTGATCAGCAGCAACTCGCGCACCTGCAACTCGCGGCAGAAGGCCGCGCGGCTGATGCGCCAGTGGTTGTTGGTAAAGCGAAACAGGTCGCCACTGACCGGCCCGGCGCAGGCCAGACAGACCGAATCCACTGCCCCCAGAGGTAGCTCCAGCTCGGCCAGATAAGCCTGAATCGCCGCCTCCGGCCCCGGAAAATCGGCGGTGGCCAGCACCCGCACCGACTCCAGCTGCTCATTGCGCCACAGGGCAAAGCGCGCATTGGTGCCGCCAATATCACCGACCAGGGCCAGCTTCACTGCAGCGACTCCAGACTGGTGGTGAAGGCACTGGCACCCTGCTCCGCCGAGCTGAAGGACTGACGCATAAAGGCGAACAGCTCGCGGCCGCAACCCACGGCATTGGCCAGGGTACCGCGCGCAGGCTCACGCGCGGCCAGTTCGGCGTCACTGAGCAGCACGCACAGTTCGCCGGTATGACCATCGAGACGAATCATGTCGCCGTTACGCACCCGCGCCAGCGGCCCGCCGCCGTATGCCTCGGGGCAGACATGGATCGCCGCGGGGATCTTGCCCGAGGCACCGGACATGCGCCCGTCGGTGACCAGCGCCACCTTGAAGCCGCGGTCCTGCAGCACGCCGAGGAAAGGGGTCATCTTGTGCAGCTCGGGCATGCCGTTGCTGCGCGGGCCCTGAAAGCGCATCACCGCGACGAAATCGCGCTCCAGCTCGCCGGCCTTGAAGGCATCGGCCAGCTGCTGCTGATCCTCGAAGACCAACGCCGGGGCCTCGACCAGCTGGTGCTCCAGGGCCACGGCGGAGACCTTCATCACTCCACGACCGAGATTGCCCTGCATCAGGCGCAGACCGCCCTCGGCGGAGAAGGGATTGGCCACCGGGCGCAGCACGCTTTCGTCGTGGCTCTTGCTCGGGCCGTCGCGCCAGACCAGTTTGCCGTCCTCAAGGAAAGGCTCGCGGGTATAGCGCGAGAGGCCATGGCCGGCCACGGTGTTGACGTTTTCGTGCAGCAGCCCGGCATCGAGCAGCTGGCGAATCAGGAAAGCCATGCCGCCGGCCGCCTGGAAGTGGTTGATATCGGCCTTGCCGTTGGGATAGACGTGGGCCAGGGTCGGCGTCACGGCGGAAAGGTCGGCCATGTCCTGCCAGGTCAGCTGGATGCCCGCAGCGCGGGCGATGGCCGGCATATGCAGGGTGTGGTTGGTGGAGCCGCCGGTGGCGCTCAGGGCGATGATGGAATTGACTAGGCAGCGCTCGTCGACGATCTCGCCCAGCGGCATAAACTGCCCGCTCTGCTTGGTCAGACGGGTGACCTGCTGCGCCGCTTCGTGGCTCAGGGCATCGCGCAATGGCGTATTGGGGTTGATAAAGGACGCGCCCGGCAGGTGCAGACCCATCACTTCCATCAACAGCTGGTTGGTGTTGGCGGTGCCGTAGAAGGTGCAGGTGCCGGGGCTGTGGTAGGCGGCCATCTCGGCCTCCAGCAGCTCGTCGCGGCTGGCCTTGCCCTCGGCATAGCGCTGGCGCACGTCGGCCTTTTCCTTGTTCGACAGGCCGGAAGGCATAGGCCCCGCCGGCACGAACAGGCTCGGCAGGTGCCCGAAACGCAGGGCACCCATCAGCAGGCCGGGGACGATCTTGTCGCAGATCCCCAGGTACAGCGCGGCGTCGAACATGTTGTGCGACAGCGCCACCGCGGTGGCCATGGCGATCACTTCGCGGCTGGCGATGCCCAGCTCCATGCCCGGTTCGCCCTGGGTCACGCCATCGCACATGGCCGGAACGCCGCCGGCGAACTGGCCCACCGAGCCGATTTCGCGCAGGGCCTGCTTGAGCTGCTCCGGGTAATCCTGATAGGGCTGGTGAGCCGAAAGCATGTCGTTATAAGAAGAAACAATCGCCACGTTGGCCGCATTCATCAGGCGCAGGGCCTGCTTGTCCTCGCTGCCGCAGCCGGCCACGCCGTGGGCGAAATTGGCGCATTGCAGCTTGCCACGCTGCGGACCTTCGCTGGCCGCCGCGCGAATCATCGCCAGGTAGGGCTCGCGCGTGGCGCGGCTGCGGGCGATCAGGCGGTCGGTTACCTCAAGTACGCGGGGATGCATGTGGTTGACTCCAGGCTGGTGGATGGCAATATTTTGTACTTAATACAAAAATACTGCCACTTAAAACACTTGATTTCTATCACTACGGGAATAATCTTGTAATTCCAACAACAAAATAAAGAACGGACCTCAGCCATGACTATCCGCATCGCCATCAACGGCTTCGGCCGTATCGGCCGCAATGTGCTTCGCGCCCTCTACTGCCAAGACTACCGCCAACAGCTGCAGGTGGTCGCCATCAATGACCTGGGCGACAGCGCGATCAATGCCCATCTACTCAAGTACGACAGCGTGCACGGGATTTTCGACGGCAACGTGGAAAGCGATGGCGAAAGCCTCACGGTCAACGGCGACCGCATCGCCGTCAGCGCCATTCGCAACCCGGCCGACCTGCCCTGGCAGGCACTCGGGGTCGATGTGGTCTTCGAGTGCACCGGGCTGTTTACCGAACGCAGCAAGGCCGCCGCCCACCTCGCCGCCGGCGCGCGCAGGGTGATCATCTCGGCACCGGCCAAGGGGGCCGACGCCACCATCGTCTATGGCGTCAATCACGACATCCTGCGTTCCTCCATGCAGATCATCTCCAACGCCTCCTGCACCACCAACTGCCTGGCCCCGGTAGCCCAGGTACTGCAGCGCGAGCTGGGCATCGAACACGGCCTGATGACCACCATCCACGCCTACACCAACGACCAGAACCTCTCCGACGTCTACCACAGCGACCCCTACCGCGCCCGCTC
>Ga0209343_10002648_pt1 | contig 22975 bp, 15 predicted proteins | sample RifCSPlowO2_02_FD_184026 | JGI IMG/M metagenome (GOLD analysis project Ga0209343, IMG submission 184026) | Groundwater microbial communities from Rifle, Colorado - Rifle CSP2_plank lowO2_0.2 (SPAdes) (version 2) | ecosystem: Environmental > Aquatic > Deep subsurface > Groundwater | place... | reverse complement strand
CGATCTTGCAGCGCTTCCAGCGCCGCCAGGCTGCCGGGCGAGGCCGCCGACCAGTCCCAGGCATGAAGACTTGCGGCAAGAAAATCGCCGGAAGTGTCGCTGACTTCCCAGGCCAGTGCCAAAAGCGGCTTGAAATCCGGAAAGCGGGCGCGCAATGCGGCAACGCGCATTTGGGCTTCTTCGTGCCGGCCAAGGCGCGACAGCTTGCGAACCGCATCCAGCTGCGCGGATTGCGGCACGGGCGGTTGGTGCGCCCTGGTGCGGGACGGCTTCTTCTTCATGGCTTTGTGCGATGGAGGTCAGGGTGAAAATTATAGCGGCTGCGGGATACGTGCTGTCTGTTGGAGGTCAATGGCTGCAAGTTCTGCAAGGCGCTGGTCCGGCAGATGAATCTGGCGGGCGGTCTGGCCCGAATCGCCGTGGCCGAAAAATGTCGGACTGGCTTCCTTCCCGATCAATCATGAAATGAGCGACTAACTCTTTATGCAGTGAATTACTTGTAAAAGATAACCATGTAAATCAATGATTTATACCGAATCAAAAGAAACTTTGGTTGACAATCTTCGTCAAAAACTATAATTTGTCAACAAAAGGGGATAACTATGTTAAGCGATCGCATTCACCGCGCCCGCGTATTAAAACGAATGACGCTGCAAGAGATGGCCGATGCCATGGGCGTGACCAAGCAGGCTCTCAGCAAATTCGAAACGGGTAAAGACACGCCAAACTCAACCCGCCTCATCCAAATGTCCAAGCTCTTGGGAGTAAAGCCGGAATACTTTTTCCGTGCGTACTCGGTCGAGCTCAATAATGTGGAATTTCGCAAGCAGACGGCGCTATCGGCAAAGGACCGCGATGCCATTATTGAACATACGCGCGACAGTCTCGAGCGTTACCTGATTCTGGAATCTTTCTTTGAAGGCGAAGGCCTGCCGCACCGTTTTTCCGACAAATCCCGATTCGAAGTCAATAGCCTGGAAGATGCGGAAAAAGCGGCTGAAGATCTCCGCAAGCATTGGCGCATCGGATTCGATGCGGTTGAAAATCTGACCGAGTTACTGGAAGATCACGGCCTCAAAGTGGTTGCGCTGAACGCACCCGACAAATTCGATGGCCTTTGTGCAGAAGTCGGGACGCACTCGGTAGTGATCCTGAACAAGAATCGTCCCGGTGATCGCCAGCGTTTTACGGCTGCGCACGAACTTGGTCATTTGGTCATGCGTGTTTCCGCCGATCTCGATGAAGAAAAGGCCTGTCATCGTTTCGCCGGCGCATTTCTTTTTCCGGCGGAATCAGTAAAGAGGGAGTTCGGTCAACGGCGCGCAAAGCTCCATATTTATGAACTGCGCTCGCTCAAGGAAAAGTACGGGATCAGCATGCAAGTCGTCATGCGTCGCGCTTACGAACAGGGCATCTTGACGGATGCCGGATACAGGTCGATGAACTTCTTGTTCAGCAAGTACGGTTACCGGAAACAAGAGCCCGGTAAGCAATTGCCGTCGGAACATCCGGAACGGTTCAATCGTCTGGCATATCGCGCGCTGGCCGAAGGAATGGTAAGCCCTTCCAAGGCGGCTGAGCTGCTGCACGTTCCACTAAGCCAGGTCGTGCCCAATACGCCGCAACAGACGGGTGCCTAGTTGCAGGCGTCACTCGTCTTCGTTTCCGATACCAATATCTGGATCGATTTCGACAAGGCCGGCTTACTGCACACATTGTTCGCATTGCCCTTTCATTACTGCACCACCGATTTCGCCGCAGAGGAACTCGCGCAACCCGATGGCAAAACATTGATCGAGCACGGATTAAGAGTGATGCCGCTGGAAGCTGCGGCACTGCTGAGAGTGGAAGTGCTAACCCGGAAATACGCAAAACCTTCATTCACGGACTTGACTTGCCTGGTACTGGCAGAAGAGATCGGCTGCAAACTCTTGACCGGCGATCAAGCGCTTCGCAAGGCGGCGGAGAATGAGGATAACGTCGTGGTGCATGGCGCACTGTGGTTGCTGGACCAAATGATCGAACACAAGATTCTTTCACTGAAAAAAGCAAGCGCGAGCCTTCAGAAAATGCTGGAATGCGGAGCACGTCTCCCGCAAGCGGCATGCGACGAGCGGCTCAAACGATGGGAAGGATGAAGCAAAATCACTCGCAGATCGACTACGGTCACCGCATTGCGGCGGTCTGAAGTCGAGTGGTTCCGCGTGAGTTGTTCAACTTTCAGCAGGAAAGCCACGCCAGCAAGCGCAGCTTCAATATGGAGCGAATTGCAGGTGCACCCGCGTCACTTTCCGCAAAGCCGCTTCTTTACCAGTTCCCCCGGCCATGCATGCCCGGTCGGCTTGGAAATCTGCCGCGCCAGCCGTGCGTTGATGTCGGCCAGCGGCATCTTTTGTTCCAGCAGCCACTCGATCAGGAACGTATAGTCGGTCATGTTTCCCTGGATGCTGCGGCGGTTGTCGTAGCCGGTGGTGGCGGTGATGACGAGCGGCTGCATCGCATCGCATTCGCGGCGCGCGATATCGGGCGGCACGCCGAGCGTGAGCAGGTGCGCGAACAGTGCGCCGGTGAAGCGCTGCGGCAGCGTCGAGAATGGCGCCGCTTCCACCAGCAGGCCGAGCCGGTCGTGTTCACTCACCGCCAGCACCAGCTTCATCGGCCGCACATGCAGCAGGTTCATCGTCCAGTCACCGAGCAGCGCGGCGGACGGGTTGCCCGTGGCGGCGTCGGCTGGCGCAGCGGGTTGGGTGCGCAATGCGGTGAGCAGTTTTTGCGTGCAGCGCAGAGCGGTCATGCTTTTTCTGCGACGGTACTGTTTGATTTGCTGCTGCGCTTGCCTTTGGGCGCTGACTCGCGTGCGGCGGTCAGGCGTTTCAGTAGTTCGGCGGCGAGTTCGTCGTTGGGGTCTTGGGGGACGAGTTCGCCGCGGAAGGCTTTGGCTAGTAGGGCGGGTGTAAGGCGGTCGGCAGTAGTTTGAGCCGTTGCAAGTCGAGCTTCGAGGCGATCAGCGAAGGCTAATAAGATCTTAACTCGGCGCACAACCTCTTCCTGCTCCGGCTTAGTTGGCAACGACAATGGAAAAGATCGCATCTTCTTTATGCCAAAAGCGGCTTGAGAAGTCGAGCTTGCTTGGCCTGCGATATCACTTAGTACTTTAGGTGATGAAAAAAATAAGAGCAAATATGCCGGATCGACTTTCTCTGGATTTGGTTGAATAAGAATTACGTTGGCGGAGACGACATATTTCTCGTCAGCAGGGAGGCGAGTCGGTCTTCCAAGCGTGCCGATTTTGCCAAACATAAAGTCACCATCCCGGATTTGATAGCGGCTTTTATGATCTTCATAAACATCCCAACTGACTGTTTTGGCTGCCAATAAGTTGAGATTTCCTTTCCTATCTACTTCGCCAATACCCACATACGGAACACCATTGACGACCAAAGAGGGAGTTCTATGGCTAGGATGTGGGTCGATTACACCGGCAATTTCGGATAATGTCTTTATCTCATTCGATTCCATATGACCGGAACGATGCCTCCATTGCGTGGTCAAGCTGCCTGACATACCTGCAGCAAGGACGGATTGGCGGAAGCGTTTGAGGATGAGGGGGACGCGGTTCAGGCGTTCGCGGCAGGCATCCACGCGCGCGAGCACGGTGTCGAGCTTGTCGGCGATGCGTTTTTGTTCGGGGTGTGGCGCGAGTGGTATTTCAATGGAGCGCAACTTATCTTGAGAAATATTTCGCATTGATAGCTGGTTACCGGACGAGCTCTCTTCAATAGCTTTACGCACCGACGGAAGTTTTAGCGCGTAATTTATCCAGCGTTTAGAGTCGTTGGGAACAACAAGCCGTAGAACTTTATCGCTAAGATAAAGTTGTTTATTTATGCTTCCGACAATGACGGAGGCGCCTACGAGTTCGATTGTATTTGCACGGGAGATTAATAAATCACCGGCCGAAATTCGCGCTGTTTCGTTTACTTCGGCATTAGCAGGGAGCGTTTTGCTCTGCTCTTGATTAAAGCGTCCCCAAGTCACTGCACTGATTTTTACTAACCCTTTTTCGCCGTTTCTGGGCGGACGCTCTTCGCACTTGACGTTCAAGCCAGCCTCGATTTTTTGAATCAGCTTGTCGAGTGCGATCGACCGCCAAGTCGTCGGTAATCCGCTCATTCCGCAACCTCTTCACCCAACTCAGCCAATATTCCTTGCAACTCTGAAAGAGCCGCTTCCAGTTCAGTCATCGCTTCCTGCGCCAGCACCGCCGGTTCCGGCAAATCCGCAGCATCCTCCGCGCTCTCGTCCTTCAGCCATGCGATATCAAGGCTGTGGCTGCGCCCCGCAATCCATTCCCGGCTAAAGCAGCGAAACCGCCCCGCCTCACCCTGATCGACACGTTCGCCATTGCCAAGCGGATCATCGCCGTAAGTCTTTTCAAACTCGGTAAAGTACGAGCGCGTAAACGGCGTGCGCTTGCCGAACTTCGGCATGTTCGCGCGCATGTCGTAGACCCACACGTTCTTCGTGCTGCCGATCGCCTTGTCGCTGACCTTGGTAAAGAACAGCACATTGGTCTTGACGCCCTGCGCGTAAAAAATCCCGGTCGGCAGGCGCAGGATCGTGTGCAGCTTGCACTTGTCCATCAGGTCGCGCCGGATGTCGGCGCCGACGCCGGCTTCGAACAGCACGTTGTCCGGCAAAACCACCGCTGCGCGGCCGCCATCCTTCAGGTGACGGTAGATATGCTGCAGGAACGCGAGCTGCTTGTTTCCGGTCGAGAAAGTGAGGTCGTCGCGCGTTGGTCCGCCGCCGCCTTTCGCGGTGCCGAACGGCGGATTGCTGAGGCAGATATGGGTCTTCGGCAGCGTGGTGCCGGCGCTGCCGAGCGTGTTCCCGAGATGCACCACGCCCTGCTCGTCGCCTTCCATCCCGTGCAGCAGGCAATTCATCAGCGCGAGCCGGCGCGTGCCGGGCACCAGTTCCATGCCGATATAGGCCTTGGTGCGCTGGAACTCCTGGTCCTTGGTCTTCAAGTCGTACAGGTTGTCGGTATTGCCGCGGATGTACGCATCGGCGGCGATCAGGAAGCCGGCGGTGCCGGCTGCCGGGTCCTGGATGGTTTCACGGGGTTGCGGCTTGACCAGGTGGATGATGCTGTCGATCAGCGGGCGCGGCGTGAAGTACTGGCCGGCGCCGGACTTGGTTTCGCCGGCATTCTTTTCCAGCAAGCCTTCGTACAGGTCGCCGAGGCCGTCGCGCTTGGCGCTGAACCAGTCGATGCTGTCCAGGCTCTTGATCAGTTGTTCCAGGTGGCGCGGTTCGCGCAGCCGGGTTTGTGCGTCGGCGTAGATCGCGGAGATCAGCGGGTCGGTGCTCTTGCTGAGATTGAGCAGCGTTTCACGGTAGTGGTTGAGCAGGTTGATGCCGGACAGGCCGGAGAGTTTTTTCCAGCGCGCGTATTCGGGCAGCGCATGCTTGTTGAGAATACCGTTGGTAGTGTTCGTTTCGCGCACCTCGTGTTCCATCTTGATGAACAGCAGCAGAGCCAATTCAGTCACGTAGTCGGAATAATTGATGCCGTCGTCCCTGAGCACGTCGCACAGGTTCCAGAGTTTTTGGACGATGTCGTTATTGGTCATTGCGGTGTTTCCTGGTTCAGTATGGTGATGTAGGCGCTGTACGCATACACGCGGTTGCGTTTGCGGCCGGTGAGTTCTTGCACGATGCCGAGTTCGTGCTCCATCGCATCGAGCGCCTTGCCGATGGTGGCGGGTGTCAGGCCGGTGGCCTGAACAAGCGCGTTGATGTTGGAGACCGGATGCGCGAACAGCGCATCGAGGATTTGCCTGGCGGAGCCGGCCAGGCGGCCGAGCGAGGCCAGGTGCGCCTTGTCGTCGGCCAGCAATTGCGTAAGCTGCTGCGCGGTGCTGACTGCCTGGTTGGCGATGGCGGCGATCGCGTCGACAAAGAACAGCAGCCATGCTTCCCAGTCGCCGGTGATGCGCACTTGTTGCAGCAGTCGGTAATAAGTGTCGCGGTATTGCTTGAAGAACAGCGACAGGTAGAGCAGCGGCTCTTTCAGCACGCCGGCTTCGACCAGGATCAGCGGGATCAGCAAGCGGCCGACGCGGCCGTTGCCATCCATGAACGGATGGATGGTTTCGAACTGCACATGCGCCAGCGCGGCCTTGATGACCGGCGCGGTGGGGGCGGGCAAGTCGTTGATGAAGCGCTCCAGCGCGGCCCAGCAATCGGCGATCTGATTGGCGGGCGGCGGCACGAATGCGGCTTCATCGGCGCGGTGGCCGCCGATCCAGACCTGGTTCTTGCGGAACTCGCCGGGGCCGCGTTGCACGCCGCGCCCGGAAGTCATCAGCGCCTGGTGGATTTCGGTGACCAGGCGAAAGCTGATCGGCTGGCCTTGGCGCACGCGCTCGACGCCGAGCGTCAGCGCTTTGACGTAACAGGAGACTTCCCGCACATCGTCCATCGGCACGCCGGGCTGGCCTTCCATTTCATACAGCATCAGGTCGGACAGCGAAGATTGCGTGCCTTCGATCTGCGACGACATCACCGCTTCCTTGCGCACGTAGCTGTACAGGAACAGTTGCGCGTCGGGCAGCAGGGTGCTGATCGCGTCCAGCCGACCGAGTGCGAGCAATGCATCGTCGAGACGGGTTTGCAGCTTGCCGCTCAGGTCGAGCGCCGGCAACGGCGGCAGAGGCGCCGGGACAAACGCTTGGCAGGCGATGCCGCCGGCGACGGTGGCGGTGTACTGGCCGGTGAGTCCGCGTTGCATTGGGTAAAGTTAAAATTAGCGAGGTCGTTATTTTAACTTAATCGCTAAATTAAAATAAAGAGGGTAAATTAAACTAGTTTTGCGCCGGCTTCATGCGGTTTGCGGCCACAGCGCTTCGGAAAACTGGTCCAGCACCTGATCCAGCTGGCCGCCGAGCATCGCATCCAGCCTTTTTGCGCCGCCATCGCCGCTGAACCGCTGGTTGACGAATTGATGGTCGATCACCACTTCGTGCACCAGTTGCTTTGCCAGACGGTCCAACCAGCGGCGCTGCACCGGCGACCAGTTGCCGGATGCGTAAATGCGCTGCATTGCATTGGCAACCCGTTGCTCGAACGGCAGCAGTGCTTCGCCGAGCGCCGCCTGGCGGATATGGCCGATGATGCTGGCGGCGATATCCTGGTTGGTCTTGTTGCGCCACGCGGTTTGTAGCGTCGCTTCATTGAAGTGATGTTCGTCCAGCAGCAGGCGCACTTCCTTCAATTGTTCGCGCGTCAGATCCTTCGGCCGGTTAACGACCACCGCCAGCGCGGCGGACTGGTTAATCTGTTGCCGAATGAAGTCGTTGAAGCTTTGCAGATAATCGTCCGGCCGGTTGTACTCGCCATAGCTATGCTCGCGCACCATCAACTGGTCTTTGTGCTCGGAAATGATCGGCATGTATTCACTGCCGATCAGTTGCCTGACTTCGGCCAGCTGCTGCAGCAACAACCGGTGCTCGCGCACGAAGTCGGCGGCGCCCTTTGGACCGAGGCGGTGCAAATGCTGGTGCAGCTTGGCCGGCGCGACGCCCCATTGCTGTTCCAGCTGGTCCAGCTTTTCCTTGACCGCCGATTGCTTCTCGGCCTTGCTGCCGGCCTTGCGCAGTACGCGCATGATTTTCTGGCTGAGTTCGGCCAGCACATCGTGCGCATGGGTTTGCCCGGCCTGCACGCCCGGGGCGGCATGGCTGGCCGGGTCGCTAAGCTCATGCACCAGTTGCTCCAGCGTGACATTCGGGTCCCGCACCAGCGGCTTCATGGTGCTGACTTCCTGCAGCGCGGCGTAGATATCGACCGGGTCGTAAATCCGGAACACGGTCTTGCCGATCTCATCGCAGCGGCGCGTGGCGCGGCCGATCATCTGTTCGTACAGGATGCGCGACTTCACGCGGCGCAGGAACACCAGGTGGCAGATCTTCGGTACGTCAATGCCGGTGGTGAGCAGATCGACCGTGATCGCAATGCTGGGGAAGCGTTCATTCTTGTAATGCTTGATCAGCTGCGCGACCTTGTCGGATGCGCCGGTGATCTTGCGCACCGCCGCTTCGTTGTATTCGTCGCCGTAGACATCGCTGAACGCCTTGTCGAGCAATCGCTTGACCATGTCGGCATGCAGGTCGGTGGCGCAGAAGATCATGGTCTTTTCATCACCGAGCGGATCGATTTCTTTTGCCAGTTCCTCGCAGATCACGCGGTTGAAGTCTTCATTGATGACGCGCTTGTTGAAGCTTTCGACATTGAAGCTGATTTCATCGTCAAGTTCGGCGACTTCGATTTCGCCGGTGCTGATATTGATCGCATCGACTTTCTGCCCCTTGTCGAACTTGATGCCGTTTTGCGTCAACAGCGTTTCGTAGCGGATCGGCGGCTCATGATCGATCAGCCAGTCGTCGGCCACCGCTTCGCGATACGAATAGGTATAGACCGGCTTGCCGAAAATCTCGGAGGTATGTTTTGCCGGGGTCGCGGTCAGGCCGATCTTGACGGCATCGAAATAGTCGAGCGTGCGGCGGTAGGCAGACAGATACTGCGTCTGATCGCGCAGCGCGAGTTCGCCTTCGGTCATTTCCTGATCCAGCGTATAGCCGCGATGCGCTTCATCGACGATGATGCAATCAAATGCGTCCACGCTCGGCGGATTGTCCGACTGGAAGATCCGCTTCACCATTGCCTGCACGGTGGCGACCTGCACCCGGGTTTCGGCTTGCGCGGCCATGTCGCCCAGCTCCGCGATGTTGTACAGCTTGGAGAGCGGCATGTTCTGTTCGAGCAGCGCTTCGTTGAATGCGTCGGTCGCCTGGTCGCCCAGCGCGGTGCGGTCGACCAGGAACAGAATCCTGCGGAAGCGTTCGGCTTTCAGGAAGCGGTACATCAAGCCGATGATGGTGCGGGTTTTACCGGTGCCGGTAGCCATCGCCAGCAGGCATTCGTGCCGGTTTTCCTCAAGCGCCGCTTCGACTGCCTGCACCGCCTTTTGCTGATAATCGCGCAAGCCAAGGTAGGCGAAGCCTTCATGCTGCAGCTTCGCTTCCGCATCGGCCTTGCTGCGCGTAAGCTGGTCGAGCAATCCATCGGGCGTATGAAAAGTCGTCAGCGACTTGGCGATATTGGCGGGCGAGCGCACGTCGCGGAACCATGTGCCGCTTTGCTCGGCAAGCTGCTTGATGAATGGCCGGCCATTGCATGAGTAAACGAACGGCACGTAAAAATGCTTGCCTTCGCCATCGTCCCACGGACCGGATTGCCCTGCCATGGCCCAGGCCGGTTTATGCATGCTCTCGATATTGAAGCCGCGCGCATAGCGTTGCGCCTGCGGGATCTTGCCGGCGACATTCACGTTCTCGCGCTTCGCTTCAACGATGGAGATCGGTGTCAGGCCGGCAAACAAGACATAGTCGGCGGATTGCTTGCCGGAGGTCGGCCATTCGGCAATCGCCTTGCTCTTGCCTTTCTCCGGACGCGCACCCTTTGCGTAAGTCAGTTCCTGCGTATCCGCTTCCCAACCGGCTTCGATCAATTGCTGGTCGATCAGGATGCGGGTGAGTTCTTCATTCGGCGAGAACTGGCGGCTGGCTTGCTGGGTGCGGGTTTTGAGCTGCTGCGCTTGTTGCGCATCGAGCTGCTGCTGAATCGCCTTGAGCTGCGTTTCGAAATTGCGCTGCGCATCTTGCAGCTCCGCTTCTCGCTGCCGCGCCAGCGCTTCGAAGTTGCGCGCTTCGGCATCCATTTGCTGGGCCAGCACCGCGTACTCTTCCTTTTCGCGGCTCACCAAACCGGCAAGCTGCTGGTTGCTTTCGAGCGCTTGCGTAGCCGTGCCGAGGGTCGCTTTCAGTTGTTCGATTTGCGTTTGCAAATCGCGTAACTGGGTGCTTGGGTCCTGCGGCGCAATGAACGGCCCCGGCTTGAATGCCGTTCCTTGCTTGCCGACCGACTGGTGGTACCAGATCGCGAGTGAGCGGGCGACCTTGAGCCCATCCATCGCTTCCCTGTGCCGGGTTTGAAACTGGTGGGTGGCTTTATTGCCTTCGATGCGCAAGGTATGGAACAGGGTGCGTATCTCGGGGTCGAGCTGAATTTCGCGCTGGAGCTTGTAGAGCAGGTCGGCCTGGGTCGTCTCGCGGTCGAAGACAATGCCGGAACGGGTTGCCAGCTCTTGTGCGATGGCTTCGCCCAACTGGCGCAGCTTGAGCAGCGTCGTGTTCGGATCGCTTGAAAACACCTGTTCGGCGGTCTGGCCGAGCTGTGCAAGCAGTGGCGAGTGTTCCGCTAAAAATCCGAAATTGCCTGAATAGCCCGCCATAATCGATTTTCTTCTTTTTCCTGTTGGGAAACTTTACCCTAAGGGGCGGGAAATTGAAATGAATCGGTCCAAAAAGCTTTTCTGGCAAAGGGGTGAGACAGGCAAGCGGTCGATATCAGGATTCCGCGCATGCGTTTTCCCGAATGGCATTTGGCAAGCCAGATTGAACGCGATCAGCAGTTGTTCGCAAGTCCGGCAATCAATGTCTCCTGCCATAAGAGAGATTGGAGAGATGGGTTGATTGGTGCTGCCAAATAATGAATTGGAGTAATATCCAATTTGTTAGCTAAAATACAATATGAAGCGAAACCAACGCCACCTCTTGCGTCATCTGCTTGTCCTGCTGCTGTTTAGCGGACTTCTGCAATCGTCCGCGCCGACGCATGCCGCCGGCTACGAAACGCCTGAAGTCAGCATCGTCGCTCCCCCGTTGCTGCTGGCGCAAACCTATTCCGACAAATACGACGTCGCCGATTACCTGGTGAGTGAAAAACTGGATGGTGTGCGTGCCTTATGGGACGGTAAAAACCTGCGCTTTCGCAGCGGCAAACTGATCCATGCGCCGGCCTGGTTCACCGCACCCCTGCCCGTGCATCCGCTGGATGGCGAATTGTGGATGGGCCGGAATAGTTTTGAACAGCTATCCGCCGCTACGCGCAGGAACGTGCCGCTGGAGTCGGAATGGAAAACCATCACCTATCAAGTCTACGAATTGCCCGGCGGCGAGGGCAGCTTTAGCGCCCGCATAGCCGCGTTGCAAGCGAGTGCGGCACGTGCGGCGCTGCCATGGCTGCAAGTCGTGCCGCAGGTGCGGCTGAAGAACAAAGCAGTGTTGAAGCTCAAACTGGCTCAGGTCGTGCGCGAAGGCGGGGAAGGCTTGATGCTGCATCGCGCGGACGCACCGTGGCAAACCGGGCGTTCCGACGTTTTGCTGAAATTGAAACCGCACGAGGATGCGGAAGCGCTGGTTGTCGCGCATGTCCCCGGGCAGGGAAAATATCAGGGCATGCTCGGTGCGCTGGTGGTAATGACGCCGCAAGGCCGGCGCTTTCGCCTTGGTACGGGCTTCAGCGACGCACTTCGTCGGAACCCTCCGGCAGTCGGCAGTAACGTCACTTATCGTTACCGTGGCTTCACCTCGACCGGATTGCCGAAGTTTGCGAGTTTCACGCGGATACGGGAAAGCGAGTGACTCGCGTACTGGAGAGATTGCAGTCAATGATTCCAATTATCGGCTTGGTTTAAATGGCTATTAATATAGTCGGCCGTGCATGCGGAACAGTCATTTGTTACTAAAACGCACGAATCAAATGACAAAACGGTGCAGCTGTTAATTTTTAGATCAAATATACTTCGTTCTTCCCCATTCCAACCAGAAGCTTTCCCATGCCAATCCGGGCCATCGTTTTCGACGCTTACGGCACCTTGTTCGATGTGTATTCGATCGGCGCGCTGGCGGAGCGCCTGTTTCCCGGCAAGGGCGCTGCGCTGGCCGAACTCTGGCGCGACAAGCAGATCGAGTACACGCGGCTGCGCACCATGTGCAGCACTTACAAGCCGTTCTGGGAAGTGACGCAAGACGCGCTGGTATTTTCGTGCCGCAAGCTGAAGCTCGATTTGACGCTGGATGCGCAAAACCAGCTGATGGGCCAGTATGCGAAGCTGCCGGCCTTTCCGGAAAACCTTCCGGTCCTGCAGGAATTGAAATCGATGGGCATGAAGCTGGCCATCCTGTCCAACGGCAACCCGGACATGCTGGATGCCGCAGTCCAGGCGGCCGGCATGAACGAGGTGTTCAACCATATACTTTCCGTGGACGCCGTCAGGAAATTCAAGACCGCGCCGGAGGCGTATCAGCTTGGCCCCGACATCCTGGGCCTGGCCGCCAAGGATATACTTTTCGTTTCGAGTAATTGCTGGGATGTGTGTGGCGCGGGCTGGTTCGGCTACAAGACATTCTGGGTCAATCGCGCCGGCGCGCCGCTGGAAGAGTTGGGCGTGACGCCGCACGGGCAGGGAACGACGCTGACCGATCTGCGCGCATTCGTCGAGCAGGACCGCAACGAACTTCAATCGCAGGCCAGGCCAGCCTAGATTCGGCCTGATCGTTTTTAATCAGCTATTTGTATTTTTGAATAACGCCAACATACGAGGTTTCATATCATGACTGAACGCACCACCTGTAACGGACTCCAGGTAGCCACCGTACTGCATCGCTTCATCGAAGACCAGGTATTGCCGGGCACCGGCATCGACAGCGCAAGCTTCTGGAAAGGCTTCGATGCGATCGTCAATGATCTGGCGCCCAAGAATGCCGCGCTGCTGGCCGAGCGCGATCGTCTGCAAACCGAACTGGATAAGTGGCATCGCGCCAATCCTGGCCCGATCAGCGATGTGCCTGCCTTCCGTTCATTTCTGCAGTCGATCGGCTATCTGGTGCCGCGCCCGGACGACTTTACCGTCACCACCACCAACGTCGATGCCGAACTCGCATTGCAGGCCGGCCCGCAGTTAGTGGTGCCTATCCTCAATGCCCGCTATGCATTGAACGCGGCGAATGCACGCTGGGGTTCGCTGTATGACGCGTTGTACGGCACCGATGCGATTCCCGAAACCGACGGCGCGACCAAAGTCGGTGCAAACGGTGGAGGCTACAACCCGGTGCGCGGCGACAAGGTCATCGTGTTCGCGCGCAACTTCCTCGACCAGGCGGCGCCGCTGGCGAAAGGTTCGCATCGCGATGCTACCGCATACAAAGTGGCAGGCGGCAAGCTGGCCGTGACCTTGAAGGATGGCGGCAGCACCGGTCTGAAGGATGAGGCCAAGTTCATCGGCTACCAGGGGCAGCCTGACGCGCCTACTTCGGTGCTGCTCAAGAACAACGGCTTGCACGTCGATATCGTGATTGACCGCAATACGCCGATCGGCAAGGACGATGCCGCCGGTGTCGCCGACCTGGTGCTCGAAGCCGCGCTGTCGACCATTCTCGACCTGGAAGATTCGGTCGCGGTGGTGGATGCCGAAGACAAGGTGCTGGCGTATGGCAATTGGCTCGGCATTCTGAAGGCCACCCTGGTCGAAAATGTTACCAAGGGCGCCAAGACCTTCACGCGCTATCTGAACAAGGACCGCAAGTACACCGCCGGTGCCGGCGCGACGGATGCCAAGGATGGCATGGTCACGCTGCATGGCCGCTCGCTGCTGTTCCTGCGCAATGTCGGCCACCTGATGACCAATCCGGCGATCCTGTTCGGCAACGGCAAGGAAATCCCTGAAGGTATTCTGGATGCGGTCGTGACCGTGGCGATTGCGCTGCATGATTTGAAGCGTCAAAAGAGCCAGGAAATCGGCAACTCACGTACCGGCTCGGTCTATATCGTCAAGCCCAAGATGCATGGCCCGGCCGAAGTGGCTTTCGCCAGCGAACTGTTCGGCCGCGTCGAAGCGTTGTACGGCTTGCCGGCCAATACCGTCAAGCTCGGCATCATGGATGAAGAGCGCCGCACCAGCGTCAACCTCAAGGCTTGCCTGAAGGAAGCAACCGGACGCGTGGCGTTCATCAATACCGGGTTCCTGGACCGCACCGGCGATGAAATGCACACTGCGATGCACGCCGGCCCGATGATGCGCAAGGGCGACATGAAAACCAGCACTTGGCTGACCGCGTATGAGCGCAGCAATGTACTGGTCGGTCTGTCGTCCGGCTTGCGCGGACGTGCGCAAATCGGCAAGGGCATGTGGGCCATGCCGGACCTGATGGCGGCGATGATGGAACAGAAAATCGCGCATCCGAAAGCCGGTGCCAACACCGCGTGGGTACCATCGCCGACTGCCGCGACCTTGCATGCGTTGCACTATCATCAGGTCAATGTGTCGGAAATCCAGCAAGAGCTGGAGAAGATCGATGCCAAGACGGAGATCGAGAAGTTGCTCGATGGCTTGCTGCAGATTCCGGTGGTGGCGGAAGCCAAATGGTCTGCCGCCGAGATCCAGCAGGAACTTGATAACAACGCACAAGGCATTCTGGGTTACGTCGTGCGCTGGGTCGATCAAGGCGTGGGTTGCTCCAAGGTGCCTGACATCCACAACGTCGGCCTGATGGAAGACCGCGCCACGCTGCGCATCTCCAGTCAGCATATTGCGAACTGGCTGTTGCACGGTGTCGCGACCGAAGCGCAGGTAACGGAGACCTTGCAGCGCATGGCCAAGGTGGTGGATGGTCAGAATGCCGACGATCCGTTTTACAAGCCGATGGCGCCTGACTTTGAAGCGTCGTCTGCATTCCGTGCGGCACGTGATCTGGTGTTCAAGGGTCTGGAACAACCTAGCGGTTATACCGAACCACTGCTGCATGCTTGGCGTTTGAAGGTGAAGGCGGGCGCTTAAGGCGTGCAATGAACGGCCTGTCATTCCGATGAGCGAAGCGCGGGCGGATCGCAGGCGAAGTAACGGAGTATTGCCTTGCATGGCAATACCGTTGCGCAGGCGCGAGGTCGTGCCTCGCGAAACCCCTGCTCCACCCCCTGCCGCACCTTTGCTCGGAATGACAGGTTGGGGGTTTGGGATTTCTGCGATCGGCATTCCCGGCGATGCTTGAAAAAACACCCGTCATTCCGACAGAGTATCGCGACGAGGAATCTCAAACCATCCTCACGGCATGACAGCTTGCGATTCCCTCTTGCAGCATCGCCGCCAAATGCACCAAAAGCAAAAAGGCCCGATTCGGGCCTTTTTGCTTTTGCACTGCTTCGTTCAATTTATATTTCTGCAGTTCCCGCGAATTCAACTGCCGCTTCGCCACCGCATAAAGCGTGCCGCATCCATACAAGTCATTTCTGACGCATTCCTCCTTTCGATGCACGTCGTTTCGACTTTCACGCGAGACCCAAGCCTTTTGCACCACGTCCCTGCATTTCTCAAACGCCATTGTTTTTTGCAAAATTCCATCATCTTCGCTGGCAATTTCCCGCCCCATTGGCAGCTCTTTCAACTCGACCCGATACCAGATTCCATCAAGACAATGCAACTGCACCAGATCGGAAATATCACGCCGAGCCACAGCTTGTTCTTTCTGATCCGCATTGCGATTCTGGCGATAACGCGTTGCATACGGAATGTAACGTCGATTGCGCAGCAGGATGCCGGTCCGCGGATGGACAAACAATTCATAACTGCTTTTATTCAGCGGGACGTAAGCACCCGACCAGCGCCCTTCCATCACCAAAACCCGGCCGCCCTGCTCCGTCTCTTCCCACTTGCTCTGCACCGCGACAAAATTATCCAGGTGCTGAAGTATGTGCTGCTTGACCGTGTTGCGCGGGTCGATGGTCGCGCGAATCTCGCTATACACCTTGTCCCACGGGCGGTTGACCTGTTGCCCCAGAAAACGCTTCAGCGGCGCCAGATTTTCATTCAACCACTTCGTATGGTTATAGCCTTTCTTCATGCCCAGAAAAGATGGCGTATCTTCGCCGTTGCGATAACGCCGGCCATCGCGGCTATAGCCGTTGCTGTTGACCAGCCTCGGCCGCTCGACGATGACCTTGAACATATCTTCATGCATCATGATCTCCTTTCCCTTTGCGCCCCAACAGTTCCAGCCGCAGATTGTATTTTTCAACACGCCGCAACCGGCGCGCCGGATTGTGGGATGCGTGCGCTCCGGCCTTGCGGTTTCTGGCGGGTGCAACCAACGGATTGCGCGGTTTCGGCAATTTGATATTCACTTTCATCGCTTATCCTTTCACGCAAATGACCTGGCGCAGCGTATGCACCACGTCGACCAAATCGGTCTGGTGCGCCATCACCTGATCGATGTCTTTGTACGCGGCCGGAATTTCATCGACCACGCCGCCGTCCTTGCGGCACTCGATTCCCGCCGTCTGATCGGCCAGGTCGAAACGGTTGAAACGTTGCTTGGCTTCGGAGCGGCTCATGCGCCGTCCTGCACCGTGCGAGCACGAGCAGAACGATTCCGGATTGCCCTTGCCGCGCACGATATAGCTCTTGGCGCCCATGCTGCCGGGAATGATGCCCAACTCACCTTCGCGTGCCGAGATCGCGCCTTTGCGGGTGATGAACAGGTGTTCATTGCCGTGCATCTCGCGCGCCACATAGTTGTGATGGCAATTGATCGCTTCGCCGTCCAGCTTGAACGCGGGCAATTGCTGCGTCAGTACGGCCAGCACGCGGCGCATCATTTCGCTGCGATTGATCAGCGCGTAATCCTGCGCCCACTCCACCGCATCAACGTAATCATCGAACCATTCCGATCCCTCGCTGAAGTACGCCAGGTCCTTGTCCGGCAAATTGATCTTGTGGCGCATCATGTCTTTCCTTGCCGCGGAAATGAAATAGCGCCCGATCACATTGCCGATGCCGCGTGAACCGGAGTGCAGCATGACCCAGACGCGCTGGTCTTCATCGAGACAAATTTCGATGAAGTGATTGCCACCGCCCAGCGTGCCGATCTGGCAAATCCAGGTTTGTGCAAACTTGTTTTGCATCTTCATGATGCCTTTGTGTTTCGCGACGATGCGGTCCAGCCGGTCGTTGAGCGGACGGCCGACACGGGCATGTGCCGAACCGCGCACCTTGTTGAATTCGTGCTGCTCGAAGCCGACCGGAATCGATGCTTCGATCGCACTGCGCAGCCGCGCCAGGTTGTCCGGCAACTGGCTTGCGGTGAGCGTGGTGCGCACGGCATTCATGCCGCAGCCGATATCGACACCGACCGCTGCTGGAATAACCGCCGCACGCGTTGGGATCACACTGCCGACCGTGGCGCCGATGCCGACATGGACGTCGGGCATGGCAGCGACGTGCGGATGGACAATCGGCAGCTTCGAGATATTGATCAACTGCTGCAGTGCTGCGTGGTGAATATCGTCGGTAAAAATATGCACGGGGACCAGTCCCTTGTGCAGTGTTTGTTTGATAGGCATAACATTTCTTTCTGAGTATTTGTTATGCCGGAGTGATTGCTGCGGGCCGACTAATGTCGTGCCCGGAAAAGCAAAAACCCCGGCGAGTTTCCTCACCGGGGTTCATGAATTGGAACGACCGGCTCGGGGTCGGCAACAGGCGCCGAAGTCCCCGGGCAGTCATGCACGGGGCTATGTGTTTTTCAAATTGTCGATAGCCGTACGTGGCATGTCCGTTCCTTTCGTATAAAAAATTGGTTGAGCAAAATTGCTGAGGTGCGATTCTGCGACATCAAATTTATGGTGTCAAAGGGATTCATTAATGGTTTGAATGTTCTGTTGCAATTTTGCGTCGAATTTACGGGAGGCGGAACTCTGATTCGTCGCTTGGCAGGTGGCGCACGCATCGTGCGATAAGGTGCTGGTCATTCCGGTGAGTGAAGCGAGGAGAGCCCTCAAATCCCTGCTGCACCTTCGCTCGGAATGACAGGTTGGGGGAGTTTCAGCGACCGACATTCCCCGCGATGCTCGAAATACACCCGTCATTCCGACAGAGCATCGCGACGAGGAATCTCAAACTTCCGCAAAAGCGCTGACGGCTGAAATTCCCGCTTGCGTGCATGCGCCACGAAACCGCTGTTACCCCAACGTTCGGAATGACAGCGCATTTTGTTAGATACGCTTAACAAGATTGAGCAGTGTCATAGTGCGTTGAATGGATCGCCTTGCCATGACACAGGTTCCGTTTCATATTCCATGAGCGGCATCGGCCTGAGCCTCTGCTGTTCCGCCAGTTGGTCGAATTTCGATTGCAGCAAACCAGCGTCGTTCCCCAGACTGCGCACATAGTGCCGCGATAATTCCCGATACGCGCCATACAATTCCGGACTTGAATCGACCGTTGTAAATACTGTGCCATTCTGCGGAAAGCCTTTGCCGTTACTAGTCTTCGGCCAGTTGTCCACGAGGTAACCGGCGGTTTCGCAGGGCAGGTAATTCTGGTCGCCATCCTTGGACACGGCACACTTGGTGATCTGCGGCGGGCTTGACAAGTCGATGCGTTTTTTATCTCCGGGCTGACAGGCATAGGCTTCCGATGGTGATTGCTGGCTTTTATAGAAACACTCCATGTCCAGCGCCGGCTTGATTATGAATAGCCGATGCGCGATCGATGCCGTATCCGCGCATGCGGTATCGATCGCGTTGGTGCTTACGCAGGCAGCCAGGACCGGATAGGGCCAGTTCCTGATGCCATATCCTTGTTCATGCTGCTTTGTAGACTCGAATTGCTCAGCGCAATGTGCACCGAAATCCTGCAGGCCGGGAACATGCAAAGTCCGTTCTTTTCTTTTCCAGAGCTGGTCGCGCAAATCGCATAGGTCCTGCATTTCGCCGAGAGTATCCTGGGCTGCATCGGAAATGATGATGTTCTTGATGCCTCTGCTGATCAAGGAATACGCGCCGAAATTCTCGGAATTCCCGCCATCGAGCAGACGGATATACGCTGATGAAACCGCTTCCCGCAATCCATCCTTGACCTCCGACCTCGCGTGCAGTCCATCCAGCCAGTAAAACGGAAATGGCAGTATCGAGTGAGCTGCACGCCTGCCCGAAGATGTATTCCAGTTGTGGATATCGACGCCCCAATTGGCGTTAAAGCCATGCGCAAGAAGCGCAAGCCCGGTTTTCTTCGCCCCGCGGTATTTGACCGCATTCGCATCCAGAAATGCCGCCGACGCGACGGTAGCTTTCCCCAGGTCCAGCGCTTGCAATGGCCGGTTCCAATATCCGTAGCGGCCGGAGCCTGCATGGAATGGCGTGAATTCGAATATATCGCGATCGTAATTGGGTTCCGGAGTGCTCATCCATCCCCACGCGCTGCGGGATTTTGCGGCATGCGCCGTAATGATCCATAGCGGAACATTTTCCTCGGCGCTCCTGGCCCCGCCGCGCGCTTTCAGGTACATCGTCTGCAAGTCGCCGAACGTATAGGGAGCGGACGTAACCGCGTCGCCGACCATTTGCGCATTGGTAAAGTATTCCGGCCTTGGCGTGGGCGACGCAAGGTGTGGATCGGATTGATTCTCGCCAGGTATGGCATCGGCGGTATTTGGAATCAAGCCATAGGTGCTGCCCAACCCGATGGAATAGGACGATCGCGTCGGCGATATGTCGATCGTCCAGTCGAACAGGGTGTTGGCGACATGATGGAAGGGCGTCGAAATCACTGATGCAGCAAACAAGGAGATCGCGCTGGCGTATTCGGAAAAATCCTCTTTCTTGCCCTTTGCATTGCAGTCCATCGGTTCGATCACATCCTGCCGGCATCGAACGAATGCCTGCGCGAGATTGTGCACGGGGGATGCGGCGTCCTGAAGCCCTTTACCCATGCATAAATTGAGCATCGGATCGCCTGAAAGTCTTTCCAGCGACCGATGGCGATAGGTGCAATCGTAAAATAGGCCGCTGACGTAGCGTTCGTCGACCGGTTCTTCACGTGCACGCATTCTGTCGCGCGCGATGAGTCGGTTGAAGTAGAAATAGGCAGCGTAGGTTCCGCCGGATACGGTCGATACGGCATCGACATCCGCCAGCAATCCGCTATCGGACAATCCGGCAAGCACTCCCATGGCGAATGGCGCGGCCTTGGAGCCGCCTCCGCTCAGCGCAACCCCGAGCCGCATGTCGACCGGCTCGCGGAGCGCATTGCGGAATCTTTGAATTTCACCGCCATCGGCGCCGGACGGATCTTTTGCAAATATCACGCAGTCGGCACTGCCGGCCGGAAGCGGATCCGGGCATGGGCCGAGCGGAAACGTCCGGGCAATCGAGGCATTGATAAAAAGACTGAACAACAGCATGGCTGAACATGCGAACGATTTGAACCCCATTTTTTAATCCCTTTGGATGAACCTCATGTGACATGCCCCGCGTTGCAATAAGCGCTTTACTCGGTATCCGCAACAGATTGCACGGCATCGACTGGAAGGACCAGCGTGATGTGCGTGCCGCGAGAGGACGATTGAAGTTGTATCGCCGCGCCGATATCGGCTGCGCGAAAATGCATGTTGGCCAATCCCTGGCCACGACTTTCAGTTGGTGTTCCGGGCTCGAAACCGCGGCCGTTATCGCGCAACGTGATTCGGATGACGCTGCCGTTGACATCTTCTTCATGGTGCGCGGAGAGATACGCTTGGGTTGCGCCGGCGTGCGCGATCAGGTTGGCAAATATTTCAAACAGGATCATTTGCAGATGGCGCGACTGCTGGATGGTCCAGCTCGGGATGGACGGCAAATGCGCCACTTCCCAGTTCAGAGTCACGCCGGCCGCTTCCAGGCGAGGGCCGAGGCGATAGCGCAACGCACCCAGCAGCGATGCAATATCGCCGCCGGTATCCTGCATCGCATCGACCGTCAGCTTGAGATGATCAAGCGCATCCCGCAATTGGCCGGCGACCACGGTGCGCGATGCAGATGGATTTTCCGCCAGTTGCAAAGCGCCGACCAGCTGACTGCCGAGGCCGTCATGCATGTCGCGCATCAGTCGCTGGCGCTCTTCCATAATCGCCTCGCGCCGCTTGCGCTCGTCTTGCTGGGCAAATGCGGCGTTCAGCTGTTCCTCACGCTCGGCCAGGCGCATGGATAGCGTCTGGTTCATGTGTGCAAGCTGACGCGTCGCCTTGCGCGTGCGTTCCGCGATGAGCCATGCCAGCGTGATGCCGAATCCGATCCAGGCATATCTCGCCCACGTGAAATTGCCGTAAGTTGAAGGGACCAGTGTGATCACGAAAAAATCGCGCAGTATGGCAATGATGATCAGCACGACGGCAATTGCCAGCACTTTCTGCTCCAGTGCCTTGCTGCGCATGCCGTGAAATATCACCACGCAAGCAAAGATCAGGCAGGCTGTCAGCGTCACGCCATTCCAGATCGACCACAGCCATGGCAAGCCGCCGAATACCATCAGCAACGCGACCGGCACCGGGAGCAGCACATGCAGATCGCTCAAGCGTTTTAGGCGTCCATGGTGGTTATCCGTCATGATCAATGAGAACTTGCAAATCAGGCCGGGCGCCAGCGCATACGCGGAATAGATGACCGCGCCCCACCATGGCCAGGGAAGCGGCGAGCGTGCGAACAAGGTGTCGCCGACTTGCAACGCCCATAACCACTCGCTTGCACCGTATAGCAGATACGAGGCGTCGCGCTGGCGCAGCCACAGCAGCAGCGCCAGTGCGCCGAGCGCGATGCTGACGATGACGATGATCAATGAACCGGTAACCCGCCCGCGATAGGCCGACCGGTAAATCAAGCGTATTTCTTCGACCGGGCCGAACGAGACTCGCGCCAGGCCGGCATGACGGCCGCCTACCGCGCCGATTTCAATGTCGAGCGTGTTTTGCGGCATCAGCAAGTCTGCCGGAATCGGGAAAAAATAAGGCTCCTTGGTGTAGTCCTCGTACAAGTCGGGCGGCAAGGAGCCCTGTCGCGCGATTTCCTGGCCGTTCAGCGTAATGACGAAGCTGGTGCCGATACGCGGGATATACAGTGCCTGCGGTACATCGGCGCCGGAGAAAGGGAAGCGCAACACAAAGTGCGCGTACCCGTCGCCCGCGCTTTGATGCCGGTCCCAGTTGTAAGGAAGGACAATATTCGATGAAGAGAGGTTGATGCCTTTCCGATCTACCTTGAGCATGGCCTGGTCCAGCGTCAGCACCGCGCCCAGTGCGGACGTCGAGGCGCTCGCAAGCAGGCATGCGAGACCGAATAATATTACCCGGATTTGACGGTTCAGCACATCCAGCACCTTCTTAATATTCCGGGAAGTTGATTCCCGGTGCGATAGCAGGGTTTGCATCGGCAATCTGCAGGCAGCGTTCTCCGCGCGCCGTGCCGCACCGGATCGTGTCTACGACGGTTTCAACAATCCTGTCGGCAGTAATCCGAGCTTGTGCGCCTCGAATACTGCTTCCCCTCGTGAATTGACCGCCAGCTTGCCATAGATGCCTTTGATATGGGTCTGGACGGTCGAGACCGACAGCGCCAGCAAGCGCGCCACCTCATCGTAAGTGTAGCCGCGCGCAATCAAATCCAGTGTATCCGCTTCGCGCTTGGTCAGTACGGGTTTCAAGGCAGTGCCGCGGGAGACAGGTGCCGGCGCCACTGCCGCCGCGGGAGTGCCTTGCAGCTGCACGCGCGTCAACAGTCGGCGCGCGATCAACGGGCTCATCGGCGAGCCGCCCGCGCGCAAATCCTGGATGGCGCGCACCACGTCCAGCTGGCGGGCATCTTTCAGCACATAACCGGTAGCGCCCGCCTCGATTGAAGACAGCACGTTTTTTTCATCGCCGAACATGGTGATCACCATGATGTCGCATTGCGGGTGCAGCGCGGCGCATGCCTTGATCACGTCAATCCCGGAGCCGTCCGGCAGGCCGATATCGGTCAGCAGTACGTCCGCCGAATGCTGTTGCAACCAGGCGATCGCCGGGCGCATCTGGGAAAACGAAGCCGCCAGCGTCAAATCTTCTTGCGCCTCGATTGCCTCGCACAGGCGTTTGCGCGTGCGGCTGTCATCTTCGACGACGACGACAGCGGGAAGGCGTGCATCAGGAATAGTCATAGTCATATGAGGTGAAGTAAAACCGGACAGGCATAGTTTGCATGATAGAACCTCATCGCGCCTCACATA
>Ga0209343_10002647_pt1 | contig 22975 bp, 21 predicted proteins | sample RifCSPlowO2_02_FD_184026 | JGI IMG/M metagenome (GOLD analysis project Ga0209343, IMG submission 184026) | Groundwater microbial communities from Rifle, Colorado - Rifle CSP2_plank lowO2_0.2 (SPAdes) (version 2) | ecosystem: Environmental > Aquatic > Deep subsurface > Groundwater | place... | reverse complement strand
TGCATGGGCCTGGACAGGGAAGAATTGGCTGGAACGACGCGGCGTTTGGCGCTTTGGTGGGGGCCTTCCCCAATACCGGCTTCATGGGTGTGCCGCTGTTGGTGGCGCTGATGGGGCCGAAAGCGGCCGGGCCAGCGATTGTCACCATCATGGTGGACATGGTGATCACCTCGTCGCTGTGTATTGCGCTGTCGCGTTTGGGCGCGCATTCTGCTGGCAGCAGTGGTATTTCGGCCGGGCAGGCGGCCAAGAATGCGCTCAAAGGCGTGGCCGCCAACCCCATGCCCTGGTCCATTTTGGCCGGTGCCTTGGTGTCATTTCTGCAACTGGCCTTGCCCAAACCCGTGGTGAACACGGTGGGCTTGTTGGCCGATGCCGCCTCGCCGGTCGCGCTGTTCACCATTGGCGCAGTGCTGGCACGTTCCCAGATGCTCGCGCTGGCTGGTGAGGCCCATCCCGTGCATTGGGCCGAATATGTGCCGGTGGCGCTCATCAAGCTGTTTTTGCATCCGCTGCTGGTGTTGTTGGTCGGCGGGGGCGCCATATCGCTGGGGGTGCCCCTGGACCGTTTTGCCTTGACGGTGCTGGTGTTGCTGGCGGCTTTGCCCAGTGCCAGCAATGTGTCCTTGCTGGCCGAGCGCTTTGGGGCGGACAACGGGCGCATCGCCCGCATCATTCTGGTGTCCACCGCGGCGGCGTTTTTTACCTTCTCGGGTGCCGTGGCTTTGATGACCTGAATCCAGGGCGGGGTGTACTTGAAGCGCGTGTTTGATGTTTTTTCTGGAAATGAAGGCTAAGTGCCTGATTTAAAAGAGGTTTACATCCCACTTTGAATTTCTGTGGATAACTTTGTTGATATCTGCTTCTGAACGCTGCTAAAGGCCTGCCCATCACGCTTTGGACGGGAGCGTCCTGTACAAAAGCAAAATTCAAAACCTTTATGAATCAATAACTTGCAGTCGCTATGCCTTTGATAGCGGCGATTCACCCGGCGGCGAGGGGCGGGCGCCCAGTCTGGGTATTTTGTGTATAAGTTTTGGTGTTGAAGCGGAATTGCACCGCAAAAGGGGGGCGGAATCGACCTCAAATCGCCAATGGGTCTACGTCGATTGCCCAGCGAATCAGGCCTTTGCATTCGGGCTGTGTTCGGGTGGCTTGCAGCACGCTGTGCCAGCCATGCAAAAAACGCTGCAATGCAGCCCGCGACGGGCTTTCTAGCAGCATCTGGGCCCGTTCAATATTGGCCACCCGCTGGATGCTCATGGGCACCGCCGGGTACAGGGTCACCTGCGCCAGCACCTCAGACCATCCCTCCCACTGCGACATGTCGGTATGGGCACCGACACGGGCCGCATTCAGAAAGGCCTGTGCGGCTTCCTGGGTGCGGGCGTCGGCGCGCACCAGGGCCTGGGCGCAAAAGGGCGGCATGCCGGCCTGTTCGCGTTCCTGGAGTTGTTGCGCAGCGAAAGCCGGGTAGTCGTGGCGTTTCAAGGCGGCATACAGGGGGTGGGCTGGCTGAAAGGTCTGAATCCAGACCTCGCTGTTTCCCCCCAGGCTGGCGTCGCGCCCGGCGCGCCCTGCCGCCTGCATCAACAGGCTGAACAGGCGCTCGGGTGCCCGAAAGTCGCTGGAAAACAGGGCGCCGTCGGGATTGACCGCCGCCACCAGGGTGATGCGGCGAAAGTCGTGGCCCTTGGCAATCATCTGGGTGCCCACCAGCACATCCACGTCGCCGGCGTGCACTGCAGCCAGCTGCGATTCCAGCGCACCTTTGAGCCGCGTGCTGTCGGCATCGATGCGGGCCACGCGCAGGGGCTCGCCTTCGGGAAATTCGGCGCTGATGGAGTGGGGGCGGCGCACATCGGCCAGCAAGTGGGCCAGCTGCTCTTCGAGCTGTTCGGTGCCGCGCCCCAGGGGGGTGATGTCAGGGTTGCCGCAGGCCGGGCAGGCACGCGGCACGCGCTCGGTAAAGCCGCAGTGGTGGCAGCGCAGGGTGCGGTCAATTTTGTGGAACACCCGAAACGCACTGCAGTGGGGGCATTCGCTCTTCCAGTCGCAGTCGGTGCAGTGCAGCACCGGGGCGTAGCCGCGCCGGTTCAAAAACACCATACACTGTTCACCGCGCGCCACCCGCTCTTTGATGGCGTCCAGCAGCGGCAGCGAAAACACCGCTTTGCGGGGCTGGTGGTTCATGTCCACCCGGCGCACCAGCGGCAGGCCTGCGGCGGCGGCCGAGGCACCTATGCGGCTGGGCATGTGCAACCGCAGGTAGCGCCCGCCCTCGGCAGCGGGGCGGCTTTGGTGCCAGCTCTCCAGGGAGGGCGTGGCCGAGCCCAGCAGCACTTTGGCGCCTTCCAGCCGCCCGCGGTACACCGCCAGGTCCCGGGCCGAGTAGCGTGCGCCTTCGCCGCTTTTGTAGCTGGGGTCGTGTTCTTCGTCCACCACGATCAGTTGGAGCCGGGGCAAGCTGGCAAATACCGCCATGCGGGTGCCCAGCACAATGCGTGCCGCGCCGCTGTGGGCTGCGAGCCAACTTTTCAGCCGTTGCGGGTTGGTCATACCGCTGTGCAGCGAGACCACGGCCTGCTCGCCGTACAGGGGGACAAAACGCGCTTTGAAACGCGCCTCCAACTGGGGGGTGAGGTTGATCTCGGGCACCATCACCATGGCCTGGGCGCCGGGGTCTTGGGCCAACACCGTGTGAACACAGTGCAGGTAGACCTCGGTTTTTCCGCTGCCGGTGGCGCCAAACAGCAAAAAGGGCCCGTTTTGGCTGTCGATCTGGGCGACGACGTGGGCCTGTTCCGGGGACAGGGCGGGGGTATCGGACACCGGGCTTGGCGTGGGCGTGTCTGCCCGTGCGGTTTTAGGCGTGCCGCGCTGCAGGCGCCGCTGCATTTGTGCGGGCGACAAATCGCGCAACTGGGGCGGGAGTGCTGCCAGTGCCACTTCACCGACCGAGCGTTGGTAATAGTGCGCGGCAAACGTGACCAGTTGTTGCCAGGTGGCACGCAAGGGGGCAATGCCCTCCAAAGCGCCTGCCACGCTGCGCACTTTGGCGGGATCGACCGCTTCGCTGGCCTCCATCGCCGGGCCGTCCCACACCACCCCCAGCGTTTCACGCGTGCCGAGGGGCACGCGCACCAGGGTTCCTGGGGGGAGTAGGCATTCACTTTGGTAGGTGAGTACCGAGCCCAGGCGTGCATGCACCGGGGTATGAACGAGTACACCCAGTGAGTGGCTCATGGATCGGAGCGACGTTTCGTATAGCGAAAATTCACTTAGGGCGCTTAGTTGATGTTTTCTTGCGGAATAGGGCCTAAGTGCTTGATTTCAAAGGAGTTAGTGCTTAATCCCAATTTTCTGTGGATAACTTTGTTGATATCTCATCTTAGACCCTGCCAAAGGCCCGTAAATCAAGGCCTTCACTACATTGCCTACAAAAAAAGCAAAATTCAAAACCCTTATGAATCAACGACTTAGCTTCGCTATGGCTTTCGTAGCGCCGATTCATTTCCGAGGCTGTGGGTTTCTCTTTGTGTACCTGATTTTGTGCATAAGTGCCACAGCCCAATCTGAATTCGCACCTGAAAAGTGGTAGGCAATTTAACGGCGCAATTGACGCGAATGGCTGTGCACTGCGTCCACCAGGGCCGCGACATGTTCCGGTGGGGTGTGCTGGCTGATGCCGTGGCCCAGGTTGAAGATATGGGTGGGGCCGGTGCCGCTGCCTTGGTAGGGGGTGCCAAAACTGTCCAGCACCCGGGCCACTTCGGTGGCAATCTGGGCGGGCGGGGCAAACAGCACATTGGGGTCGATATTGCCTTGCAAGGCCTTGCCGGGGCCGTTCTCGGAGCCCCCGACCAGCGCACGGGCGGCACCCAGGTTCACGGTCCAGTCCAGGCCCAGCACGTCGCAGTCCAGCGTCGCCATGTCTTTGAGCCACAAGCCACCGCCTTTGGTGAAGACAATGCGGGGGATCACCTCGCCCTGGGGGCCCACGCGTTTGAGCTGGGCCAGTACACGGGCCGTGTAGGCCATGCTGAACTCCTGGAATGCGCCGTCGGCCAGCACACCGCCCCAGCTGTCAAAAATCATCACGGCCTGGGCACCGGCGTCGATTTGCGCGTTCAGGTAGGCGGCTACGGAGTCGGCGTTGACGGTGAGCATGCGGTGCATCAGGTCAGGGCGGCTGTACAGCATGGTCTTGACCAGGCGGTAGTCGTCCGAACCGGCGCCTTCCACCATGTAGCAGGCGAGGGTCCAGGGGCTGCCCGAGAAACCGATCAGTGGCACGCGGCCCCGGCCGTCGGCCTGGGTCAGCGCCTTGCGGATGCTGCTGACGGCGTCAAACACGTACTGCAGCTTGGCCATGTCGGGCACTTCCAGTTGGGCCACGGCCGCTTCGTCGCGCACCGGGTGGGCAAACTTGGGGCCTTCGCCCAGGGCAAACGACAGGCCCAGGCCCATGGCATCGGGCACTGTCAGGATGTCGCTGAACAAGATGGCGGCGTCCAGCGGGTAGCGGTCCAGCGGCTGCAGCGTCACCTCGGTGGCGTAGTCGCGGTTGGTGGCCAGGCCCATGAAGCTGCCGGCCTTGGCGCGGCTGGCCCGGTATTCGGGTAAATAACGCCCGGCCTGGCGCATCATCCACAGCGGCGTGTAGTCGGTGGCTTGGCGCAGGCAGGCCTGCAAAAACGTGGGGTTTTGCAGATGGTTGAAGGTGCTGTCTAGGGCGGTGGGTGTGGAAGAAGTCATACCCCAATTGTCGCAGGCAGCGTGCTGGATGGCAGCTGCCGGGGCCAGAAAAAACCAAGTTTCGAGCAAGACATATTCTTAATCACCCGCTCCGGCAGTCTGGAGCCAAGACCATCCAAGCCAACAGCACATCTATGAAAACGGCCCCGAAGGGTCGCACGTAGCGGGGTTGAAAGTGTCGCCGGACAAGCGAAGTAAAACGCAGCGTCGGTGCTCCACCAGCAGGCACTTGTTTTGCATCACCAGCAGACCTGCCTCACGCGCTTTTTGTGCGGCTGCGTCGTGGGCAATGCCCAGTTGCAGCCACCCTGCCTGGGCGCGGATGGCTATGGCTTCATCGACCACGTAGACATGGAAGTGCACTTGCTCAAAAACCCACTTCCTTCTGGTGGCGCACAGCGAGAATCGTGACGGCATCCGCGTCGATGCGGTACCGCGCCACATAGCCGCTGTCGCCAAAGTCGATCATCCACTCACGGAATTCGTCGGACATATCCTCAATGGGACGGCCGATGCCGGGTTGGTGCCCAAGAACTTTCACCCCTTGCCGCACTGTTTTGATGGCTCGCTTGGCCGCGTCCATGTTCTTGACGGCAAGGAAGCGATAGAGGCGCTGCACATCGAGCAGCGCTTGTCGTGACCAGATCAGACGTGACATTCAGGCGGCTCGATGTCGTTGCCCTGTTCGAGTTGGGCCAACCACGCATCGGCTTCGTCGGCGGTCACATGCAGCCCGGTGGTGCGGTACTCTTCCCACGCCTTGAGCGTGTCCTGCCGGAACGCCTCGCGCTTTTCCTCGCGCTCGACGTACTGGGTGATCGCCTCGCGCATGAGCCAGTGAGCCGTGCGATGACGAGCAACGGCCAAACGCTTCACGCGGGCCTTGGTGTCGTCGTCAATCTTGATCGCAACAGGGCGAATGGCCGTAGCAGTCATGGCAGCTTCCGTTAAAGTATCTCAAGGTATTACCTTATCATACTTGGCGCTATTCCGCTCCTGATTCTTGTGCAGCTTGTCTTTCGTGGTCTCGTCAATCATTTCCCTTGTGTTGGTTTTCATCATGCTGTCGAGGTTGGTAAATTTTCGAGGTTCGATTTGGACGAAGACACCCGGGTTCGTCCTGAATGTCACCACTCCACTGGTTCGAGACCTCATATCGACCGAAGCTCCCAAGCTCGGAATGGTGCGCCTCGAAGCTGCTGTAACTTCCCGCTGACTGTCGCCAGCCCAGCATCGAAGCGGACCTTGCCAAGGCGATGGACCGCTGGCTGACCCGTTCCGGCCACCTGGAGCGGTGCATGCAAATGCTGCAAGTGACTGTGCCCAAGGCGGTGCTGTGGCAGCGGATCAAGGCGCTGGCCAAGTATGAAAAATTGCTGTCCCGTGGCGAATAAAAAAGCCGCCATGGTTTGTGGCAGCTTTTTGTTGCTCTATGGTGACCAAAGGGGGCACCACAAGGGGTGTAACGGAGTTCTATTGCGCCGGAGTGGATGTACCCGTGCTTCCGACGGCGTAGGAGGTCCAGATGCCGTTGCCCGCCGCGTCTTTGCTGGCCAGGAATACATAGCCAATGGTGGCGGTGCTGCCATAAGAGGCATCGCATTGCGTAGGATTTTTATTGGTCAGGCAAGTGGTATGGGCCTTGGCAATGCTGGCGATGCCATTGAGGGCCTTGGGGTAACTTCCCGTCCATATGGTGGTTCCACTCTTGGCCGAGTTGGTGTAGGCCTCAATGCGCACCTGTTCTCCACCTCCGGTAAAACTTACGCTGTTGGTACCAAGGCCGCTTGGGGTGATGCCTTGCGCGCTACGAACAATTGCCTGCGCACCAGTGGTCGCCGTAAGCAATTCGTACGTCAGGCGGCGACTATGGAAGCTGGCGGTTTCAAACGTGTAGTTTGCGTCGGAGTATGCAGTTATCTTGAATCTCGCTGTTCCCAGCATCCGTGCGCTGCTATTGGTATTGGCGGTGGCGTCAGAGACAACCTTGAAGTTAGAGCAGTCGGAAGAGGCATCGTCCGTTTGCAACCAGTCAAAATTGCTGCATCCGGCTTTGGGTTTGAAGGCTGCCACTTCAGTCCAGGTTCCTCCACTGTCTACGCTACTAAAGACCTTGGCGCTGTTGTATAGCTTGGTACCATTGACTTTCCCGGTGAAGTAGAAGTTGAACCCCGTTTGAATCGATGTTTGCGTGGCGACTCCATTGGCAATTGTGTATTGCGCACTAACTACGGGGCGCAATTCAAATTCAAATGGACTTTGGTTTCCATATATGCGCCATTTTCCGTCGGAGCCTTGTTTGACGGGCATAGGGGCTTGTTCTATGCCGCCATTCGCTAGCTTATTGGTGAAAGTGCCTTGGCAGATTTTCTTCTCACCATCGCAACCCTGAATCACATAGTCCAATAGTTTGTCTCCCAGCAAGCCGGGGTTATTGCCACTGCTGTCTCCGAGAAAACTGGTCAATTGGGCTGCGCGATTCTTGCCTCTGTTGAAGTAGTGCTCATCAAACAAATCACGCATTGCGTCAGAGCCTATTCCCGCCAAAGTGCCTGTCTGTGCGTTAAAGGCGGCAATTAGGGCTTTGATCTTGGCGGTGTCCAATGCCAAGGTTTCCGCCTCAGGTCTGGGCACTGGGGTCACCGCAGAGAGCGTAGTGGTGGACTCAATTTTGGCGACTTCAATCCCGGTGTTTTTATCAGCCACACGCATGGTGCGCTGGCCCGCTGTTGCGCTGGCTTCCTGCTTAAAGTCAATGGTGTCGAGCAGTTTGTCGAGCCCCGAGTTGTCGGCAGTAAAGGCAGTGGTGAATAAATCCACTTTGGTGCTGTCTTTTCCCAAAGCGCTCAGCACGTCTTTTAATGCCGCGATGAGTTTTTGCTTGGCGTCCGCCAGCTTCAATGGGTCAATCGCCTTGATTTTGTCCTTGTCTGAGAAAACTGCCGCTGGGTCTGCGCCAGTGGCTTGGGCCATGGCCACTTCGGTGGCCGGTGTGACGTTGACGACACCGCTCACCCCTGCTGCAGGAATTTTTTCCAACACACTGTGCAAGGTGTAGGTTTGGCCGCCCGCTGTGCCGGTTGCCTGCAACATGAGCGGTGCAGTAAAGCCCGATACGTCATTGAATGTATACGTTCCATTGGCATCGGCGGTGGTCGCCAATGTCTTGCCATTGGCATCTTTCAGGTTGACGGTAGCATTGGGCAGCGGCGCCCCAACTGCAGTTGTCCCCGTCAATGGAGTTGCACCTCCCGTGGAGGATGTGCCGCCGCCGCCGCAAGCCGCCAAAACAGCCGCCGCCACCACTGACAGGCCCATGGCCTTCATACGCAATTTCATTGGTTTTTTCCTTGTTATGCCCCCGAACGTGTTCGCCTCCCGTGGCTACATCGTCTCAAAAGACCTGGGGAATTTTAGATGGAGTGGAGGCCAGCGGGCGAAACCCAAGGTGTGGTAACTACGCGAACCGGCGGCGCTTTCCGAGGCGGCTCCAGCGCTTGTTAACGTGGATCGTCGAACACGGGGTCAATCCATGTCAATTGACCGATGGATGGAAAATTTGCAAGGATGCCAATCTCGCGCTTCAAGTTGGAGAGGGGTTGAAGGCGTTTTGTCTTGGTCTGCTGCTGGATCCGCCCGGCGGTGAACGTCGGGCGATCACGGTCAAACGCAGCGCCGATGCTCCACCAGCAGGCACTTGTTTTGCACCACCCGCAGACCTGCCTCACGCGCTTTTTGGGACGCCGCTTCGTGGCGGATGCCCAGTTGCAGCCACACTGCCTGGGCACCGATGGCGATGGCCTCGTCCACCACCGGTGGCACGTCCGCGCTGTTGCGAAACACATTGACCATTTCAATGGCCTCGTGCTGCGCGGCTTCGGTGAGGGTGGGGTAGGCTTTTTCGCCCAAAATTTCAGTGGCGTTGGGGTTGATCGGGACGATGCGCCAGCCCTGCGCTTGCATGTAGCGGGCGACTTCAAAACTGTCGCGGTGGGTTTTGGGTGACAGGCCCACCACGGCCACGGTGCGGGTCTGCGCCAGAAGTTGGCGGATGGTGGCGGCTTCGCTCAGGGGGCTCATAAACGCGACAGCGCAGCGCGCAGCTCCTGGGTGCTCAAAATTTCAGACAGCACCACCGGGGGCTGGTTGGCCTGGTAGAGCACATACACCGGCACGCCGCTGCGCCCAAGGTGTTCCAGTGCCTGGGTGATGGCCGGGTCGCGGCGGGTCCAGTCGGCGTGCAACAGGGTCACCTTTTTGGCGGCAAAGTCGGCCAGCACCTCGGCCTTGCCCAGCGTGGTTTTTTTGTTGTACTGGCAGGTGATGCACCAGGCGGCCGTGAAATCCACAAACACGGGTTTGCCGGCGGCCAGTTCGGTATCGACCCGCCCCGGTGCCCAGGCCTGCCAGTCGCCTTGCGTGGTCAAGGAGGCCTTGCCGGGCGCAGAGGCCTGCGCGGCTGAAAGGTCTTCTATTTTTAAGACATTTTGGCCGATAGCCCCCGTCAACATTGCGCAAGCAGCTATGGAAATGCTAGCAAAAACCCAGCGGCTGCGCCCCCGCAGCCCCAAGGACCAGACCACCAGGGACACACTGAGGAGCAGGGCCAGCAGGCTGGCGGCACCGTCCACGCCGCTCAGATGCCCCAGCACCCACACCAGCCACACCACCGTGGCCCACATCAAAAAAGCCATGAAGCGGCGCAAGGCATCCATCCAGGCGCCGGGCCTCGGCAGCCAGCGGCCCACGGCCGGCACCCAGCTGGCCACAAGAAACGGCAGGGCCAATCCCAGCCCCAGCGCCGCAAAAATGCCCAGGGCCTGGGCGCTGGGCAAGGTGATGGCATAACCCAGCGACGCGCCCATGAACGGCGCCGTGCAGGGCGACGCCACGGCCACGGCCAGCATGCCTGACAAAAACGCATCCACCGCTGGGTGGCGCAGTTGCAGCGCGGCCAGCCGGCTGGGCAGCAGATGGCCCACCTCCAGCAGCCCCGCCAGGTTCAGCCCCAAGAGGGTGAACAGCACCGCCAGCCCCGCAATGACCGGGGGCGACTGCAGTTGAAAGCCCCAGCCCAGCTGTTCGCCCCCGGCGCGCAGGCCCAGCATCAGGCCGCCCAGCGCCATGAAGGACAGCACCACCCCGGCGGTGTACGCCAGCCCTTGCAGTCGGTGGCTGGCGCGGCTGTGACGGGCATGGCTGGCAAAACCCAGCACCTTGATGGCCAGCACCGGGAAGACACAGGGCATCAGGTTCAGGATCAGTCCCCCCAGTAGCGCAGCGGCCAAGCTCCAGGCGAAGGCGCCCATACCGCTGGCCGCAACGGTGCCCGCCAAGCCTGTGCTTGTGGGCAGGGGAGCGCCGCCATTCAAGTTGGATGGCAGTGCCGCGGCTGCGGTTCCCACGGGGTGCACGGCGGGCCAGGTGCCGCTGACCGTGGCTTGGGTGCGCAGGCTTTGTGCGCCCCAGCCCAGCACCACGGGCAAAACAGACGGGCTGTCGATGCGCTGGGCCGACAAAGGAATCTGGGCAGACCACACCCCATCTTTCCAGGCCTGTGTACCGCTGCGGGGCATGCCTTCGCTGGCCACGGTGTTCTGGGCCGTGGGGGCCGCAGCGGTTTCGATGATTTCGGGCGTCTCCGGGAAGACGTTCAGCGCCTTGCCCTGCCAGGCGCTGGGCAGGCCGCTGACGGTGAGTATCAGGCCTTCGGGGGCGAGCTGCACCTGGGCGCTGCCCGTGTGGGCTTGCGGGCTGGCTGCACGCGCCGCCTCAAAGTCCGCGCCGTGCAGCGCGGTGGAGCCCTTGAGCGGAACCCGCAGCACAAAGTGGCCTTCTTGTGGAATGCACTCCTGGCGACACACCAGCCAACTGGCGGTCAGGCCGATTTCCAGGTCGCGCGCCAGCGGTGACGGCGCAAAGGACGGTGCGATGGTGAGTGGCACCGGCAGCAGCACGGTGCCCTCGTAGCCAAAATTGGCCAGGTTGCCAATGGCGATTTTCTGTGGTGTGGGCCAGGCGATGTCACCGGCCGTCACCCCCTTGGGCAGGGTCCAGGCCAATTGGGTCGAAAGGCCCGAGTCGCCCGGGTTTTTCCAATAGGTGTGCCAATGGGGCTGGTGTTGCAGCTGCAAACCGAGCCAAATGGTTTGGCCCGCGTCCACCCCATCGGGGGCGTGGGCCACCAGTTCGGCGCGCACCTGCTCGGTTTGCACCCGTTCAGTGGCGCTGCTGGGGCCTGTTTTGCCTGGATTATTTAAGCCAAATTGGGCATGGGCCCCCGTAGATAGTGCGTAAACAGCTATAAAAATAATAGCAATTCGAAAGGCCTGCAGGCAACGCGTAAAAAGATGCGGTGCGCGAAAAAGTGGGGTGATGAAGGTCATTGCGCTGTGGGAGCGTTGCGGCGGTGTAAAAGTTCCCAAGCGTTGCCTGCGGGCAACGTCGGGCACGCCATTGTGGCATTGCGTTGGCATTAATGGTGAATACCCGATACAGGGCATGCAAGATGCCTTCGGGCGGATGTATAAAACGTTTGAGGTCGTCAAATGCTGGATGCGCCACTTTTCCCCATCTTTTTTTACTGGAGTTCCCCATGAAATTGTCAACAAAAATTGCCCAACTCGCCCTCGTTCTGGGCGCTTTGCCCGTGGCCGCCCTGGCCGGTGATACGGGCACCGTGTACACCCAGCTCGGCACCAACGGCCTGGGCATTGGGTACGCAGCCTCGGTCAGCGACGACTGGGCGGTGCGCGGCCAGTACAACACGATGAAGCAATCCTTCAGCGGGGACGTGGGTGACTTCGGTTCCGGTTCTTCGCTGGATGTGAAGATCGACTTCAATTCGCTGCAATTGGTCGGCGACTGGTACCCTATGGGGGAAGGCTTCCGGGTGAGCGGCGGCGTGGTGTTTAACAACAACAAGATCACGCTCAACGGAACGGGTTCGGTGAACAATGGCCCCCAAACGGCCGTGACTGCTGAAATCAAGATGAGCGACGGTGTCGCGCCCTACCTGGGCATTGGTTATTCCACCAAACCCAAAGTGGCCAAGGGATTGGGCTTTAATTTTGATCTGGGTGTGATGGTTCAGAACCCCAAAGCCACGCTCACTGCCCCGGCTGCATCCGCTGCGGACGTCGCCGCCGAGCAAGCCCAAATGCAAGACGCCGTGGACAAGCTGAAATACATGCCCGTACTGGCCCTGGGCATCAGCTACTCGTTCTAAGCCACCCGTGTAAAACGCCGCCTCACGCGCGGTCGTCCCACTCCAAAGATGCCTGCGCAAACACCGCAGGCATTTTTTTTGGCGCTTTGATGCGCAATTGTTTGTTCACATTCTCCTGGCCAAACACCACTTCAATGTCCGCCACGGCCACGCCAAACAGCGGTGCCAGAAAACGCACCATGTGGTCGGTGGCCTTGCCGCCTTTGGGTGCGGCGGTGACGCTCACCTTGAGCTGGGTGCCTTTGGGCTTGCCGATGGCGTCTTTGCTGGCGGAGGGTTTTCCCAGAATGTTGACGATCAGGATGTCGCCATCCCAGGCGAAAAAGGAGTCGCCGGTGGCGTTGCGGGGGCGCGGAGTGGACATGCTACCGATAATAGGCCAATGGCACCCCGCATCCTCCTGACCACACTCAACGCCAAGTACATCCACGCCTCGCTGGGCCTGCGTTACCTGCTGGCCAATATGGCGCGCCATGGCGGTGACGATCTGCGCCAGTGCACGGTGCTGCGCGAGTTCACCCTCCAGCGTCCGGTGGCGCAGGTGGTGGATGCGCTGTTGGCCGAGCTGGGCCCCCAAGAGGACGGTGTGCAGATCGTCGGTTGCGGGGTGTACATTTGGAATGTGGTGCAAACCACCGAAATGGTGCGCCTGCTCAAGACCCTGCGGCCCCGCGTGCAGGTGGTGCTGGGCGGGCCGGAGGTCAGCTACGAGCTGGAGGCGCAGGAGATCGTCCGGCTGGCCGACTTTGTGATCACCGGTTGGGGTGATGTGAGCTTTCCCAAGCTGTGCCGGGCCTTGGTGCACGGCCCGCGCCCCCTGATGAAAGTGATCGCCGGGGAACAAGCGCCGCTGGACCAGATTGCGCTGCCCTACGCCGAATACTCCGATGCCGATCTGGCGCACCGGCTGCTGTACGTGGAGGCTTCGCGCGGGTGCCCCTTCAAGTGCGAGTTTTGCCTGAGTTCGCTGGACAAGACAGCTTGGGCGTTTGACCTGGACGCCTTTCTTGCCGCTTTGCAGGGCCTGTACTTGCGCGGTGCGCGCAATTTCAAGTTCGTGGACCGCACCTTCAATTTGAAGATCGACGCCTCGGTGCGCATCCTGCAGTTCTTTTTGGACCGCCTGCCCACAGCAGCAGCGGGCCAGCCCGACGCAGCGTTGTTCGTGCATTTTGAAGTGGTGCCCGACCACCTGCCCGAGCGCCTCAAGGCCATGATTGCGCAGTTTCCACCCGGGGTGCTGCAGTTTGAAGTGGGGATCCAGAGTTTCAATGTGGAGGTGCAGCAACGCATCTCCCGCCGCCAGGACAACGACAAGACCGAGGCCAATGTGCGCTGGCTGGTCGCCCACTCCCATGCCCATTTGCACACGGACCTCATCTTTGGCCTGCCCGGGGAAACGCTGGAGAGTTTTGCCGACGGGTTTGACCGCCTGCACGCCCTGCAACCGCACGAAATTCAACTGGGTATTTTGAAGCGCCTGCGTGGCACGCCGATTGCCCGCCACAGCGCCGTGCACGGCATGGTCTATGCCAGCAGCGCCCCCTACACCGTGTTGCACACCGGCGTGGTGGATGCCGAGACGTTGCAGCGTTTTACCCGCTTCTCGCGCTACTGGGATCTGGTGGCCAATTCGGGGCGTTTTCCGCAGACCTTGGCATTGTTGCTGAACGGCCCTGCGCGGCCATCGCCTTTTTATGCCTTTCTGGGTTTTGCCGACTGGTTATGGCAGACCCGCCACGCCACCAGCGGCCTGTCTCCCGAGGACCTGGTGGATGCGTTGTTTGACTACCTGGGTGCCCAGTTGGGCGTGTCCGCGCAGACTGTGCAGGCCGCGCTGCTGGCCGACTATGTGGCCAGCGGTGCCCGCTCCAATCCCCGTGCTTTGCAGGGCCTGCTGCCGCGGCGCGAGGCCATGTTGCTTGAGGGCGCCAGCGCCCTGGTGCAGCGCCAGCAGCGCCACCGCGCAAGCTCGGGTTAGGATGCGGCATGTCCCGATTGCCTTTCGCTGCAATACCGTCTAGAGTTTGCCGTATGTGTTCCGCACAGGGACGTCTGAGAACTGAATTGACGCGCCGCCTCCCTTCCTTCGCCCTTCATTTGAGCGCATCCCGATGAGTCGTCCCTCCACGCTAGGGCTGTGGCCATGGTCGTCTCTGTCACTGCGGCAAACCCTCTTTCTGGGGGCCGGTCTGGGGATTCTTTTGCCCGCCTTGGTGCTGACCTATTTTCAGATGGCCAACCGCTTTGAAAACGAAGTCAATCTGCGTGTGCGGGCACCCATGCTGCAGTACGCCGAGGTGCTGTCGCGCGGGGTGGCCGTGGCGATCTGGAATTTGGACCGGGGTGTGGCCACCGAACTGGTGGAAGCCGTCATGCGCAATCCAGACGTGGTCAGTGTCACGGTCACGGATGAATACAAAGAAGTGTTTGTCCGTCGGCAAGTGCCTGGCATCACCGATGGCGAGCTCTTGCGCGAAGTGCGTGACGTCACCCACAACGGCGCCCATGTGGGGCGCATTGCGGTGGAAATGACCTCCGCACGCATCCAGCGTGAGTTGCGCAGTGATTTGGCCAAACTGGCGGCGGCCTTGGCCGCGCAGGTCGGGGTCTCCTTTGTGTTCATTTGGCTCTTGTTTGACCGCCGCATGATGCGGCCCCTGCGCGAACTCCAGGAGGGGGCCTTGCGCTTGGCGCGGGGGGAGCTGGACCACCCCTTGCGCTGGCACCGCCGCGACGAGATCGGCAGTCTGGCAGGTGGGTTGGACAAAATGCGCCTGGATTTGGGCGCCTTGCTGGCGGAGCGGGATCAAAAAAATGTGGCCTTGCAGCATGAGTTGACGGAGCGGCGGCGCACCGAGGAGGCCCTGGGCTTTAGTCAGGCCAAATTCGCTGCCATTTTTAATGCCTCGCCGGTGGCCATGACGGTGTCGCGCATGGGCGGAGCCTTCACGCTGCTGGATGTCAACACGGCCTGGTGCCACATGTTTGCGTGGGAACGCGGTGCCGCACTGGGAACCAGTGGTGAAAGCAATGGCATGTGGAGAAGCCAGGCAGACCGGCGCTCGGTGTTGGGTACCCTGGAGCAGATGGGAGAGATTTCCCTTCAGCCGGTGTGGATGCAGCGTGGCCCGGAGCGGACCGGATTTTTGTGTGAGATCTCGGGCAAGGTCATCTCTTTGGGGGAGGAGTCTCTGCTGATTCTGGCCTACGTGGACATCACCGCCAAACACCAGTACGAAGAAGATATTTTGGCGCTCAACACGGGGCTGGAGCGCCGTGTGGGGGAGCGGACCCAGGAGCTCTCGGACGCGTTGGAGCGTTTGACCGCGGCGCAATCGGAACTGGTTCGCGCCGAAAAAATGTCGGCGCTGGGGTCTTTGGTGGCGGGGGTGGCCCATGAGCTGAACACCCCGATTGGCAACAGCCTGACCGTGGCCAGCACGCTGCAGGACCAGTCCAAGGCCTTTGCCTCCGACATGGCCCGGGGCCTGACCCGCAGCCGCCTGGAGGAGTTTGTGACCAGTACCCAGGAGGGTGCGGGTATTTTGATGCGCGGGCTGCGCCATGCCGCCGACCTGGTGGCCAGCTTCAAGCAGGTGGCGGTGGACCAAACCAGTGTGAACCGCCGCCGGTTTAACCTGCGGGAGATGGTGGAAGAGATTTTGCTGACCTTGGGGCCCAGCATCCGCAAAACCACGCACACGGTGGAGAGTGCTATTCCTGAATTCATCAGCATGGAGAGCTACCCCGGCCCCTTGGGGCAGGTGCTCACCAATTTGATCAACAACGCACTGCTCCACGCCTTTGAAGGACGCCAACACGGGCGGGTGCTCATTGCCGCCGTGCAGCAAGGGCCAAGCCATGTGCTTTTGACGGTGCAAGACGATGGACAGGGCATCCCCGAGGCCCATTTGAACCGCGTGTTTGATCCATTTTTTACCACCAAGCTGGGCAAGGGCGGCAGTGGCCTGGGGTTGAACATTGTGTACAACCTGGTGCAGGATGCGCTGGGGGGCTCCATCGACGTGGCCAACACCCCGGGGCAGGGGGCTTGTTTTACGCTGCTGCTGCCGATAGAAGCGCCTGTGACCGACGCTTAAGTTGCCCCCACGCTTGCCGCTGCGCGTGCAGCGCTGCCCCCGAGGGGGCCGTCGTCGCCTTGGGGCGACCCGGCGGCGACTAGCCCCATGCCCCTGCTTATTCCACGATTTTGTATTTGGCTTTCAGCCGAGCCACGGTGTCCTTCTCTTTCAGCAGGAACGCGTCCATTTGTTTGACCACTTCAGGGTGCGCAATGGTGGACAGGGAAAAGTCATTTTTCGAGCTGGGCAGCTTGTCGTCAAACACCAAGGCCCCTGGCTTCTTCATGACTTCGGCCAGGATGTAGCTGGCGGTAATCTGGGCCATGTACACCCCGTCCACCCGGCCGGCCTCGGCCATGTTCAGCGCGGCGTCGGGCGTGTTCACTTCGGACACGGTGATCTTCTTTGCGTTGATCTGGTCCAGGTAGGAATAGGGCGTAAAGCCCCGGATGGTGGCGATTTTTGTCACGGTCGCCCGGCCTTTGTGGGCGGGCAACACCATCAAGCCTTCGGTGACCGTGATCAACCCCTTGCTGTACACCACCTTGACCCCTTTTTTTGCATCGCCGCCCCAGTAGGCGTTGTCGGGGAACTTGAAGTCCAGTGACTTTTGCACTGCAAATTCGTCGAACAAACGCGCCACCGGCATGGGTTTGTAGCTGAAGGTGTGCCCCGATTGGGCGGAAAAAGCGTCCAGCAACTCGCGCGCATAACCGGTGTAGCCCCCGGCGTCGCCCTTGTAGATGGGCAGGTAGTCGGTGGCTTCCACGCCCACGGTAAAGCTGCCAGACCAAGCGGAGGTGGACAAGACACAGGCCAACGCGAAGGTCAGGGGATGTAGACGTTTCATACGGTGTTGCTCCAAAAGGGATGAAGAAAAATACTAGTCCACCCCCCGGTGCGGCGCAATAGGTAAAAGCTTGTAAGCGCCTGAGCGTCTAAGATCAGGCCATGACCTCTTCATCACGCTTCTGGGCCGATTGGAGCACCCGCGATTTTGCGCAACTCCAGGCCGACGGCACGTTGCACCACACCATCGCCGTGCTGCCGGTGGCCGCCACCGAGCAACATGGCCCGCACCTGCCACTCAAGGTGGACAGTGCGCTGGTGGACGGCGTGGTGCGCGCCTGCCTGCCGCATTTGGGGGCTGCTGTGCCCGCGCTGTTTTTGCCGACCCAGAGCGTGGGCCTGAGCCCGGAGCATGCCCGTTTTGCCGGCACCCTGACGCTCAAGGCAGAGACCACCATCCGGCTGTGGACCGACATCGGGGAGAGCGTGGCGGCCAGCGGCGTCAAGAAACTGGTGCTACTCAATTCCCATGGCGGCCAGGTGGGCGTGATGGACATCGTGGCGCGCGATTTGCGGGCACGCTTGGGGCTGCTGGTCTACAGCGTCAACTGGTTTGGCCTGCCGCTGGTGGGGCCGCAGGGGGAGGATGTGAACGCGCTGTTCAGCGCACACGAGCACCGTTTTGGCATCCACGCCGGTGACATCGAAACCTCCATGATGCTGGCGCTGGACCCCGCTGGTGTGGACATGGCACTGGCCCAGAATTTCGCCTCCACCTCGGAAGCACGGGCCCAGCAGTTTGCGATTCTGGGCAATGGCAAAAGCGCCAAGCTGGGCTGGCAAATGCAGGACTACAACCCGGCGGGGGCCGTGGGCAACGCCGCCGCCGCGACGGCCGACAAAGGCCGCGCGGTGCTGGACGCCGCTGGGCGTGCACTGGCGCAACTGCTGGCGGAAATTCACCAATTGCCAGCGGACACCTTAAAGAACGCTTGACGTCGGCCGGTCGGCTGCACAGCCATCAGTCGGCCGCCTGGCATTGCCCAACCTGCGCCTGGCCCCGGCGCCAGCAGGGGCTGGTGGCGCCGGGCTTGCGTGTGGGAATGCCGTCGGCGTCGATCTGTGCCACATGGGTGTCAAAGGCGGTGACGCCCGTGGCATCCATCTGCAGCCGCACCACCCAACCCACGCGCTGGTTGGCGTTGTCGGTTTCCTTCATCACGAAATTGCCCACGCTGTACAGGATGGGTTTGCCCCGGTAGTGTTCAATGTCTTGCGTGACGTGCGGGTGGCCACCCAGGACCGCGTCGGCCCCTGCGTCGATCATGGTGCGAGCCAACTGGCGCTGGCGGGCGTTGGCTGTCAGTTCGTTTTCCCAGCCCCAGTGCATCACCGGAATCACGATATCGGCCCGGTGCACGCTGCGCGCCCTGTGGATATCGGCCACCACCTGCTCGTCTTCGCTCCAGGCGCTGCCCGGTGCATCGTGGTCGGCTTCAAAGCTGCGGGGCATGAATTCGTTGTAGCCCAGCAGCGCAATGCGCAGCCCTTTGCGCTCCAGAATGAGCGGTGTATGCGCCTCCGACAAATTGTGGCCGCCCCCGAACTGCGCGAGTTTGCTGGTCTGCAACAGGTCCAGCATTTCGGCAAAGGCCTCGCGGCCGTAGTCCCCCGAATGGTTGTTGGCCAGCGCCACCGCGTCAAAGTGGCGTTTGAGCACGGGCACGGTGCGCGGGTGCGCCCGGAAGGTGAAATTTTTGTCACCTGCCGAGCCGGTGGTGGCCACCACACACTCCAGGTTGCCGATGCGGATGTCGGCACCGGCAAACAGCGTTGCGAAGTCGGCAAACGGATCACCTCCGCGCGCAATCAGTGCCCCGGCCGTATCGTCGAGCACGATGTCCCCGGCAAAAACCAGACTGACCGGCGCCGAAACCTCCCCGGCAACCAGCCAGGGGCAGCAGGCCATCCCCAGGGCGCACAGCCCATGGCGCAATCGAACCCTCATGGGGATACTCCTTCCAGCGTGCAGCTGTAGACCAGTTCACGCTCCACGGGGCCACCATACAGGTGCTGCTCCCCGGTCAGCCGGGTGGGCGTGGTGGACGCCGGAAACGGCGGCAAATACGTGGCTTGCTGGATCAGGACGGGTTGCCTGCGGGTGTCCAAGTAGGCATACAGCTTGATGTAGTCGATGTGTGCGGCATCCCCGACCATGACCGCCTTGAACCGAAAGCGCCCCCCAATGTCCACGGAGGGCACGGGGTAAGGGTCGGCTACGGGACGGGCTTCCACCCCATGGGTGGTTCCGGCATAACTGACCTGGCAGTGCAGCAGGGGGGCGGCCTGGGCCGCAAGGCACAGCGCTGCAGCGGTCAACCCCAGCGCGATGCGGGCAAGGGAGGGGGGTGTCCAATGGTGCTTATCCATGCTGGGTCGGGTGGGTTAGTGCTTGTGCGGGTGGCGCGCGGCGTGCGTCAATCCGGCCAAAATGCCGCAATGGGCGGCCTCTTGCGCGGTCTGGCACTGTTCGCGCAGGTTTTTGAGTTGTTTTTCCAGTTGGCGCAACTCCAGCAGGCGTTGCGCCACCAGGCCGATGTGCTGGTCCAGCAAGGCATTCACCGCTCCACATGGGGTGTGTGGTGCATCCTTGAATTGCAGAAGCATGCGAATTTCCGCCAAGCTCATGTCCAGGCTGCGGCAGTGCCGTACAAAGGAAAGGCATTCGGCGTGGGCGTTGGAGTAGACGCGGTAGTTGCCCTCGGTCCGGGGCGGCGCTGGCAAGACACCCGAGCGCTCGTAGTAGCGAATGGTCTCGATGGGGGTGCCCGTGGTGCGGGCCAGTTCACCGATTTTCATTTTGCCGACGTCATTTGAATAAATTACAAATTGTAGGGGCTTGACTCTGCAGTGGCTCCAGGGTTTTTAATGGGCACATCTCAATGAATGGAAGCACCCCATGTCTGCCCACTGCTGCGAACACGACACGCCCCCTGTTGAAAAAATCGACAACCTGCCGCGCTACCGGCGCATTCTGTGGACGGCCTTGGTCCTGAATGTCGCCATGTTTCTGGTGGAAATCGGCGCGGGCTACACCTCCGGCTCGCTGTCCTTGCTGGCCGATGCGATTGACTTTGGGGGCGATGCGCTCAACTACGGGGTGTCGTTGGCCGTTTTATCGGCGGCACTGGCGTGGCGCGCGCGCGCGGCCCTGCTCAAAGGGGTGAGCATGTTGGGTTTTGGCCTGTGGGTGATGGGCAATGCGGTCTGGAATGTGTTTTTGGGTGCTGTGCCCGATGCGCCCGTCATGGGGGGGGTGGGCACTTTGGCGCTGGTGGTCAATGTGGCCGTGGCCTGGATGCTGTACGCCTACCGGGAGGGCGATGCCAATATGCGCAGCGTGTGGCTGTGCTCGCGCAACGACGCCATTGGCAACCTGGCCGTCATGGGCGCTGCCATGGGGGTTTGGAGCACCGGCCGCGGCTGGCCCGACTTGGCGGTGGCCGCAGTGATGTCCGCACTGGCCTTGCAAGGGGGCTGGCAGGTGATGCGCCAGGCACGGGAGGAGTTGGCGCACTGAGGTGCGCAGTGCTGCGACCGCCACACGGGCCCCGCCGTCACAGGGCAACGATTTTGGACTTGCCAATAAAACCCAGCAACTCCTCCGCCGGCATGGGGCGTGCGAAGAAATAGCCCTGCGCCATATCACAGCCGTAGCTGCGCAGCCGCTCCAGGGCGGCGGCGTCTTCCACCCCCTCGGCAATGGTGCTCAGCCCCAGGCTATGCGCCATCTGGATGATGGCGTGCACAATGGCGGCGTCTTCCCGGTCGGTGGCCAGGTCGCGCACAAAGGACTGGTCGATCTTGAGCCGGTCCACATTGAAACGCTTGAGGTAGGACAGGCTGGAGTAGCCGGTGCCAAAATCGTCGATCGACAGTTGCACGCCCAAGGCCTTGAGCCGCTGAACGGTCGCCAGAACGCTCTGCGTATCGCTGATCAAAATCGACTCCGTCAGTTCCAACTCCAGCAAGGCGGGGGCGATGCCCGACTCTTCGAGCGCAGCCACTACCGACTGTTCCAGATCGTCCCGTTTGAATTGCAGTGCCGACAGATTGACGGCGACCGATATCTTGGCCCCCGTGGTGGTGTGCCAGCCCACCGCTTGTCGGCAGGCTTCCCGCAGCACCCATTGGCCAATGGGAACAATCAGGCCGCTTTCCTCGGCAATCGGGATAAAGCGGGCGGGTGAAATCATGCCCAGTTCAGGGTGGCGCCAGCGGATCAGCGCTTCCACGCCGTCGAGTGCCCCTGTGCGCAAATCGATTTGCGGCTGGTAGTGCAGCACAAACTCCTGGCGGTCCAAAGCCCGGCGCAGGCCGTTGCGCATGCGCAATTGCTCGACCGCTTCCACGTTCATTTGTTCGTCGAAGAATTGGTAGGTGTTGCGCCCGGCCGCCTTGGCACGGTACATCGCCATATCGGCTTTTTTTCGCAGCGTGTCGAATTCGGTGCCGTCATCGGGATAAATTGCGACCCCGACCGACACCGAGGTGTTCAGCTCATGGTCTCCAATGGAATAGGGCTCACGCAGGCGTTCCATCAGCTTGACCAGAACCGCCGCCCCGGCTTCCGGCTCTCGCAGGTTGGGCAGCACGATGATGAATTCGTCACCGCCCTGGCGGCTCACCGTGTCCGTGTCGCGCACACATCCCACCAGGCGGGCTGCGACCTCCTTGATCACCCCGTCGCCAATGGCGTGGCCCAGTGAGTCGTTGATGGTTTTGAAATTGTCCAAATCCAGGCACAACAACGCGATCTTGCACTGGGTGCGCTCTGCATACGCCGCGGCTTGCTGGAACCGGTCTTGCGCCAGCAGCCAGTTGGGCAAATCGGTCAACGCGTCGTGGTAGGCGATGAACTCAATTTTTTGCTCGGCGTTTTTCCGGTCGGTGACATCCGTAAAAATCCAGATGCTGCCATCCTGGGCCGTTTTGGGGTCAATGGCGCGCCCCGCCACTTCAGCCCACAGGTGCGCCCCGCCGCGTTTGATGAGCTTCAGGGTGCGGTTGAAATTGTTCCCGCGGGCAAGCTCTTGGTACGCCTGCCCCTCCATGCGGGAGAACTCTTCCTCATTCTGGTACAGGACGCTGGTCGATTGGCCCACCAGCTCACCGGCGTCGTAGGCAAAGAGTTCTTCAAAGCGGCGATTGCAGACCACAATTTTGCGGTTGCGCACCATGACAATGCCGACCAAGGCATTCTGGAGCAGGGCTTCTTGCTCGGCCACCCGTTGTTCCAGTTCCTGGTTCAGGCCCACCATGGCGGCAGCGGCCACGCTAAGCCGTTGGGCGGTGTTGTCCAGCGTCCACTCCACAGAGTCCAACTCGTCCAGGTGTGCGGGCGCAATGGGCAGTTCCACGGGGTCGGACTGGCGCAAAGGAAGCTTCACGGGGGTCAGACCGCTCACTTTGGCGGCCAGTTTGCCGAGGCGGTTGGTTACCAGTCGGCGAAACAGGTAGACCATGAACAAGGCAACGCAAAACGTCTTCAAACCGTTGCTGACCAGGATGGCCACCGCGCTGCTCGCCACTTGCTGGTAGATGCCGTGGAGGCTGGCGACCACTTCCAGACGCCCGATTTCAATCTCCTGGCCGCGGGCCAGATGGCGCAAGGAGTAGTCTCGGGTGATCGTGTTGCTGGACAGGGATTTGCCTGCGCTCCAATGGAGCAAATTGGCTTGCGCCGAGACGCTGACCTGATCCACATTGGGCAACTGCGTCAGTGCGTCCAGTGCCAATTGGATCTGCCGCTCGTCGAGGTCCCACACACTGCCCGCGATATTGGGCACATAGATGCTGACACTGTCCAACTGCCGGTCCAGCTCACTTCGCAGGGATTTGTACTCGAATGCCAGCTGGGCCATCGTCAGGATCAGCGTGATCAGCGTACTGAAGGCAATGATCAGAACAATCAGGCGCTGTCCAATGCGATTTTTTTGCCCCAAGCGAATTTTGTCTAAAACAGCCATGGCTTGGATTATCTGCAGCGGTGTTTCATGGCAAGCGACCCATCTCGCGCGCCACCTGCGCCTGGTACGCCTCAATCAAGCCTTCG
>Ga0209343_10002646_pt1 | contig 22987 bp, 20 predicted proteins | sample RifCSPlowO2_02_FD_184026 | JGI IMG/M metagenome (GOLD analysis project Ga0209343, IMG submission 184026) | Groundwater microbial communities from Rifle, Colorado - Rifle CSP2_plank lowO2_0.2 (SPAdes) (version 2) | ecosystem: Environmental > Aquatic > Deep subsurface > Groundwater | place... | reverse complement strand
AGTTGTCGATCATGGCCGGCACGTTTTCTGGATTCATCCTGGTGTACATGGTCGCCACGAAGTTCTTCCCAATCATTTCGATCTGGGAGATCAAGGAAGGCCGAGAGAAATCCGTCGCGGACGTCTCCGAACGCGTCGCGGCGTACTTGCCCGACGATCTGGCGGCGGTGAAGCCATGAATGAGCCAAGGGTCGGTCTGGTGCTCGCGGGGCTGTGCCTCGCCGTCATGACGGCGAGTGCGCACGCGGTCGCCCAACCCGCGCCGGGGGGCAATCCGTTTCGAGGACGCCAGGTGTTCGACCAGAAGGGCTGCATCCGCTGCCATTCTGTCTGGGGCCACGGGGGGTCGCTCGGCCCCGACATGGCGGTCGCGGTGGCCGGCAAGACATGGGACGAGCTTGTCGGAGGCTTCTGGAACCACACGCCCCGGATGATCGACGAGCTCAAAGCGCGCGGGTATCCCTGGCCCACGCTCGACCCAGAGGAGATGGCCGACACGTTGAGCTACCTGCACTACCTGCGGATCTTTGACGAGCCCGGCAGTCCCGCGCGCGGAGCCGATGCGTACTCGCGCCTGCAGTGCGGCTCCTGCCATACGCTTGGCGGACGCGGTAGAGAGGCCGGTCTGCCGCTGGACCGCTTCGGCGTGTACCCGACGCCCGCCGCGCTGGCGCAGGCCATGTGGAATGCCGGTCCACGGATGCAGCAGGAGCAACTCCGCAGGGGCGGTCTCGTCGTCAGGTTCACGGGCCGCGAGATGGCGGATTTGCAGGCGTACATTCGATCGGAAGGACGCCGCACGGGCCGCGATGTGGGGCTGCAGGCGCCGCCCGATCCAGACCGTGGCGCGCTTGTCTACCGAAGCAAACAGTGCGGCGTTTGTCACGAGACGGATCGGGGCGGCGCACCCGAGATTTTCCGCCTGGCGTTGTCCAGGACCGTACCCGAAACGACGGGCCAACTCTGGAATCACAGCTACGCCATGAGCACCACAATGGCCGAGCGCGGCGTCCAGTTCCCTCGCTTCGCCGGCAGCGAACTCTCGGACCTCGTCGCGTATCTCTATTTCCGTGGTTACGTCGGCCAGCAGGGAGATGCGAAGCGCGGGGCTGCCGTATTCAGCGGCAAGGGATGCGCCGGGTGCCATATGGCCGGCGGGACAGCGCCGGACCTCGCTTTGGTCCTCAAGCAGACCGACCGCGCAGGACTGGCATCCGCCATGTGGAACCACGCGCCTTCGATGCACCGGATGATGTCGGCACAGGGCATCGTCTGGCCCAAGTTTGAATCCGGAGAGATGCGAGATCTCGGCGCCTATTTGCAAGAGACGGTGAAAACACCCGGCACTGTCATTGCTCCGGAGAAGGCCGCACAGCCTCGATAGCCCCCACCGGAGGCGGTCGTCGGCTGGCAGAGAACCAGGAGAGCTAGCATGCCTAATCGTCTGGCAACATTCAGTTTAGCTCTCGCCACCGTTCTGGCGTCCGCGTGGTTGTGGATGCTGTCTGGCGCTGCCGCCGCAGCGGCAGGACCGCCGGAGTACCGGCAGGAAGTCCGCGAACGGCTAGCGATTCTTGGCGGGAGTGCCGACGGCCAGCCCCTTCGCGGCAGCGAGAACGGTTCGAGCGCGGTCGGGCAAACGCCCTCAAAGGATTACGCCGGCGCAGACTCCTGCGTGGTGTGTCACGAAGAGAAGAAGAACCAGCTTGGACCTCACGGACGGGCCGCCGATCCGCGGACGCCGATGGCAGGCCAGGGATGCGAAACCTGCCACGGCCCGGGTAAGGCCCACGTCGACGCGGGTGGGGACGTGTCGCTCATCAAGAACCCCAAGAACCTCTCGACGCGGGAGGTCAGCGCTACCTGTACGTCGTGCCACAACCGCGGCGAGCACACCTTCTGGGAGGGCAGCACCCACGACCGGCGGCAGCTGACCTGCACGACCTGCCACAGCGCGCACGCTCCCGAATCGGTGTCGGGACGACTCGTCAAGGCGACGCAGCTGGAGCTCTGCTCGAAGTGTCATCGCGACAAAGTCGCGAAGCTCGATCGGTCCGGGCATATGCCGGTCCGCGAAGGGAAGCTGCAGTGCTCGAACTGCCACAACATGCACGGATCGCAGAACGTTCGTCTGCTGCGCGTGGGCTATAGCGTGAACGAATCCTGCACGAGTTGCCACGCGGAGAAACGCGGGCCGTTCCTCTGGGAGCACGCGCCGGTGCGCGAGAACTGCGCGACGTGTCACGACCCGCACGGGACGGCGAACGAGCGGCTGCTGGTGGCGAAGCTGCCGTTCCTCTGTCAGCGGTGTCACGCGCACACGCGGCATCCCGCCACTGTGTACGACAGCGCGGTGTTCCAATCGAGCAACCGTGTCTACGGCCGCGGGTGCGTGAACTGCCATTCCGCCATCCACGGGTCGGTCCACCCGGCCGGCATGGCATTTCAGCGGTAGAGGAGACCCCATGCGCACCAGAATGCTTGTGTGGACCGTGGCGATCCTGATGGCTTCTGCGACGGCGCAGGCCCAGCACGGGGCCATGCCAAGCCAGTCGCTCATCCGACCGACGAATCCCAATATCTTCGGCGAGATCGACTTCGGTGGCCGGGTGTCGACCATAGACGGCGACAATGCCCGCTACCAGCGGTACCGTGACCTCGCCGATGGTGGGTTTCTCGATCTCCCGGGTCTGCACTGGGAGAAGGAGACCACGGTTGTGGACCTCGCCGCGCGCAACGTGGGTTGGAAGGATCAGCGGTTTCAACTTGCGGTCCAGCGACCAGGGACGCTCCGTGTGCGGTTCATGTACGACCAGATCCCCATGTTCATCAGTCGCGACACGCGCACGCCGTACGACACGCTGCCCGACGAGAATGGTCTAGGGAGCGGAACGCTTCGGCTGTCGGACCAGCTTCAAGCGGCGATTCAGGCGAACCCGACGACCACGTTCAGGCCGCTGATCGAGGCGGCCGCCGGCGACCGCTTCTACGAGTCGCGCCTCCGCCGGGACACGGTGGGCCTCGACGCCAGGTACACGCTCGGCGACGTGGACGCGACGATCAACTACGTGAACACGGGCAAGCAGGGGAACATCCCCTTCGGCGCCTACCTGCAGATCCCGATCGAGGTGCCACTCCCGATCGATTCGCGCACGAACGACGTGCGCACGTCGCTCGAGTGGTCGAACCCGAAGGGGATGGTGCGGGCGGGATGGGACGGTTCGTGGTACGACAACCGGGCCAGTCAGTTCGTGTGGGACAATCCACAGCGCTCGGTTGACTCCGCCACGGCCTCATCGCAGGGGCGACTGGCGACCTGGCCGAGCAACAACATGCTCTCGTTCAACGTGGGCGGCGCCTATCGGATGCCTTCGCGCACGACGATCAACGGAGTCTTCGCGTTCGGCCGATGGAATCAGGACGCGACCCTCCTGCCGTTCACCATCAACTCGGTCAACGCGGCGCTCGTGCCGCTGCCGCGTGCCACCGCCGACGCCCACGCGAACACCTCGTCGGCCGTGGTGAACTTCGTCAGCAAGCCGTCCCAGTTCTTCGACGTGAGCGCCCGGTACCGTCTGTACGACTTCGACAACAGGACGCCGGTTTTCGTCCTGGCGCGCACGGACGGCGGCTCCGATCGGATTGTCGCAGATGGCGCGGCACGCACGTGGAGCGATCCCTCGATCGGGAAGATCGGGACGGAGCCCCTGGGCCATCGACGGAACTACGTCGATCTGGATGCCGGTATCACCGGTGTGCCGAATACGACATTCCGGGTGGGCTACGGCCTCTATGCGGCGGACACGCATTTCCGTGTGTACGAAAAGGTCAAGGAGAACACGTTCCGCGCCGGGGCGGACATCGTCGGGAACCAGTACCTGTCGTTCCGGAGCATCTATGAGCGCAGCCAGCGGCGAGGTCACGATTTCGATCTATTGGCGCTCCAGTTTGCAGCCGAGCAGCCCGGCATGCGGCAATTCGACGTGGCCGCGCGCGACCGCAACCGCTTCTCCGCGGTGGCAAGCCTGACCCCGCTTGCAATCGTGGGCGTCAACGCGTCGGTCGCCTGGACGAAGGACGCGTATCTGAACGAAGAGACGCCGGAGATCGACGCCTTCGGGCTGGAGGACGTCAGCAGCAAGACCTACACGTTCGGGGTGGACCTGGCACCCAGTGAAAGAGTCGGGGGCGGCATCTCGTTCAGCATCGAGGATTACGACGGCCTCCAGCGGTCACGAACGGCGAACCCGGGAGTGCAGCAAGTGGATCCGACCCGCAACTGGAAAGTGAACCAGGGCGACAAGACGTGGTCGGCGATCGCGAGCCTCGACGTGCTGCGTGCGATCGAAAACACCGAAGTGCGTCTGTCGTACAACTACTCGAACTACAACGGGACCTACGGCTTCACGCTGCCGGCAAACACCACGTTGCCAACGCCGCAGCCGTTGCCCGACGTCATAAGCACCGAATCGCGGGCGGTCGCCGACATGCGCTACTTCATCACGCGGCAGGTGGCCGTCGGGCTCGTCTACTGGTACGACAGCTACGATGTTGAAGATTTCACGCTCTCGCCCGATGTCGTCTCGGGTGTGGCGCAGCCTGCCGTCGAGGAAGGCCAGACCGCCACGGTGAACGCCCTGCTGCTCAACTACTTTTACCGGCCGTTCACCGCGCACTCGGCTTGGGTACGGCTCACGTACTTGTGGTAGCCTCGCTAGAGGCTAGTCCGGAAAAAGGAGGCGGTTCGATGTCGCGGATGATGCTCGTGGTGGTTTTTGCGGGACTGGCGTTTCCGCGAGTGGCGTTGGCTCAGGATCCGCTCGCGCAGAAAGGCCAGCAGATTTTTACCGACCAGAAGTGCTCGCTCTGCCATTCGGTGGCGGGGAAAGGCAATGCGAAGGGCTCCCTCGACCACATCGCGGGCAAATGGAAGGCCGACGAAATCCGCCTGTGGATCACGAGCTCGAAAGAAATGGCCGCCAAGCATGAGGCGACACGCAAGCCGCCCATGAAGGATTTCTCGGGGCTGTCCAAAGGCGACGTCGACGCCCTCGTGGCTTACCTGCAGACGCTCAAATGAGGCAACGTCGCTAGTCTCCAGATTCATTCGCATAACTTATGATCTGTTAATATCTATTAATTTGACTTATCGAGCGCCGCGCTGTCTAATACGTTCTCACATGCAGGCGCTGCCCGTCATTCCAATCGCCCCAATCGCCCCAATCGCCCCAATCGTCCCACTCGTCGTCGGCCCCTTTATTGGGGTCGGTGTCGGTGTTGCCAGGGGAGACAACCCGACCGGATGATGGCAGGCGACGAAAACGCGCGACCGACCGGGGCCATCATCCGATAAGGTGATGGCCCTTTTTGTTTATCGAAGGACTCAGGGGCAAAGGGTAAAGGGCAAAGGGCAGAGGGATGAAGATCGCATACCAGGGAGAACCCGGCGCGTTCAGCGAAGCCGCGGCGCGGCTGGTCAACGCCGACGCTCTGCTGATTCCGTGCCGCTCGTTCGAGGACGTCTTCGACACGGTGAAAGGCGGTCCGGCGAACTACGGCGTGCTGCCGATCGAAAACTCGATAGGCGGCAGCATCCACCGCAATTTCGACCTGCTGCTCGAGCACGAGCTGCCGATTGTGGGCGAGGTCGAGCAGCCGGTGGTCCACCACCTGCTCGCGTTCCCACAGACGACGATGGAACAGGTCCGGCGGATCTATTCCCACCCGCAAGCGCTCGCGCAGTGCGACCGGTTTCTGCGGTCGCTCACCGGCGTCGAGGTCATCGCGACGTACGACACCGCGGGAAGCGCCAAGCTCGTCGCCGACCAGCAGATGAAGGACGCGGCAGCCATTGCCTCGCTGCGGGCGGCCGAGGTCTTCGGCCTGAAGGCGCTCCGGTCGTCGATTCAGGACTACGAGCACAACGTGACGCGTTTTCTCGTGATTGGCCGCCGGCCGCTGTCGGACGCGGCGCCGGACAAGACGACGATTGTCTTCACGCTGCCCAACGAGCCGGGCGTGCTGTTCAAGGCGCTGAGCGTATTCGCGCTTCGCGGCATCGATTTGACGAAGCTCGAGTCGCGGCCGATTCCGAGGCGGAAGTGGGAGTACCTCTTCTACGCCGACCTGGCCGCGGCGCGCGACGAGCTGCCCTGCGGCCGCGCGCTCGCGCACCTGGCCGAGTTCGCGCCCTCGCTACGTATTCTCGGTTCGTATCCGAGTTACAAGCCCGCGACCCCCGTGCCGGACACCACGGAGGCGGGGGCCTCTTCCGCCACTTCTTCATCGAGGACACGCGCGTGAGTGACGCCAACTTCTCCAATCCACTGACGACAGGTCCGAGCCGGGCGCCGGCGCGCGCGATGCTCAAGGCGGTGGGCTTTTCCGACGCCGACCTGAAGAAACCGCTCATCGGCGTCGCGAATACCTGGATCGAAATCGGCCCCTGCAACTACCACCTGCGAACGCTCGCCCTCGACGTGAAAGAGGGCATTCGCCGGGCGGGCGGGACGCCGATGGAGTTCAATACGGTGTCGATCTCCGACGGCATCACGATGGGCACCGAGGGCATGAAGGCGTCGCTCGTGAGCCGTGAAGTGATCGCCGATTCGATCGAGCTCGTGGCGCGCGGCAACGGGTTCGACGGCCTGGTCGTGCTCGTCGGGTGCGACAAGACGATTCCCGGCGGCGTGATGGCGCTGGCGCGGCTCAACGTGCCGGGCGCGATTCTGTACGGCGGCTCGATCGCGCCCGGGCAATTTCAGGGCCACGGAGTCACGATTCAGGACGTGTTCGAGGCGGTCGGTGCTCACGCGGCCGGCCGCATGAGCGACACGGACTTCAGGACGCTCGAGGACTCCGCCTGCCCGGGCGCCGGCGCGTGCGGCGGACAGTTCACGGCGAATACGATGGCCATCGTGTGCGAGGCGCTGGGCATCGCCGCGCTCGGCAGCGGCAGTGTGCCCGCCACGGATCCGAAGAAGGCCGAGGTCGCGCGGGTCGTCGGCGAGCAGGTCGTGAAGCTCGTCACGACGAAGACGAGGCCGCGATCGATTATCACGCGCCGCGCCATCGAGAACGCAATCGTGGTCGTCGCGGCGACCGGTGGGTCGACCAACGCCGTGCTGCACCTGCTGGCGATTGCGAAGGAAGCCGGCGTCGAGCTGAGCATCTCGGATTTCGACCGCATCAGCGCGAGGACGCCGCTCATCGCGGACCTCAAGCCGTCGGGCCGGTTCGTCGCGAGCGAGCTACACGCGGCCGGCGGCAGTCCGCTCGTCGTCAAACGGCTGATCGAGTCGGGGGCGATGGTTGGCGACGCGCTGACGGTGACCGGGCGCACGCTCGGCGAAGAGGCGAAGACCGCGTCCGAGGCCCCGGGCCAGGAGGTCGTGCGGCCGGTCGACCGGCCGCTGAAGCCGGCCGGCGGCCTCGTGATTCTGTTCGGCAACCTCGCGCCTGAAGGCGCGGTGCTGAAGCTCTCGGGCACCGAACGCGCCCTGCACCGCGGGCCCGCGCGCGTCTTCGAGAGCGAAGAGCACGCGTTCGAAGCCGTCCAGCGTCAGGCCATCAAGGCGGGCGACGTGATCGTGATTCGCTACGAAGGGCCGGCTGGCGGGCCGGGGATGCGCGAGATGCTGGCGGTCACCGCCGCCATTGTCGGCGCCGGGCTGGGCGATTCGGTGGCGCTGCTGACCGACGGCCGGTTCTCGGGCGCGACGCGCGGCTTCACCATCGGTCACGTCTCGCCGGAGGCGTCGCGCGGCGGGCCGATTGCGGCGATTCGCGAGGGCGACACGATCGTGATCGACGTGGCGAAGCGGCGGCTCGACGTCGACCTCGGCGCGGCCGAGATCGAGGCGCGCCTTCGGTCGTGGAAGGCGCCCGCGCCGAGGTACCAGACGGGGGTGATGGCGAAGTACGCGCGGATGGTGTCGTCGGCGTCACAGGGAGCGATCACTGGATAGTCGACAGTTCACAGTCAACAGTTAACAGACTGTTAACTGTCAACTGTCAACTGTCAACTGTTGACTGTTTGGAGCCATCATGAGCAGCGACAAGCAAACGCTGACGGGCGCGCAGGCACTGTGGGACTGCCTGGTGCGCGAAGGCGTCACGGTGGTGTTCGGGTATCCCGGCGGCGCGATCCTGCCGGCCTACGACGCGATGCTCGACTTTCCCATCCGCCACGTGCTGGTGCGGCACGAGCAGGGCGCCACCCACATGGCCGACGGTTACGCGCGCGCGACCGGTAAGGTCGGCGTGGCCGTCGCCACCTCGGGGCCTGGCGCCACCAACATGGTCACCGGCATTGCGACGGCGATGATGGACTCTTCGCCCATCGTCTGCATCACGGGACAGGTAGGCAGCGCGCTCATCGGATCCGACGCGTTCCAGGAAACCGACATCACCGGCATCACGCTGCCGATCACCAAGCACAACCTACTGGTGACGCGCGCGGCCGACGTGGCTCCGGCGATTCGTGAAGCCTTCGCGATAGCGGCCAACGGACGGCCCGGTCCCGTGTTGGTCGACATCACGAAGGACGCGCAGCTCGGCACGTGCGAGCTCGACTGGGACGGGGCGGCGCCCGATCTCGAGGCGCTGGCGCGGCCGGGGCACTCGATGGGCGACGATCCGATCGAGCTCATCAACGCAGCCCGGCGGCCACTGATTCTGGCCGGTCACGGCATCATCCTGGGCGGCGCCGAGGCCGCGCTCCAGGCATTGGCCGAGAAAGCGCAGATTCCGGTGGCGATGACGCTTCTCGGCATCGGCGGTTTCCCGGCGAGCCATCCGCTCAACCTCGGCATGATGGGCATGCACGGCGAGGCCTGGGTGAACACGGCGATTCAGGAGGCCGATCTGCTCGTCGCGCTCGGCATGCGGTTCGACGATCGCGTGACCGGCAACATCAAGACCTACGCGCTCAACGCGAAGAAGATTCACGTCGACATCGATCCGTGCGAGTTCAACAAGACCGTCAAGGTCGACTCGGCCGTCTCTGGCAGCGTCGGCGACGTTCTGCGCGAGTGGATGCCGCACGTGGCCACCGGGGGCCGGTCCACGTGGATCGATCACATCACCGAGCTCAAGGGCGACTCGGCGGTGCGCGACATCCAGAACCTGCCCGACGATGGGCATCTGTATGCGGCGCACGTCATCAACGATCTGTGGCGCATCACCGAAGGCAAGGCCGTCGTGGTCACCGATGTGGGCCAGCACCAGATGTGGGAAGCGCAGTACTACAAGCACGAGTCGCCGCGCTCGCTCATCACGTCGGGCGGGCTGGGGACCATGGGCTTCGCGCTCCCAGCGGCCATCGGCGCGAAGGTCGGCCGGCCCGACGCCGAGGTCTGGGTGGTCGTCGGGGACGGCGGCTTCCAGATGACGATGGCCGAGCTGGCCACGCTGGTGCAGGAGGAGCTGGACGTCAAGATCGCCGTGATCAACAACGGCTACCTCGGCATGGTGCGGCAGTGGCAGGAGTTCTTCTACCAGCGCCGTTACGCCGCGACGCCGATCTCTGGCCCCGACTTCGCCAAGCTGGCCGAGTCGTTCGGCCTCCACGGCGCGACGGTGACGACGCGCGCCGAAGTGGCGGGCGCGGTGGCGACCGCGCGCAAGTGTCGAGGGGCGCTGATTGATTTCCGAGTCGAGCAGGAAGATTCGGTCTTCCCGATGGTGCCGGCCGGCGCGGACCTGGACAAGATGATCAGGCGGCCGTCGCCGATTGTCGAAACGGCAGCAGATTAGCCAATGCAGCCACGAAGACACGAAGGCACGAAGAAATCCCACCGGGCCTGTTTGTCTTCTTCGTGTTTTCGCGCTTTCGTGGCCAACAACTGAGAGCGTCTTGCATGCAGACATTCGCCGTCTACGTCGACAACAAGCCCGGCGTGCTGAACCGCGTGGCGTCACTGTTCCGACGCCGCGCCTTCAACATCGAGTCGCTCACGGTCGGCCATACCGAGACGCCCGGTATCTCGCGCATGACGATCGTCGTCGACACCGACGAGCGCGGCGGCCGGCTGGTCGTGGCGAATCTCTACAAGCTCATTCCGGTCCGCCGCGTGGACAACATCACCGACGTGCCGACGATAGTGCGAGACCTGGCGCTGATCAAAGTGTCGGCGACGGGCGACGCGCGCACGCAGGTCATGCAGCTGGTCGATGTGTATCGGGCCCGGATCGTGGACGTGAGCCCGGAGTCGCTGGTGATCGAAGCGACCGGGACCGAGGACAAGATCGACAGCCTGCTCGAGGTGCTGCGCCCGTATGGCGTGGGAGAGATGGTTCGCACCGGGCGAGTGGAGATGGCGCGGGGCACGACCACGCCCGCCAGGCGCGGTGCGCGCGCGACCGTCGTGGGATTGGACGACACAGGCGCCGGATCGGTGTAGTAATCTGAAAGTTCAGAGTTCAGTTCAGATTGGATTTCAGATTGAGTTTAGTTGAACTCTGAACTCTGAACTCTGAAGTCTGAAGTCTGAAATTTCATGAGGGGTCACTAATGGCGAAGATGTATTACGACAAGGACGCGGACCTCGGCCTGATCCAGGCCAAGAAGGTCGCGGTGATCGGGTACGGGTCGCAAGGACACGCCCACGCGCTCAATCTGAAGGACAGCGGCGTCAGCGTCAGGGTCGGGCTGCCTGCGACCAGCCGGTCGCGCGCGAAGGCCACCGCCGCCGGGCTCGAGGTCGGCGAGGTGGGCGATGTGTCGAAGTGGGCCGACGTGATCATGGTGCTCATCCCCGACACGGCGGCGGCCGCCGTGTATCGAGAGGCGATCGAGCCGAACCTCGCGCCGGGCAAGATGCTGATGTTCGCGCACGGCTTCAACATCCGTTTTGGCACGATCACGCCGCGCGCCGATATCGACGTGACGATGGTCGCCCCGAAGTCGCCCGGACACCGCGTCCGCGAGCTGTTTGTCGAGGGGGCGGGCACACCGGCGCTGATCGCCATTCACCAGAACGCCACCGGCAAGGCGAAGGAGCTGACGCTGTCGTATGCGAAGGGCATTGGCGTGACGCGTGCCGGCGTCATCGAGACGACCTTCGCGGAGGAGACCGAGACGGACCTGTTCGGCGAGCAGGCCGTGCTGTGCGGCGGCGTGAGCGCGCTCATCAAGGCAGGGTTCGACACGCTCGTCGACGCGGGGTACCAGCCCGAGATCGCGTACTTCGAGTGCCTCCACGAGCTCAAGCTCATCGTCGATTTGGTGTACCAGGGCGGCCTCAACTACATGCGCTACTCGGTCAGCGACACCGCCGAGCACGGCGACTACACCGGCGGGCCGCGCATCGTGACCGACGAGACGCGCAGGGAAATGAGGAAGATGCTCGACGAGATCCGCAGCGGCCAGTACGCACGCGGCTGGATCGAGGAGAACGCGACCGGCCGCACATGGTTCGAACAAACGAGGCGGACCGAGCGTGCGGCGCGAATCGAGAAAGTCGGCGCCGAGCTTCGCGCGCTGATGCCGTTCCTCAAGCCCGTCACCATCAGCGAAGGGGACGTCGTGGGCGCCCTCGCCCGCCAGAATGGCTGAAACGCCCGCTCAGCAGGCTGCGAGGCACGCGCGCGAGTCGCGCCGGCTGTCGACGCTCCTCGACGTCAGCCAGGCGCTCTCGGGCACCCTGAATTTGCGATCGGCGCTTCACCGGGTGCTCGAGATTCTGGCGAAACACCACGGGGCCGTCCGCAGCATGGTCACGCTGATCCACGAGAGCGGCGAGCTGCACGTGGAGGCGTCCGACGGCCTCGACGCGCCCGCGCATTCGGTGCGGTACCGCGTGGGCGAGGGCATCATCGGCAAGGTGGCCGAAAGCAGCCGGCCGATTGTCGTGCCGCGCGTCAGCAAGGAGCCGAGCTTTCTCAACCGGGCGTCGAAGCGGCCCGAGCTGCCGAAAGAGGAGCTCAGCTTCATCTGCGTGCCCATCCTGCTGAACCGCCGAGCGGTCGGCGCGCTTGGCGTGGATCTGCGGTTCAAATCCGATCGCGATTACGACAGAAGCGTCCAGTTCTACGGCATCGTCGCGTCGACGATCGCGCAGGCCGTGAAGGTGCAGAGACTGGTCGAGGAGGACAAGAAACGCCTCGTCGACGAGAACATTCACTTACGGCGGGAACTGAAGGAGCGTTACGACTTCTCGAGCATCATCGGCACGAGCGGCCCCGTGCGCCAGATGTACGAGCAGATGGCGCAGGTGGCGAACACCAACACGACGGTGCTCATTCGGGGCGAGTCGGGCACCGGCAAGGAGATGGTGGCCCACGCGATCCACTACAACTCGCCGCGCGCGAACAAGCCGTTCGTGAAGGTGAGCTGCGCCGCGCTTCCCGACAGCCTGATCGAGTCGGAACTGTTCGGCTACGAGAAGGGCGCGTTCACAGGCGCCGAGCAGCGCAAGAAGGGCCGCTTCGAGCTGGCCGAGGGCGGCACGCTCTTCCTCGACGAAATCGGCGACATCAACCTCGGCACCCAGGTGAAGCTGCTTCGCGTGCTCCAGGAGCGCGAATTCGAGCGGCTGGGGAGCATCGAGACGATCAAGGTCAACGTCCGGCTCATCGCCGCGACCAATAAGGACATGGAACGCGCGATGGCCGCCGGGACGTTCCGCGAAGATCTCTACTACCGGCTGAACGTCTTCTCGATTTTCGTGCCGCCGCTTCGCGAGCGAAAGGCGGACCTGCTGCTGCTCGTCGACCACTTCCTCGAGAAGTTCTCGCGCGAGCATCGCAAGAGCATCAAGCGCATCTCGACGCCGGCCATCGACATGCTCATGAGCTACCACTGGCCGGGCAACGTCCGTGAGCTGGAGAACACGCTCGAGCGCGCGGTGCTCACGTGCGACGGCCAGGTCGTCCACGGCCACCATTTGCCGCCGTCACTGCAGACGGCCGAAGCCTCCGGCACCGTCACGCGCGTCTCGCTGTCGGACGCCGTCGTGGGGTTCGAAAAGGACCTGATCCAGGACGCGCTGAAGACGACGCGCGGCAACCGGGCGAAGGCCGCGCGCCTGCTCGACACCACCGAGCGGGTGCTCAACTATAAAGTCCGCAAATACGCTATCGACGTGCGCCGCTTTACGGCCTGATGGCTGTAAACAGCCGATCGCTCCCGCTCGTAGGCATTGGATATGCGGCATGTCGGTGAGCTGGTGGTGTGCGTGATGGCGATTGCCGCGATTGCCGCGCCCGTGTCGGCACTGGCGCAGGACCAGGGCAGGCGGCTGCGCGTGTTGCTCGACTGCGAACGCTGACTGCTTTGTGGACTACCTCCGTGAAGAGATCGAGTTCGTGGATCACGTCCGCGATCCGGCCGATGCCGACGTGCACGTGATCATCACGAGCGCGGAAACAAGCGCGGACGGCCGGGAGTATTCTGCGGACTTTATCGGTCAGCGCGCATTGGCGCCGCTCGGTCGCACGCTCAAGGCGATCGCGGCGGACGCCGACTCCGACGATATCGTGAGGCGGCGGATCGCCACCATGCTTCGGATCGGCCTGCTCAACTTCGTGGCGGCGGACCAGGTGCCTCGGAATCTGTCGGTGGCCGTCGAGGCCGATTCACCAGCGGCGGGCCAGGCGGTGACCCGCGATCGATGGAACAGCTGGGTCTTCAGCCTTCGCGGCTCCGGATCCTTCGAGGGCGAGGAATCGCAGCGCCAGGTCGAGGCGTCGGGAGAGGTGAGCGGCGATCGGATCACGCCCAATTGGAAGATCACGCTCGGCGCCTCGTTCGAGCAGCAGAACGAGCGCTTCGACCTCGACGAGGACGTGCCGGTCGAAGCCGAGCGTCGAGAACGCGAGTTCCGCTGGCTCGTCGTCAAAGCCCTGCACGAGCACTGGTCGGCAGGCATCGAGGGCGCCGTCTTGTCGTCGACGTTCGACAACGCGAAGCTCGTGTACGAGGCTGCCCCGGCGATCGAGTTCAACGCGTTCGACTATTCGCAGTACACACGGCGGCAGCTGCGGCTGCAGTATGCGATCGGCGCGCGCCGCGCCCAGTACTACGAGGAGTCGGTGTACGGGCGCACGGTCGAAACCCATCCCGCGCACGTGGCGTCAGCCGCCTTCGAGCAGACCGAGCCCTGGGGCTCGCTCGATACGAGCCTGGAATGGTCTCAGTACCTGCACGATCGGTCGCTCTCGCGGCTCGAAGCCGAAGGGGAGGTGTTCGGCGTCACCTACACCTTCGGATCGATCTTCAGCGCGATCGTCAATCCAAGATTCGGGCAGTAGGGATCCGCTCCCCGCGCTGCTCTGATAGAATCGCGGCGCACATCGAGCGGACCTCGCCCCCGCAGCCACTCAAGGAGGACAGAGATGGTGATCAATCGTATTGGTCCTGTGTCAGCCGCGAAAATCAGTGGAACGCTGTACGCCGTGATCGGGCTCGTCCTGGGCGCACTCGTCTCGGTGGCCGCCATGTTCGGCGGGATGGGCTCCGGCAGCGGCGCGATGGGGGCGGTGTTCGGTATCGGCGCCGTCATCCTGTTACCGCTGCTCTACGGCTGCCTGGGGTTCGTGGCGACGCTGATTGCCGCCTGGCTCTACAACGTACTGGCGAACATGGTGGGCGGCGTCGAGCTCGACGTCACGTAGCGACTCTCACGTCAGTTCAAGACGCTCGAGACCCACGCGAGCGCGATCGCGGCGCCTGCCAGCTGCAGCGAGAGCTCAACTCGATCGCGCAGGAACAAGAGGCCGACGAGCAGGAACGCCGCGGCGATGGTCAGGAAATACCAATAGAGCTGCTCCGCGTCGTTGCTGACGGCGAGCGACGGCGCGAGGCGCTTGCCCGTGTCGATAATCGCGTTGGCGATGCGCCGATCGCCGTCGCGATCGAGCTCGAAGTACTGGCCGCCGCCCGTGTAGGCGATTTCCTGAAGCGACTGGCGATCGAGTCGGGAATACTCCGGCACCTCGGGGTCGTGCACTTCCTCGCCGTCCGGACCGTAGTACGCGGGCATCTTGCCGCCGCCGAGCGTGCCGACGCCGACGACGAACAGCGGGATGTTCCGCGCCACGCTCTCCTCGATTGCCTTCTGCACCTCACCGCTCCAGAGCTCGCCGTCCGAGAGCACCAGAAACATCTTCGCGTTCGTCGACTTGCCGTGGATCTCCTCGTCGCGCTCGATCATCCGGATGCCCCAATGGATGCCGAGCTCGAGGTTGGTATCCCACGTCGTGTCTTCCTCGATGCGGAACGGCGGCTCCTTGTCGAGGTGATCGAGAAAGAAGAACAGCGTGTTGGGATCGGTCGTCAGCCGAATCTGCGGCGTCGCGACGTGCGCGAAGAGGGTCAGCGCCACGCGGTCGGTCTTCCAGCTGAGCGCGTCGCCGAGCAGGCGCAGAAACGTCATCGCGCGCTGGTAGCGATTGCCCGCCACGTCCTGCACGCGCATCGACGCCGAACCGTCCTGCAGAATCACCAGATCGACGCCGCCCTGACGCACGGTGGATGCCGGGCCGTGCGGCCTGGCGAGCGCGAGGATGAGGCAAGAGGTGGCGAGAATCACCGAGAGCCAGAAGGGCAGGTCCCCGGCGATGGCGAACCGCTCGCGGATCGGCAGCGTTCGGTGCTCCGCCAGCCGCCGGTTGTCGGCCCGGCGCCGAGCGAACCGCCAGCCCCAGGCCGCCAGCAGGAGCGCCGGGACGATGAGCAGCCAGAGGTAGTCCGGTTCGCCGAACTCGATCTGGCCGAAATCAATGGTCGGGAGCACGTCGCCCTTCTAGCCGCGTCGTCTCGGCCGGGGCCCGCGGCCGGGCTCGAGCTCCTCGCGCTCTTCGAATCGCATGGGGGTCACGGTCCGGAACTGCTGCATCGGCAGGTCCTGCGGCGGCCCGCCCGGCCGCCCATGCACCGTCGGGCCGATGGGCAGATCGACGCTGACGTCGAGCTCTCCGTCGACGCGCCGCTGCTGTTCCTTCGGGATGCGCGCGGCTTTGCTCTTCGCGAACGTGTCGCGGAACCGCGCGACGTATTCGTAGTTGTACGACGCGTCGGTATAGCCGGGCGCGGTGCGCAGGACGTCGGCGTACGCCTGAATCACGCGGTCCAGCCTGTCGACGGTCGCAATGCGATCGGACGCGTCGCTCACGGTGGAGCGAAACGCCGCGTTGGCGGCCACGAGCATCACCTCGGGACCGACGTCCGTGTCGCGCGCGTTGCCGCCCGACAGGGGCGACGCGCCGGTGAGCTCGCGGTACTCCGTGCGCCAGTACGACAGCCGCGCGCGGTGCTCGCGGACGTTGGCCGAGAGCGACGCCACCGGCAGGGGAAGCCGTGACAGCACCGCTGGTTCCTCACCCACCTCGTCGTTCACGTTGTACTGGAGGGTGGCGAGGTGTTCGTGCGCGGCGGCCAGGCGGCGGGCGAAGTCCGCCTCCGAGCGGGCCACCCACGCGGCGGCGAACAGCACCAGGGCGAGCAGCAATCCGGCAGCGGCCGATCTCATCTCTATCTCCTATGACCTAATGGTTCTGTGCATGTGCGAGGTTCAGAGCACTCGCGAGGTTCAGTGCATTCACGAGGTTCCGAACAATCGCGAGGTGCAATGTGCGCTCCCGAACCTCGTGATGGCACCGAACTTCGTGATCGCACCGAACTTCATGATGGCACCGAACCTCGTGAAAACACCGAACCTCGCTATGGAAGCTTCTGAAAGTGCGGAATGCCAACCTTGAGCGCGGCCGCCGACGCCCAGAAGCCGGCCGCGATGAGCGCGAACACCGCAAATCGCGACTGCTGGCTGCTGTACTGCCGAACGTCGATCGTGCCGGTCGACACGCTGTCGATCTCGGCGATCGCGTCGAGCAGCGCCTTCTCGTTGTTGGCGGCGAAGAACTTGCCGCCCGTCTTTTCCACCGCGGGAATCCAGAGCTCGTCGGGAATCACCTGGCCTTTGGTGCGGTCGTAGTTCACGCGGACGAGGTAGACGGGGATCTTCGCCTGAAACGCGCTTTCGACGATGTCGTCGAGGCTGCGCCCGCCGATCATCGCGCGCGTATCCTCGCCGTCGCTGAAGATCACCATCAGGTTGCCCGAGGCGTCGAGAAACTTGAACGTCTTGAAGAGCGCCGTGCCCTCCTCGATGGCCCGGCCGATGATCGTGCCCTGATCGGGGAACATCGAGAACTCCACTGGATCGCCGATCAGGCTGATGCTCAGCAGGACGTTGTCGTAGTCGTGTGTAAACGGCGTCACGACGTACGCCTCGTTGCCGAATTCGACGAGCGCGAGCAGGTCGCGGAAGTGGCTTTTCATCCGGAGCTGCACGAAGCGCTCGGCCGCCGCCACCGTCGTGAAGAACGCCGCGTCGGTGGCCGCGCGGCGGTTGAGCGAGCCGGCCGTGAACGGCGTCCGCATGCTGGTCGATGCGTCGACCATGATGCAGATGCGGCGGCCCGGAAACGACATTTCCCGACTCACGAGCGCGCTGTACGGATCGGCCAGCGCGAGGAAGAAAAACGGCAGCCCGAGCACGAAGAGCACGAGCGGCGCGTACATCACGAAGGACGCCCGGGAGCGCGGCATGGCCTTGAGGATCGCGGGCACGACGATGCGATGGCGCCCGGGCCGGCGCGCCAGGAGCAGGCGCCCTACGAGCAGCACGAGCGTCAGCGCCAGCAGCCATAGAAACGCCAGGCGCGCTTCGCTGCGGTGCCAGAACTGCAGGTCGTCGAAGCTGATCGATCGCCACTCGGCCGCGGCGGCCTGGAATAGCACGCGCAGTCTGGTGAGAGCGATCACGTCTGATGTTCCGGCTCGGGCGCGCTCATCGTCAAGCGGCGGAGATACGGTCTGGGCCAGAGGTGATCCAACTTCAGGCGCGACGTCGCCGCCTCGGCCGACGCGAGCGCCGCATCGAGCGATGTCCGATCGATGGTCTCGCCCGGGCCGTACTGCGCCCACGCGAACGCCACGAGCGCGGACTGCAGGCTCTCGAGCAGCTGGCGTCGGTCGGGATCGGCCGTCGCCGGCTGCCGCGCGATGGCGCGGGCGACAGATTCCGCCGTCACGGTGCTCCACAGCGCGGTCGGTGCGCCCCGCCCGAAGAGCTTCTTCGCGACGACCCGGCCCGCGCCGGAAGCGGCGTCGCGGCGCGCAGGCTGTTGGCTCACCGGGCGGCCAATGGCGACGGCTGCGGCGATGCGCGCGGCTGCGAGCGACCGGGCGGCGAGCTCGCTCGTCCATCCCTGGTCGGCGACACCCCCGACCGCCGCCAGTTCCCGACCCGCGTGCCGGAGCACGGCGTACGCGCCCATGAGGTGCTCGCCTGCGGCGGCGCCTTTTCGGCCTGCCACGAGGCGCGCGAGCACGACGATGACCATGAGCGACCCCAGGGCCGCCAGCGTGATCGCCGCCACATCGAGGGCGCCCGCGCGGAGCGTCAACCCCTCGACCATCGAGAAGCGCTCATCGGATGAATCGCGAATGTCTGGCGCGTCCGCCGTGACGAGCGACAACACGCGCATCGACTGCGGGGGCAGGATGTAGGTCAAATCGCGGCCTTGCACGGACGCGTTGGCGGCAATGCGGCTGCTGACACGGTAGTGGATCGAGACGATGGGAATGGGCACGTCGGATCCAATCGCGTCGGGATTGATGATGCGCAGCGTGTAGTCGTACTGGAAGAACCGCCGCTCTCCGCCTCGCAGGTCCTGCGGATGCGCGCTGTCGACGATTTCAAATGGCGCCAGCGAGATGACGGCGCCGGCCAGCCGCGACTCGTCGGGCACGACCTGCACGGCCTCGTTCTCGAGGACGGCACAGGTGAGCGTGAGCCCGAACGTCTCGCCAATCCGCACGGCGCCGACGCTCGTCCGCCACCAGCAGCGAATCGGGTCGACCTCGACCATCTGTTCGACGGTCGGCGCCGGCTGACTCCACGCCGCGTCCGGCACGCCGGCGAGCAGGAGGGAGTAAAGGAGCAACCGTGTCATGCGAGGTCTCGTTTCGTCAATCGTGCTTCTCACTTCTCAGTTCTCACTTCTAGTTATATGTCTTCCTGAGCCGCCGCTCGGCCACGAATTCACTGAGCGCAATATCGGCCTTCGTCTGGTCCAGGCCAATCTGCACGACGTCGAGGTCGAGCGCCCTGGCGCTCGTGTGCACCTCGGCCTGCCAGTCTCGCACGCGGTTGGCCATGTTCCGGAGCGCGCGTCTCGAGACGGTGCGGGCCCGGCCGGTCTCGACGTCCACCGTCTCGATCCATCCGGCCGACACCGTCGGCAGCTCGAAGGCAAACGCGCCGTCGATGAGGACGATGAACACGTCGTGCCGGGCGTTCAGAAACGCGAGCTCCTTGAGAATGTCGTTCGGGTTGTCGAACAGAAAATCCGAGATGACCGGGAGCATCGACTTCCGTCGGAGGTAGCCGGCCAGCGTCGTGCCCACGTCGCCGACGCGCGGCACCGCCAGCAGCCCCTGCTGGTATTGGTACGCATCGACGCAGTGAATGATGTGGCTCTTGCCGGTGCGTGCACGGATCGCGGCCAGATTCTCGAAGCCCGTGTCGAACGTGATGAGGCCAAACGGATCCTGAAAGAAGGAGGCCGAGAGCCCGATCGTCGCGACGGCGCGCGCCACCGCCGCGGCAATCGGCACGCCGTCGATGCCGCAGCGCGTCGAGAGCGAGTGATCGGCGACGGCGACGACAGCGGCGGTGCTCGGCTGCTCGAACTCGCGCACGATGATCGGCGCGAAGTTGGTGAGCGAGGACTGCGCCCAGTCGATTGATTGGAAGCGATCGCCGGCCTGCCAGTCGCGCAGGCCGACAAAATCGAAGCCGGTGCCGTGCGCGCGGCTGCGATGCTCGCCCATGGTCACATCCGTCATGCGCCGCAGGATCAGCAACTCGATGGCGGTGATGTCGGCCAGGCTCACGAGCTGCGCGCCGTCGGGCGGGGTGGTCGGCAGCGTGGTCACGGAATCGGCACCCGTTCGATCACGTCCTGGATGACGGCCTCGGTCGTCATCCCGTGGCTGGCGGCATGCGGCCCGAGCCAGATCCGGTGGCCGAGGATGTACTGCGCGAGCTCCTGGATGTCTTCCGGGTAGACCTCGGTGCGGTGGTGCTGCAAGAGCGCCCAGACTTTCCCGAGCCGGCCCCAACAGATGATGGCGCGCGGCGAGGCGCCGAGATCGACGCCACGCTCGACCAGCGCGGAGGGCGAGTGCGTGAACCAGTCGGTGTCGGGGTTGTAGGGTCGCGTGGCGGCGACAAGCCGCTGGATGTACTTGCCGAGCCGTTCGTGCAGAAACACCCCGGCGTTGATCGCGGCGCGCAGCTCGATGACGCGTTCCTTCGGCATCAGGGTGGCCAGCCGCATGTGCTTGAAGTCGAAGTTGACGAGTTTCTCCTCTTCCTCCGGTGGCAGGTAGCCGATGTTGATCATCACGGCGAAGCGATCGGTCGCCGCTTCCGACAGCGGGAAGGTGCCCTGGCCGAGCTCCACCGGGTTCATCGTGGCGATCGCGAAGCTGAAGGCGGGCAGCTCGTAGGTTTCTTTGCCGACGGTGATCGTCCGGTCCTGGAGGGCCTCGAGAAACGCGCTCTGCGACTTGAGCGGGATCCGGTTGATCTCGTCGAGCAGGATCACTTCGGCCGACGCCATCGGACCGAATTCGGTGACCAGCACGCCGGTCGCCGGGTTGATCATCTGAAATCCGACCACTTCGGTCGGCTGGAGGTCGGCACGGCCCTGAAGCCGGCAGAACTTCGCGTTGCTGATGGCGGCCAGGATGACGCCGAAAAACGTCTTGCCCACGCCCGGCACCCCGCGAAGGAGCAGGTTGCCGGCGTTGACCTGGCGGTTCTGCTTCTTGTCGTAGGTTGTCGGGATTTCCGAAAGGAGCACAACGTTGGCCAGGGCTTTGGCGGTCTCGTATCCGACGAGCGCTTTGCCGCCCTCAGCGATGATGGCGTTGTGAAAGTCTATGGCTTCTGCCAAGTCTTGATTCACGGTCCGGTAATCCTACTCTAATAAAGTTGGAAGTCAGAAGTTAGAAGTTAGAAGGACAACGCAAGGCGCCTCCGGCTTGCGTTTTTCTTTGAGTCCTTTTAACTTTTCACTTCTCACTTCTCATTTTTCCCGGAGGGTCCCGTGCGCGGCTTGATGATGGATTACCAGCTCTCGATTCCGGCGATCCTGCGCCGGGCCCAGGCGCAGTTCCCGCACAAGACGGTCACCAGCCGTCGCCCCGACAACACCGTGGTCCGGCACACGTACGCGGACGTGCTCGAGCGAGCGCGGCGGCTGGCCGTGGCGCTCGTGGCGTTGGGCGTCAAGCCCGGCGATCGCGTGGCCACGCTGGCGTGGGCGGGTCACGAGCATCTCGAAGCGTACCTCGCCATCCCCTCGATCGGGGCGGTGCTGCACACGCTGAATCTGCGGCTGCATCAGGACGATCTCGCCTACATCGTCAGCGACGCCGACGACCGCGTCCTGATCCTGGACGAGAGCCTGCTGCCGCTCTTCGAGAAGTTCAAGGCGCAGGTGAACATCACACACGTCGTGGTCATCTCTCACGGAGCTGTCGTGTCCGGCACGCAGGGATCGGTGTCCGGCTGTGGCCGGGCGAGACCCGACGGTACGTTCGACTACGAACAGCTGCTGGCATCGGCCGATGCGTCGCGCTACGTCGAGCCGTCGATCGACGAACACGACGCGGCCGCGATGTGCTACACCTCGGGGACGACGGGCCGTCCCAAGGGCGTGCTGTACTCGCATCGGGCCATCATGCTGCATTCGCTGGCCCAGGGGCTGCGCGACTGCCTCGCGCTCGCCGAGGACGACACCGTGCTGCCGATCGTGCCGATGTTCCACGTCAACGCGTGGGGCCTGCCGTTCACGGCCGCGTGGCTCGGCTGCAATCAGGTGTTTGCCGGGCCGCACCTCGACCCCGAGAGCGTACTGTCCCTGCTCGTCTCCGAGAAGGTCACCTTGACGGCAGGAGTGCCGACGGTGTGGCTGGGTGTGTTGCAGGAGCTCGACAAGCATCCCGGCGCCTTCGATCTCAGCCGTCTGCGGGCGATTGTCATCGGCGGCAGCGCGGCGCCGCTGTCCATGATCCGCGCGTACCAGGAACGGCACGGCCTGACGATTGTTCACGCCTGGGGGATGACGGAGATGACGCCGCTCGGCACGCTGTGCAACGTGCCCTCGTCGATGCATGAGGCATCCGACGACGAGAAATACCGCTACCGTGCGAAGCAGGGGACGCCGATGCCGCTCGTCGAAATCCGCGCGCGCGCCGAAAGCGGGTTCACGCCGTGGGACGGGCAGACGATGGGCGAGCTCGAAGTGCGAGGTCCGTGGATCGCATCGCAGTACTACGGCGCGACGGGCGCCGACCCGCGGTTCTCCGATGACGGATGGTTCGGGACGGGCGACATCGTGACGATTGCCGATCGCGGCTGCATTGAAATTGCGGACCGCGCGAAGGATCTGGTGAAGTCCGGTGGCGAGTGGATCAGCTCGGTCCTGCTCGAAACCGCGCTGATGGGCCACCCGGCGGTGGCCGAAGCCGCGGTGATCGCGGTGCCGCACCCCAGATGGGACGAGCGCCCGTTGGCCGTCGTCGTGCTGAAGCCCGGCCACACGGCCACGGCCGACGATCTGTTGACGTTTCTCGAGCCGACCTTCGCGAAGTGGTGGCTCCCGGATGCCATCGAGTTCATCGATGCGATCCCCCGGACGTCGGTGGGGAAGTTCAAGAAGTCCACCTTGCGGGAACAGTATCGAGAGCGGTATCAGCGTATGTGAATTTGAGGATTTGAGGATTTGAGGATTTGAGGATTTGAGAATCTGAGGATTTTGTGAGGAGTTGAGGAGTCGAGCAGTTTACGGGGAAGTTGAGGAATTGAGGACTTGAGGATCTGAGGATTCTGCGAAGTCAGAATCCTCAAGTTCTCAAATCCTCAAGTTCTCAAATCCTCAAGTTCTCAAATCCTCAAGTTCTCAAATC
>Ga0209343_10002645_pt1 | contig 22998 bp, 23 predicted proteins | sample RifCSPlowO2_02_FD_184026 | JGI IMG/M metagenome (GOLD analysis project Ga0209343, IMG submission 184026) | Groundwater microbial communities from Rifle, Colorado - Rifle CSP2_plank lowO2_0.2 (SPAdes) (version 2) | ecosystem: Environmental > Aquatic > Deep subsurface > Groundwater | place... | reverse complement strand
CACAGAAATATTCTCCACCACCATCTTCACCCATATAAATACTTTCCTCGCCTTTTTCAGCTGGTTCAACCCATTTATTAAATTTCTGTTCAAACCATTTTTCATCGCTTCTCGAAATTTCCTTTCCCTTTTCAAATAGTTTGAACCCATTGTATTCTGAAGGATTATGCGACGCAGTAATCATTATACCAGGAGATTTTATTTTTACTGTGGCAAGTGCAAGTGTTGGTGTTGGTACAATTCCTAATAAGATTACATAATTTTTACTATTAACTACACCGTCTGCGCATGCGCTTTCCAAGGCCAATCCGCTTTTTCTCGTATCTCTTCCGATTACTATGCTTTCATGAGCAAAAACATTCGCTACTTTATAAGCTAGTTCTTCAGTAATATATTTCCCATAAATTCCTCTAATGCCAGATGTTCCGAAAAGCATGAGATAATTTGGAATTAATAGTTATAAAAGCATACTTCAGTTGTAAAAAATGGTTAAAACGATATATTTAAAATAACTATGCAAGTTAATTTATGTATGACTCGTGCTACAAGAATCATATCTCCAAATGCTGGCGAGGTTAGAAAATATGGGGGGGGCGCTCCAACCAACCAGACTATTAAGCAGGAGCCAGCGGTTTCTACTTTGTCTGAAACAGATAAGAAAGCGAGGAAGGAAAGAATAAATGCTTTGGAGCAGCTCGTATGGCAAAACCTTAAAACTAGCGAGATATTGGCGAAGATTTTAGAAAAAAGTGCGCATGCTGATGACATCTCGCGTTATGTTGGCGTGAAATTTTGGGCTGAGATAAGCGTATCTAGAGAAACTTATAAGAAAGCTATGTGGATTCAGATTTTTATCGAACATGATACTCCGGTTCAACCCGTAACTCCTAAACTATATCGAATTACTCAAGACGCTGAAGAGCAAAGACTTCTATCAGAGCGAATCTGGGACGGAGTTACGCCAGAGGATTTGCTTTTGATAATAAAAGCTAAGGCAGACATGTTTCACAAAAGAGGTGAAGAAAGAGGACTAGATATTGATCGCGATATTATTATCAAAAAACTTTATCCCGCGATAATGGAAGGTAGAATAACAATCGAACTTTTATCTGATTACGCGCAATATAGAGTTACTATGCTTGAATAATTTTTTCCTAGAGATTATAAACCTTATTCTTCACAATTATAATTGGTGTTTTTATAAGACAGTTAGTAAGATCTTCTATTATTAATGCAAGAAGGCCTGCAGTTGTTCCTCCGCCAGCAGTTCATCCTTCTGGCAAGAGAATAATTAATTTTACATTAGGCGATCCTTCTAAGGTTGATCCAAAGGCATTTGCTACGCCAGAGCATATTCGCATAGCACGCGCAAATGCAGTTTATCATGGTGAATATTTACCTCCAAGAGGTCACCTAAGACTTTTAGATTTAATCTCAAGAGAAACTGGCGCAGCATTGGACAACATTGCTATAACTAATGGCGCAAGCGAAGGAATGGAAAAACTTTTGCTTGCATTTGGTGGTCAAATGTTAATGCCAAGCCCATGCTTTCCACCTTATTTAGAGCATCATGATTATCATGGAAAATCAGTAATATTATATCAAACTCTTGGGGAAAGAGGATTAGATTTAGATGATCTCCAAAGAAAGATAGGTGATGATACTGTTGCAATATTAGTAATAAATCCAAGTAATCCTACTGGTAAGATCCATAGTAGAAATGAACTAGAAGGAATAATTGATATTGCCAAGCGTGCCGAACTTGTCTTAGTAGCTGATGAGGTTTATAATGAGCTTGCATTTGAAGAAAGGCCAATGCGATTGCGCGAGCTTACAAAGGAAGTCCCAATATTAGAGTTAGGTAGTTTTTCAAAGAAATATTTAATGTGCGGTGATCGCGTTGGTTGGTTTGCATTTTATAATGTGAATGAAAGACTTGCAGAGCTGCGCGATGCATTATTCAGATTATGTACTACGCGCCTTAGTGCAAATGCACCTGGTCAGCTAGCCGCTATTGCTGCATTAGAAGGCGGAACAGCGCATTTAGAAACAATGCTCTTGGAAATCAAACAACGAGCAAGAGTAATGACCGGTTGTCTTAGAGATATCCCGAATATTAAAATTGTCGAGCCACAAGCTGGTTTCTATTTATGGTTTGGCTTGCCTGTTGGTAGATTTGGAAACGATTTGGATTTTATAAGAGAGTTAGCGAATCAAGAAGCGGTTTATATCTTACCAGGTAGCGGGTTTACCAGAACTGCAGTTGAAGATGGTCGCGTTTGGTTTAGGGCAGTATTTCTGCCACCAGTAGAAGACATAAGGGAAGGAGTAGCGAGAATTAGATGTTTTATGGCGTCTGCTTAACACCATTTTCAATAAATTGATTAATATATTGCTCAGCAATATTCGCAAATTTTTCATAATCTTTTTCATCAAATCCATAACGCTTTATCCTGTTTTTTATTTCATTACGCGTTCGCAGTAGCGCTTTATTCCTAAGATATTCTATTTCTTCCTTATTCCAGTTCTTCGATAAGAACGTTTCTTCAGCTTCAGAAGAGTATAGCATCACTTCTTTTTGCGCACTAGGACTATCTGGTAGCATTGCTGCATGGGCTGCTGCGTTTCCCAAGAAATTCGCAATCTCATCTAACAATGCCTTTCTGCTCATTGCCTCGCCTTTGTTTTTCTCCAGTACAAATCTGATTCATTCTCTCCGATAGTTGCCATCATACTACTCACATCAGATACTGTCTTTTCAGCTAAGTCCTTGATTTTTTTCAAGTCTTCTTTTTTCATAGTTATATTGCTTCTTATTTTCTTAACTGTTGTTTTCATATCTTCAATCTCTTTGATGTCTTCGTACTTATAATTCAAATTAAGCGCATACTTTATCATTAACGATGTTCTAAGTATTTTATAATAATAAAAAGCAGCCTTTTTTTTATTCAGTAGTTCCTTTTTAGCCATTTCCATATACGTTTTTGCTTCTTCAAGATTTTCAAGGTAGCCTAGCTTTGCCGTGGGTTTGTTTAATTCACGAGTTAGAGATTTCTCATCGAAAATTATGCCTTCATTAAACCAAAATTTCAAGTATGGCTCGGTTATTACAAAAGTTTTGAAAGCTTGCTCAGAATAAATCGTCAGATGTAATTTTATTTTAAGTTTTTTTTCAATTTCTTTTTTTATTTTAGAGCTTTCTTCAGCTTTTGGAATAACTACTAAAACGTCATAATCACTATATTTGTCAGCGTTTCCTCTTACCTGTGATCCATATAGTAGCAGCAGACTTAAATCTGGAAATTTTTCATATACGGCAATGGCTAGCTTTCTTAGTTTTGGTTTTAATTCCTGTAGCGTTAACCGGTTTTTAGGTGATATTGCAACGTAAGTCGCCCTTTTAACTCTAAATAGCTGATTATTGTTTGTCATTCTATTCAACATTACCTTACCAGTTCCGACATTGAACCTGTGGCATTTGCAAAACTGAGCTAAACTAAACGCATTTCTTCTAAAGCTAGCGTATGTTTTTATGTGTAAATTTTCTAAGGTCATGTTTTTATTATGTAGAGACAATTTTAAAAAGTTAACTATTTAGTTAACTTTAGTAGATCGGATGGAATCCGTTTAATAACATTTATAAACACTTATCCTTAAGTATAATAACATGAGAAGACTAAGCAGTGGGCAGTGTGCAGTGAGCCACGCTTTACGAGCGAACGACCCATTCAGAAGGTTTCAACCGGAGGTAGCACAGCAAGTAAGAAAATTAGATATTACAGGTCAATCATACCTAGAAAGAGCAAGAAAGGCAAGAGAAATGCTTAGAGAAATGACTGCTAAGCACCTTTTACAAGTAGTGGAATTTCGTCTTGTTTTAAACTCATTTGAGGTACTAGCATTAGCAAAAAGAGAGGATAAACTAATTGCCCCTATTGATATCTGTGATAAAATTTTGACAGAAATAAAGCGTTATTTACCTCTCCTTCCATTGACAGGGACCTTAATTATTTACAAAGCACCAGATAAGCCATTCGGGGATAAGGTTACTTTTTTTAGAAGAAAGGATAATAAAAAAGTGAGGTTTTCTATTTCTTTCAAAGTCCCAAAGCAATTCCAAGGTCTAGCTAATTGCGCTTTAGCAATTGATCACCCAGATTTTGAATTAATTGATCTAGGGAACAACAAATACGAAATAAAACTAGTTGAAGGTGCAACAATTTATCTAATAGAAAATTTCCCTAAAAAAAATGGTTGGTACATCCCACATCCACAAACAAAAATCCCACAAGGCAAACCGGTAGAGGAATCAAAAGAAGCAAGAAGATTATCGCGATCAATTGGTGCTTACGCCTATCTTTTGTGGCGTTGCTCTGATGGTAGAGGCTTTGACATGTCCCTGGGTGTCGATGCCGAATTCGGACCATTTTTCAGGGGTGAGGTGGTGCTGGTGCCGCTTCCAGCCGCCGAAAAATGAGCAGTTTTACTAAAATCCCCTAAGTAAATGAGGAATTATCTGAGGTTTGATCATTTTTGTTGGCCTGTCCATATGGCCATTGTTTGATAAAAAGCGATCTAGTTCCATTTGTTTTATTTTTCTTCCTAATGATTGCAATTGCACGTTGCTCTTTCCAGCTAAATAATCATGAACCTTTCTATGAGTAAATAAATCCAATCCAAATCTTAAATTCCATTCTAATTCATAGCGTAATGGGGAATTGCAGTGTATTCCTGCGAAGCGAGCACAGTTACTACCGATTATGACGCCTCCACCAGTTGTTGCCTTCGTTTGGCCTGCAGCATCCCCGACTAATAAAACATTTCTTTTTCCAATGCGCTTAGCAGTTTTTTTGCGAACAGAAATAGGAATTACAGCACCCTTAACTTGGCTTGCGTAATCTATGCCTTTCATTCTTAACAATGTACGCCATGCCTTTCCAACATTATTTGGCAATGCTACACCAACGCCAAATTCAGCCAATTCTTCATCATGCGGAATTATCCAAGCAAAGAATTCAGGAAATTTTTCATTTGATAAGAATACTTCAACTTGCTTAGGCGTTTCACTTTTATATTTAATATATGCTTGAACAGTTGAAACATATTGGCTAATTTTAGGAAATGCAAAATTAGTTGCAACCTGTGAAAATGGACCATCAGCCCCAATAATATTTTGCGCAGCATAATTATTCGTTATTCTTTTTCCATACTCAACTTTTACACCTTCTTTTTCTGCATTAGCCGCAACAGTTGCATCAAGCGCAGCGCGATCACAAACATACGCAATTGGATTTTTTGTTTTTATTTCGATTTGCTCACCAGAGAAATCAATAATTGCACCGTAAATATCATTCCTAATTAGTTTGCGATAATCAAAAAAATCCTTTAAGCTTTCAAGCCCGCTTTTTGAAAATAAACCAGAACAGTGCATTGGTTCGCCAGCTCGTAAATGCTCTTCGCTCATAAGTACTTTTTGCCCTTTGCGCGCTGCAGCTAGCGCTGCTACACTGCCAGTTGGCCCTGCGCCTATTACGTGAAGATCGAACATAAATTAGAATAGGAAGATAAGAAATATAAAGGTTATAATATGATTTCTTGCGAGCAGCTCGAATATCGGATAATCCAAAAATGTTTCTATCCGATACATCATACATAGCACTATCGACGGCAATCTTATATCGCATAACCAGAATTAGTTACTATCCGATATTTTCTATCATCCTCTTTTATATTCGCCATCCAATTCAGCTTGAGCAATTATATGGTCTTTCATTACATATTCAATATCTGCCTTTGTTGGTCTCGTTACAAAACTAGGCATTCCAATATCCAAGGCGTACAGTTTGAATCTATATGTGTGCTGACCGCTTGGAGGGCAAGGACCACCATAACCACTCCGTCCAAAATCATTTTGCCCACTTTGGAGATTTGCACTTTCCGGAACCTCATTTTTATTAACATCTAAAAAAGCTACCCAGTGCACAAACGTGCCCATTGGCGCGTCAGGATCATCAACAATGAGCACCAAACTCTGCGTTTTTGTGGGTACATCACTTATCTTTAGTGGTGGGTTAATATCCTCACCATCACAAGTATATTTTCTTGGAATATTCTCACCATGTTTAAAAGCTGGGCTTGTTAATTTCATACTAATCACCTCTTCAATTTTTCCGTTTTCGGTTTCGGGTTTTGGAACCTCTTTTGGTTCTGCGCTTTGTTCTGTTTTACTCTCGCTGCTTTGTTGGCTAGCGCAGCCGAATAATAAAATAAAGAAAATAAATAAAGCGAAAACGCGCATGGTTTGATCTATCTAAGAAAATTAATAAGTTTTTGCTCACTTTCTGCTCCTTTTAGATAGAGAGCGTTTGAATTGATTATTATGTGTTAATATATGGGAAAGATAGGTTTTTAAACTGTTTCTGGCAAGATTAAACCTTATGGTAAGATTAACTCATCAGCCTTCAGTCATCAGCAATCAGCCACTACGCGCAAGCGATACATTCAGAAGATATGGCCCAATGGATAAACACGAAGTAAGAAAGCAAGAGGTAGTAGGCAATAGGCAGGAGGCTGTAAGACGAACTAGGGAAATGCTAAGAAGCATGACTCCAGAGCAGGTAAAACAAGTAATAGAATTCCACAGAGATTTAACAGTTTTTGAAGCATTAGCATTAGCAAAAAGAGAAGGAAAAATAATAGTTCCTAATGATATTCATGACCGAGTTTTAACTGAAACCAGAGATAAAAAATATTTAGAACAAAATTATCCAGTATGGACAGGCACATTAGTTATCTATGAAAAACCAGATAAAAAATTTGGCAAAGGAGTGACTTTTAGTTGGAAGCATGACGAAGTAAAATATTCTGTTTCTTTCACAGTTCCAAAACAATTCCAAGGAAAAAGAAGCTGCGCATTAGTAATAGAACATCCAGACTTTGATTTAGTAGACTTAGGTAATAATAGATATGAAATAAAATTAGTAGACGAGTCAAATATCCATCTAATAGAGTCCTTTCCAAATAAAGGCGGTTGGTACATGCCACATGCTGAAACAGGAATCCTCCAAGGCGAACCAGTAAAAGAATCAAATAAAGCAATATACTTATGGAGAATTTTTGATTCCTATATTGGCCTTTTGCTCCGTGACTTCTACGTCGACTACTACAGGAGGCAGGGCGTCTACGTCTACTTTAGGCTGTCTTACGTTGTTGGGGTGCACTTAGTGCCGCTTGCGGCCGCCGAAAAATAAATAGATTTATAAAAAATAATTAAATAATCTTTTTGTCCTAAGGACATCCTTGGGGCCACACGCTCATTCATAGTACTGGCAACTGCTAGTCATGAAATACAGCAGCAACGCTGAGTAGGCTAATTTGCTGAAATCGCGAAGCTGCAGTGGGGCACATACAACTCGTCTTTAAGAGTTTAGATGCGCCTATATTTAGTGAATGAGCTACTTTGGTGGCCTTTTGCACCGTGACTTCAACAACATCGACAACAACAGGAGGCAGAACGTCAACGTCAACAATAGGCTGTCTAACGTTATTGAAATGACCCTAATGGGTGTCTTTGGATATTTATTATTTTTCTTATCCTATTGTTCCTATGAAGACTTATCGAAATTTATATAATCAGTTATATTCATATGAAAATCTGGAATTGGCCTTTAGGAGAGCCAGAAAAAGAAAGACAAGCAAACCGTACGTGATTGAATTCGAAAAAGATTTGTATGATAATCTCCTAAAATTAAAATGCGAACTAGAGAATTTTACTTATTCTCCATCTCCATTGACTACTTTTATTGTTCGTGATCCAAAAACAAGAAGGATAAGTGCTTCTCATTTTCGTGATCGTGTAGTTCATCATGCAATATGCAATATCATCGGCCCAATATTCGAAAAGCAGTTTATTTATGATTCCTTTGCAAATCAAAAAAGAAAGGGGACATTGGCTGCGTTAAAAAGGTTTGATCATTTTCTTAGAAAATTGTCGTGGAACGGCAAAATATCAAAATGGGGGGGGGCAGATGGGTTTCCAGTTTTCAGTCTAGAGTGTTAGATAGTAATGCCATACTTGGTTATGCATTTAAAGCGGATATAAAACATTATTTTGAAACTGTTGATCATGAAACTCTTATAGATATAATTCAAAATAAAATTAAAGATCAAGATGTGCTTTGGCTAATTAGAAAGATACTTGAAAATCATAAAATCGAGATTCCTGGAAAAGGAATGCCACTTGGAAATTTGACCTCGCAATTTTTTGCTAACGTTTATCTGCATGAATTGGACCTATTCGTCAAACATAAATTGAAAGCTAAATATTACTTAAGGTACGTTGATGACTTTGTAATTCTTCACAGAAATAAACGAGTTCTGGAGGAGTGGAAATTTTATATCGATACTTTTCTCAGGCAACATTTGCAAATCGAACTTCATCCGCAAAAATCAAGTATCATACTGCTTAGAAAAGGCTTGACCTTGCTTGGTTTTAGAATGTTTTATTACTACAAACTTCTGAAGAAAAGCAATATGCGAAGAGCTTTGAAACGTCTAGAAAAACTAAGAATAAAATACGATGGAAAAGAGATAACTTATGAACAAGTTCTTTGTAGCTTAAATGGCTGGTTTGGTTATGCTAAGATGGGCAATACATATAATTTTAGGAATAAGATAATATTACTGTTTAATGATTTATTCAGTGGGCAATAAAACAACCCATCGCACACTGCCCATGGCTCAAGGCCCACGGCCCAATGCTCGTACATGTTCCACTTTTCTCTCAACTAGCTCTCTAGTTCCTATATCTTTGCGATGCCAAACCTTTCCAGTAACATATTTGCAGCATTCCTCTGCGATCATTTCAGCATCTTCTAAATGCTCGCCAATACCAAGTGTTGCAAACGCACGCGAACCGCTCGTATAAACGCGTCCATCCTTTTCATAAACACTTGCAAAATAAACCTTTCCTCCATTATGTTTTATTTTTTCAATATCTACATCAACTGGAGAATCAGCAACTGGTTTATCAGGATAACCTTCTGGTACAATATATTTTACAACAGTGCTTGCGTCTTTAAACTGTGGCGATTCAAGCTGCCCATCAGTAATTGATAATAATATGTCACTAAGATCGTTTTCCAAAAGCGCAAGCACATTCATTGCTTCTGGATCTCCAAACCTTGCATTAAATTCTATTAAGCGCAAACCTTGTTTGCAAACCATAAACTGCCCATAAAGCACGCCGCAAAATGGCATGCCATCTTTTTTCATTGCATGGATTACACTTTGCATTGTTTTGGTTGCTTCTTCAATATCTTTTTCTTCTATGAACGGAAGCAAGTTACCTGTACTATAAGATCCCATACCACCAGTGTTCGGACCTTCATCCTTTTCAAATGCCCTTTTGTGATCTTGTACAGGTGGCATAGTAGCAATGCGAGTACCATCGCAAAATGCCTGAAGGCTAAACTCTTCCCCTTCTAGTTTTTCTTCTATGAGCACGCGTCCATCCTTTTTTATCAGTTCATTTGCGTAATTAAGCGCTTCTTCGTTGCTGTTTAAGTGATCACCGCTTACGCGCACGCCCTTTCCAGCAGTTAAACCTATTGGTTTAATCGCAACCTCTTCAAATTCCTTGATTGCTTTTGCAGCATCATTAATATGCGTAATTAGCTTATGCTCTGGAGAACCCTTTATTTTATGCCTTGTCATAAGTGTTCGTGCAAACTCTTTATCCCATTCAATGCGTGCTGCTGCCTTTGATGGTGATGCAACAAGTATGCCTATTTTTGCAAGTGCATCGCTAATACCTGCAGCGAGTGTTGAATCGGGAGAAGCAAATCCAACATCAATATCTTCATTTTTAAGGCAATTTGCAACTGCCTCTGCATTATTTATATCACATATAAAATATTTTTTCGCAAGCATTGCTATTGCTGGGTTTTTCCTTTGCATCACTGCAAATAGTTCATTATCATCTGTTGCAAGTTTTTCAGCTATTATATGCTCTCGTGCTCCTCCCCCTATTAATACAATGCGCATGTAAATCAACTTAATCTGAATATTTTTTTCAGTTTATCAAAAATCGATTCCTTTAATTTTCTTCTTATAATAAATCTCCTTTCATTTGGATAATTCTTCAATATAACAAACTCGTATTTATTTTTCATCTACTCACTTCTTTTTTTAATATAACCTTCCCGTACAAGCATCTCGAGTCCTTCTTCTGCGCGCTTAGTTGGCATGCCATAAGCCTTGCAGAATTCTTCCAGGTTTATGCTGCCCTCGTGTACTCTTACCCATTTATATAATTCTTCCTTGAGCGCTTCATCACTTAGTTTTTCAAGATTATGCGTGCGCTGATGAAGCTCATCTCGGCGACGTTCGCATTCTAAAAGTAATCGCGCATTCTCCTCGCTCGAGCGCACAAGTTCTGCGTATTTTTTAGATAGATCATCATACTTATTTTTTAATTCATTAAGCTCGCTTGCAAGATCAACAGTATCCTTATCTATAACTTTAGAAATGTCACTTAAGAAACTACTAACCTGATTAAAAATTGTGCTTACTTTTATTTCGTATTCGTCTTCTGCAAGTAGTGCAGCATTCAAGAATATTGGGAATAGGGTAAGCATGCGCTTTTTTTTGCTTTCTTTTTGTGGTATGCTGAACTGAAATTCTATGCTGCTCTTGCCAAAGATTATTCTATAATCAACCAATGCCTGTTTGCCAGATAAACTCTCGCCCAATAGCTTTTCAGCAACAATATCATTCCCAACTGTTTTTACTTTAGTAAAGCCTAGCTCGCGCAGTAAGCCAGTAAGTTTGCCTAATTTTTTCTTTCGTTTTGCCTGTATTATTATTTTTTCTTCTGGCATTTTCATCCCGTTTCCAATACTACATTCACTACGCCTTTAGTTGCCTTTCTCATCTTTACAAGTGAAAATATTTTTATTAAATTTTTCTCGTCTATTCCAAGCTGGCGCAGGAATGAAATAATTGATGATTTTGAATATCCAAATTTCTCAAGCATAGCAACGAGCTGTTCTGCATCTGTAAACCCATCATTCTTTTCAAATTCCATCTTAACAATGCTTATCTGGCTTTCGTTTAGACCTATTTCATAGAGCATACGCATGAGCTGTTCCTTTTCTATTTCAACTTCCATGTCACCACCTTTTATATGCATAAGGAATAGCGGTTCTTCACCATCTATTTTATTCATTAGGAATGTTGTTATTTTTGCCTGGCGTTCAGCAAATATCATATTTACTGCAGCGTCACCTACGCCAAACTTTGATATCTCATTATCAATAAACTCACTATAACCAATAGAATTCTTAACATAATCTCTAAACTCTTTTAGTACTAAGCGCAATACAAACATTGTTCCGATATTACTGAATATTGTCTTATGCATGTCTGTTGGGTTTTGCGTTGCAACAATTAATGCGAAATTGTATTTTCTTCCTTCACGTACAATGGTAATAACATCACTGCGTTCATCATTAGCAATCTTCCATGCCTCATCCAATACAACAAACAATCTAATGCCGCTTTTATCTTTTATGCCCTCGCCACGCATTATTTCTTTTATATATTGTAGTATAGTTAAACCAGCAAGGCTGCGGATCTCTTCTGTTGGCAGTTCGTGCAGATCAATGCATACGAGTCCACCTTCAGTTAGATTTTTTATATTAAGCGTACTTTTTCCAGCAAAGAAATCACTGCCTTCTGCCGTAAACCTTTTAAGCAAGCGTGCTGCATGTTTTTTTCTCCTACGTTCTAGTATTTTTACAACATCGCGTAAAGTTGGTGCCTTGCTTTTTTCGTAGACATCCTCTAATGCCTCTTCAATATCATCACGTTCGTGTGGATGATTCTTCAAATCAACTAGAATATCTAAAGCAGAAACTATTTGTTTGACACGATCGCGCTTTTTAAGTCCGACAAGATCAAGCAGGTTTAATTTTTCTTTTCCAAGATTAATTATTTTTCCGCCAGCTTGTTTTACCCATTTGTTATACTCGCCGACCCAATCAAGAATTATTGCATTGCTATTCCATATAATGCTGGCGCGTGTTAGGAAGGTTTTTACGAGGTAACTTTTGCCAGATCCAGTAATCCCAACAATTGAAATATGCGGATTAATCACTTTTTTCGGGTCCCAGAATACAGGTGTGCTTAGGTATCTAGTTTTGCCTAGATAAATACCGTCACTTGGTGCACTGAGCAAAAGCTCCTTGCGTGGCTCTGGCGGATGCACAAGAATCATGCGTTTTGCTACCTGTGTTGAAAGCATTTTAGAAAGTTGCATGTTATCACTGCCCTCGGCCTTCAGCCAACTAGTTCGTGGCTGATTGCTCATTGCTGACTGCTGATTGCCATTAACATTTTCATGTTTAAAAACGTACCAGTAGTGGCCACCTAGGGTTTTAAATAGTTAACATATAATTATATTAGCGTACACATTGGTGCTAATTATACTGATCCTCCGAAAAAAGTCGGATCAGTCCATTCACAACCATGGGTTGTGGATCGGGAAACATGGTTGTGAATATGGCAGAAGTCCAAAGATTAACCAGAGCTGAAATAATAGATAGATTCGCAGCTGTTCCCCCTTTACAGAAATTTAGAAATAGCACAGTTGTTACAACAATTCGTAGAATACCCATAATGATCGAAGATATTGCGCTCGCATGCGCTGGCAGTGGCTTAAACCTTGCCCTAATGGGAAGGCCTGGTATAGCAAAATCCTTATTTACTAGAGACGTAGTAGCAACGTGGTTTGCAGGTAGGGGCGTGCAGTTTCCATGTCATTTTGACATGAAACCAAAAGATATTTTTGAAAAACTTAATTTGGAAAGAACTGCAGGTGGCAAGCTTACACTTAGTGCAAGTACACTTACTGGTAAAAGCGAGGCAGTAGGAGTCCATGTTATAGTTGCAGATGATATAAATCGTGCGCCTGAGGTAGTTCAGGCTCCGCTTCAACAACTGGCCGAGGCATATATTGAGATAAGAGGGCAATCTTATCAGATTGGAGATGGGTATTGCACATTTTTGGCAAGTGCAAATCATGAAGGCAGTGACAGGGGTGCGTTTCAGATAACACCGCCAATGCGCCAGAGATTACATATTATCTTGGATACAGATTGTTTTCCCCCTAGAACCAGTGATCTTGTCAGGCATGCAATTGAGACCCATGAGCCAAAGGCTTATGTTAAACCTGCGGATTCGCCTGCATTGACTCCAGATGTTCCATTTTCTATTGCTCGTATTATCCCTTCATTAGAGATGATTCTTGTTACACAATACCTACAACTTGGTCTGGATCATTGCGCGCGCGATAATACAAAAAAACGAATGCAATGGAGGGCAATGCCTGGTATGTGTCAGGGTTGCCAACACTTAGCTCAAGCATGCGGTTATATTCTGCCTGTTGAGCCAAGGATCGGAGATGTTATTGTACGATTGACAATTGCATTGCAGCTCGTTGCAGAGGCAAAGGCAAAAAAACTTGGTTTGCAACCAAATAGCCTTGATTGGCATGATACGTTACAAGTATTTTCTTTGGTTGCTCCTTCAGTTGATGTTTACAATGCAACCAGAATAAGAGAGCATTATCGCCATAATGCATATCGTGCTATAGCAGAGGTAACAGCAAAAATAACTGAAGAAATGGAGTCTGCAATAAGGGGCGGAAGCCTGCTTTTAGCAGCAGGTTCTTTATTGTCAGAACATAGAGAAAAAGCAGATAGGATTGCAGAATTATTCACAAGACAAATGGGTTTTGTTGCTGATATGCTAAGAGATCCAGAGTCACCTGCAAACTTTGGGGATCAGGCAGTGTTCGGAATCCCAAGGGCTCAGTTGATACAAAGCGTTAGAAACCTAAAGGTAAATGGAACAACCAGAAGACAGCGCAGTAGGCCAGCTGCAGATTTAGGTGCTACTTTATTTGATGATCGCGAAGAAGATTACTTAACTCAGCTTAGGGAATCAAGTGATAAAACAGAATTAGGATACGCTTTAATATGGCTCGGAGAGCATGGGTCTGCTGCTTCTTTGAAAGCAATAGCTGATTTTTTCGTTCGACATAATGTCCCAGATGCAGATCTTAAAAAAACAGCAGGATATCAATTTTATCAGATTGGTAAAAGATTATCTGCAGATGAAGATCTTAAAGTAGTTTTTAGTTTGTTAAATTCTTCTACCCCAGAGGTTAAGGAACTTACACTAAAATTATTAATCTCTAAGTTTGATGATTCTCCAGCACTTATTTTAACATTTGCTGATCTTATTAAGAAACAAAAATTAAGAATAGAAGATGCAATTACTGTTTTAGATAGATGTTATGCAATGTGCAGCAAGGTACAGACTAGTGCATTAGATTCAGAGGCAGATATTACTGATTCTGTAATGGCAGCACATTCTGTTTTAAAAGATATTAGTAGCGCTCCAGCAATTGAAGCTAGTACTAGATCACGTGCAGCACAACATGCAAGTGGTTTGCTTATTTTAGCTCAAAGGATTGGTCGTACTAGGGCACAAGCCAGCGCAAGGCCAATTGCCCTAGACCTTTTGCCAGAAGGCGGATAGAATGTTTGCATCAATACGCCTAACGCGCTTTGAAATTCTTGAACGAACAGTACAGCAAGAAAGAGCACGTAGTGGACTTATTGGTTCATTTACATCATTAAAACCACTCACGGATAAGGTAGAAGGAGAACGAACATGGAAACAAGGTGGAAATGTTAATATCATGGCCCATACCTCTTTAATGGATTGGGCTGTTGAAATATTTTATAGAGAGGGTTGGCGCCCTGGAATGACTGTCAAATCAGTTTCAGAATTGTTACGTGATCTAAGATTAAAACCAGATAATGATGATATTGTGCTAGTGCATGCAGCAAGCAGACATGAATTTGGGCACAATAGAAAATGCCCAACTAGTCTTGGCGAGCACATAATAATTATGCAAGCTGTTTCTGAAGGAGTAATTGCTGCGCTTAACAATATTATTCCACGTGCTGGACATGACATAATTATATTTAAGGAATTAATAGAATATTTGACGAATGCTTTTGAAGACCTTATAGATAATACTGGGAGTGCAATTGGTTCCCGCAGCACGCGCGCCGGCCTAGCAATCTTTTATGCAATGCAGGTTCCATATTCTCCTTTTTTCAAGGCATTTGTTAATTTAAATCTGGCTGGTTGGGCAGGCGAAGAAGAGAGAAGATTTTTAGGACCGGCATTGACTATTGACAATATTGATGATAAATATAAACAAGAATCTGAAAACCTTTCTAATCAGGCATTAGTTGAATTATTTGCTTTATATCAACTGAACAAAACAAAAATAGCAAGAAAATTAATGCTTAATAGTAAAAATTGGCCAGAATTTGCAAAGGCATTTGCAGAATATTTGGCACCACTTGTATTTATTGATAGATGTAATGGCGGAATTGGGCGAGGTGGTGGTAAACCATTATTCGCAATTGACGGGTCAGATGATTTTAAGGGGGTTGGAGAATCTGGCACCGGATTTGGTAACAATCCTTTCCAAGATGCATTTGACAACGATCCTGATGCTAGGAAAAAGGCATTAAATGAGGCATTTGGTTGGGGAAATGAAGATGAAGAAGGAGAGGATGGTGGGCAAGGCGGTCGTTTTGGCAAGGGAATGGGACAAGCTGGCGAAGCTATTTTTATGGATTTGGATGAAAGATTAAGAATATGGTACGAGCTTAATGCGCCCGAAATAGGTATAGTTGCTCAAGGAGACGCATCATCTTCAAGTTTGCCTTTAATACGTTTCGATTCAGTTCCTTTTGAACCTAGTACCCATAGAATTAGCGATATTCGCGGTTTATCAATAAGAGATGCAAGAGATGTTGGGCGTGGTTTAACCTTGGAGTTAGATGCATATGCAGATCGCTTATCCTTCCCAATAAGCGCACCAACTCCTTTTGAAGGATTTATGGACCTTGGTTTAATATGTGATTGTTCTGGAAGCATGCATGGTGGTGGATCACATGCACTTATTCCGTGGGGGGATGCCAGTCCGTTTCATTTTGTTCTTTTAGGGCTTAACGGTTCGCTAAAATATCTTTCACTAGAAGATATTTTACCATATATTAATGTTAATTTTACATTTTTCTCAGACGCAACAATTAGCAGTGGTTGGGCAGATTATAGTGGGTTAACAGATGCAAAGAGATTTGCCTGCAGGCCGCAATTTGGTGGAACAGAAATTGATATGAGAGTAATTCGCAAGCAATATGCGAATAGAAAACCAGCCGTTGTATTATTCATTACTGATACTCAAATATATAACTGGTCAAGCATCAGCAGGGCATTCATTGAAGTCATGAAAAGCCACAGAGTTTTTGTATTTCGTACTGGCCCTGAAACTGAGCAATCAAGAGATATGAAAAAAGCTGGTTTCCAGGTAATACCTATGGAATACAAAAGAGATATTGAGCATCTCCTTTTAGATGCAACCAGATATGCTTATGAGAAAAAATGAATTAGAATACCTCATCCCTTAGCTCTTCTTGTGTAGTTGGAAAGAATAAATCCCATTCAAAGCATCGCAGCATTTCTTTATCTACAAGTTCAACAACATCTCCGCCAAGCGAGCTGGATAAAATTGTTTTAATTTCCTTAGATTGTCTTCGCACCTTAGAAATAGCCTCTTCTTTTGTTAAACCAAATGAAGTTGTGCTTGCAAATGCAATAAGTTCAACTGGCCTTTCACCATGCGCTATGCGATCCAATTCGCGCGTCCACATTGCAATTGCACGATCTAATCGTACAACCTCATCAGAGTTTTCTCTTATATATTTTGCTTTTTTTGATTCTGCAGCACTGCGCTTAGTCTTAATATCATCAATATGCTTAGATAGGTCAATTGCAGAAATAAGCAAGGAAATCTTTACAATATATTTTAATGAGCTGATTGCCTTTTCAAATGCCTCAAATAATAAATTTTTTCTAGATTCTTCCTTATCCATTGTGCTTTCATAAAATCTTATTTCTAAAAATTTTGTTGAATAATATCCGTTTTCTGTTTTTTTAATTATATAATCGCGTGTTGCGCCGACTTCATGTCCATTTCTTATCTCAACAATGTTTGTTGCCTTAGTTAGCGCAGGGATTAGCAGATAACCATATTTCCAAATTAGTATGCTTAACAGAAACATTAATGAGGCAAACGCAACTAATATTGGATTTGAAAAACTTAAGCCAGCCAGCACTGCAATTAGCCCACCGGCAAGCGCACCAACAGTTAATGTTCGGTTTGTATAACTCATAACTCACAACCCAAAACTATAATATAGACGCGATACCTATTTCTCCGCCAAGAATATTTCCAAGTTCTTTTATAAATACTATAGTTAATATGAGCGAGAATATCGGTGCAACAACTGAATAGTTATAATTATCTGCAACTGCTTGTGAATTTGCCTGTATAACAATGGTTAAATCACCGCTGAAATCTGCTGTTGCATTTACTGTAGCATTTTCAGATGTATTTAGAGCAATCCTTCCGCTCATAAAATCTATTCTCTCAGCTATTGCATTATTATCATTAAGATCAACAATCGGAACAGTCGCGTAAGCAGTATTATTTGTAAAATTCTTGGTTATGTTTATTGCATTATTTATATTGCCACCTGGACTTGGAAACATTAATACAAAAGATGGATAAAGTAAATATAGTCCAATTGCTAGTGCGATCAAAAACCCGCCAAATCGTCTCGTAGCAAAGAGCATTCTAAAAATTAACCCAACAACAAACAATAATTCCAATGCGTTTTTAGAAATAAAGTTTACTATCTGCAGGTTTAAATTCAATAGCATTAGATTTAGTTGCATTGCTTGTGTTTGAGATGAAATCGTGTTTGATATACTTTCAATATTTGCAAGCGGTTGGATAGAAAACGCGCCAAAGTTTAAGTTGAGCGTTTGGTAATAACCCAAAACATTAAGTATTTTTACATTTTCTTGGAATAAAGAAAACAACTCACTCGAATCCTTATCTAATGAACAAGAAAGTTCATCAATAGCAGCAGCACCTTCCAGGCATTTAGCAGTTTGCACTGTTTTTCCAATTTCAACTGAGGTTGCAATTATTACTACAGCAGCGCCAAATATTGCAGCATTTATTATTGCCTGGACAAATTCTTCCAAACCAAATCGTTCTATTTTTTTATAATTAAATGCGCGACCAATGCCAATTAGTATGCCAGCTAATATAATAGATATAGTAACAACTAAAACCGGGATTTGGGTTTCTAATAAACCAGTCATAATACCACTACCATGGACAATACTCTATTTTAGGGTTTAAAAAGGTATTTTCGTATTTATTGTTGATATAGCGTCAAAATTCTAATTTCCCAAAAATTCCTTATTTTTCCCAAGATTTATAAATATTTCGGGAAATAATATAAATATGACAGAATTTGAATATGTTAGTATGGATAAAGCGAGAAAGATATACGTACCTGCCGCATTAGAGGAAGAGTTTAGAGGCAAGAAATACATGATTCTTCCCATGCCAAATGGAGATGTTATTTTTCACCCAGTAATTAAGTCTAAGGAACCACTTAAGGCACTCAGGAAAATTTTTAAGCACGAAAAGCGGTCAATAAAGGAGATAAAAAAAGAGATTCTTGAAACTGCGCTGGGAGGAGTATAATGTACGCTGAAACTGATTTTATTCTTGCTTTAGTTAAAGAAAGCGATTGGCTAAAGAATAATGCAGAGTCAATCTATGAAAAATATAACGATGAAATATGGGGTTCGCAAATTTTATTACAGGAATTAATGTTATACTCCTATAAAAATAAGCTAGATACAGTTACGATTATAGAAGAGACAGTAAATCTAATAAAAATAAAAAATATTTCAATTAACTATGAGTATATTATCGCTTCGAGTCATATAATGAGCAATTACAAAGCCTCACCATTTGATTCTATGCACGCTGTTATTGCTCGACAAGACGGCGTTATAATAAGTTCTGATAGTGTTTACGATAAAATCGGTCTAAAGAGAATCAAACTAGAAGAGAAGATATAATTGTGTCCTATTTCTTCCCTTTCCAAATTATCTCTTCTACTCTCTCTTTTCTATTCGCAAATCGTGCTAATGTAAATAGTAAATCGCTTAGTCTATTTATATAAACGATTATATCTGGGTTTACCTTTTCTTTTTTGCTTAATGCAACTATGTTGCGCTCTGCACGTCTGCATATTGTTCTGGCTAAATGCAGTAAGCTAGCAGTTTGCGTTCCGCCAGGCAATATAAAATGAGTTAATGCTGGCAGCTGCTCCCAGATTTCATCTATTGTTTTTTCAAACTCGCTCACTCGAATCGGGTTTATTCTGTTTAGTTTCTCGCCCTGGGGGTTTGCTAAATCAGCGCCAACAATAAACAAATCCTTTTGGATTGGTGTCAATATTTCTTTTATGTCGCTATACTTGCAAAATGCAATCGTTAGCCCAATAGCAGCATTTAGTTCATCAACTTCTCCATAAGCAGCAACGCGAGGATCATCTTTATCAGTGACCTTACCTACAAGTGAAGTCTTGCCTTTATCACCGAATTTGGTATATATTCTCATACCTCTCATTTAACAATGCGCCAATCAAGTTTTTAAATATAATATGCGAATCATCCTTATGAAATTTTATTTACTTTTGGCATTGTCATTATTGTTACTAGGATGTTCTCTGCCAGGCGGCTCACCACCTAGCGCAACCCCCTCACCAGAACCAACTCCTTCGCCTTTGCCAGCACCTCAGCCAACTCCACTTCCAACACCACAACCACCTCCAGCAGTCAATAAACCAGAGAATCAATATCTTGTTTCTGCAGCAGTATTGCAATTTGATCAACAACTTAGGTATCAAGATAAACGCGCATACGTTGCTGATAAAAGACAACCTGTTATCAATTATGATAATATTACAAAATCCTATGGTATTGCTGTTGAGATTTCTGATGTTTCTGCTGGATCTGGTACCAATAAAGCACTTAAAAATCCTGAAAAAGCAGTTGTGAAATTAGTTGGTCCTAATGGAAAAGAAACATTGCTAAAACAGAATGCAGTATCTCAGGCTGATTATGACCTCATGCCAAATCTTTTCAAATGGGTATTTATTACTAGTGATACCCCAGACCCAATCAAAAGCAGATACGCAGCATTTGAGCTAAACACAAAAGAAAAATTAAAAGGGGTCTACAAACTTGTTGTAGATATAGAGGGAGATGGCAAGATAGATGGCGAAAGAAGTATTACAATACCTGGTCTATCAATAACTAAACCATTATACGGTTCCAAGGAATTTATTGATGGCTTTGATATTGAATGGAGTCAGGCCGGAAGCCCAGACGACTTTATCTACGACCTATCAGTAAACGACCCAATTTATTATGATGAGCAACTTTCCGATACAAGCGTCTTTATAGAACCAAATATGTTTGATGAAGATGCAATAACTATAGAACCAGGTATGTATACTGTTGATATCAATGTTCTGACGGGTGGAGAGGGTATAATAGATAAAGATGCACAGGATTATTTCATGAGAGGCATTTCTGATAAAAAAATTATATTCCAGTCAGTTAGTGCAAAGGAAACAAATTTATTGCATTTTAAAGTAGGTGATTTCTGTCATTGCGATGATTTATTCGAGCCTAAAGGTTCGTGCAGTGTAGACGAGCTAGATGCTGATCAGTTATGCTAGATATTTTTAATGTTTTCTTTTATATAACTCTATACTTTTTTACATATTAATTGACGATGAGGTATATTTATGGTCAAAAAAGACAAACAAAAAACACCAGAAGAACTCTCCAAAGATGTTACTGCATTCAGTAACACAGATTTTGATGTAATTGTTTTAGGTGGAGGGCCAAGCGGAAGCAGCGCAGCAACATTTCTAAGTATGGCAAAAAAGAATGTGCTTCTGCTAGATAGGGCTAGATTTCCAAGGGATAAGACATGTGGCGATGGTATAAGCGGAAAGAGCGTTAAAATACTAAAAGAGCTAGGTGTAATTGATGATATTCATAAAGTCGAGCATCTAAAAATGCATGGCGTAACGTTCTCGAGTCCGAAAGGCGTGGTTGTAGAAATATCAGCAAAGAAAAAGGATTCTAATGAGCCACCAGGTTTTGTCTGTGCAAGAGAAGTTTTTGATAATGTACTATTCCAGAATGCGAAAAAACATTGTAATACAATTGAGGGATTTTTTGCAAATGACTTAATTATTGAGAATGGCCAGGTTGTTGGGGTTACTGGAACTTACGATGGAAAACCATATTCATTTAGAGCAAAATGTGTTGTTGGCGCAGATGGTATAGGTGGCATAACTGCTCGCAAAGTAGGCGCTATTAATACATATAATGATCATTTGGTAAGTGCATTGCGCGCTTATTACGATGGCGTTGAGGGCATGAGTGATAAGATTGAATTACATTTTGTTAATGAATCACTACCAGGATATTTCTGGATATTTCCCTTGCCGAATAAGAAGGCAAATGTAGGCATTGGCATGATTGTTAGTGATATGGCAAAGAAAAAAATTAACCTTGAGAAAGTTATGTATGAGGTTATTGAGAAAAATAATTTATTTAAGCCAAGATTTGCTAATGCAAAGAAAATAAGCGATGTGAAACGTTGGCAATTGCCAGTGGGATCTTATAGACCAAAAGTTTATGGAAACGGATATTTGCTAGTTGGAGATGCAGCCTCGCTTATAGATCCTTTTACTGGCGAAGGCATTGGCAATGGTTTAGTAAGTGGTAAAATTGCCAGCAGCATTATTCTTAAAGCATTTGAAAAAAATGATTTTAGTGAAGCAACACTTGGTGAGTATCAAACTGCTTTGTATGATGAGGTTGGTAATGAGCTTGATACGAGCTATAAGCTTCAGAAGCTTGTAAAGTATAAGTTCCTAATAAATATGATAATAGATAAGGCTAACCGCTCACAAACAATTAGAGATGCGATTTCTGGGGCGTTAATTGACCCGGAAAATCAAAAACAATTCCATAATCCATGGTTTTATTTGAAGGTACTGTTAGCTTAAGGTGATTTTATGGGAGAAAGGATCGGATCAGATAAGGAATATGAATTGGAACCAACAAAAAGTGGTTGGCAAGGAGTGCTAGTCACTGAAATTAATACATTCACTAAGCAAGAACAGCTTGTTGGTCTTAGATTTTACAAAGGTAAGGGAGAAGATCGTGGTGAAATGCGCCTTATGGGTGATATGGATAAAAAGGATTTATTAGAATTTAAGGGCATTCTTTCTAGTAATAAAGACATTAGGGGTAATGTTTTACCTGTAGGTGCGAATGCAGCAGGAATTATAAAAGTTCTTGATAATACAATAAGAGAAAAAGAGGTTACAGAGCAGCGAAGGATGGCCAAGTCCTAATTTTTCTATATTTTTGTTCAGAAAATCAACCAAAAATAGCATAAAATGGTCGGAAAGCTGAACGTATTATCACTTTTTATGCTTCTCCACCAGTTGCTTTATTTTGTCTATTTTATCTTGCTGCGGCTTGCTAATTTGCTCTCCCAATTTCCAATATTTTCCATCATGATAGGCTAACGGCGCTTTATCGTTTGCAGTTGCCTCGAGTACCTCACCAACAATTGCTACATGATCTCCAAGCGTCATTTTCTTCACTGCCTTACATTCTGCATTCATTGCAGCGCCCTTAAGCATGAGCGCTTTAATCTTTTTTCCAGCATAAAATTCGTAACCCAATTCTTTAAGTACAGCAATTTTATCAACATTCTGCCCATGGCTTCCACCAGCGATACTGGAAACTATATTCTGATCAACTGCGCATAGGTTTACTCCAAATTCCTTAGTTCCTTTGATATTCTCATAAGTAGCATCATTTGTATGTATGTTAATTATTATCAGACCAGGTGAGTATGATATATGATGTGTCCATTCT